>Ga0224553_1000114_pt1 | contig 39776 bp, 33 predicted proteins | sample 714S21014metaG_FD_179897 | JGI IMG/M metagenome (GOLD analysis project Ga0224553, IMG submission 179897) | Peat soil microbial communities from Stordalen Mire, Sweden - 717 S2 10-14 | ecosystem: Environmental > Terrestrial > Soil > Wetlands > Peat | place: Sweden: Norrbotten County, Stordalen... | reverse complement strand
GGTGATCGGCGTCGGGACCGACGTGGAGCACGTCGGCGAGTCCTGCGACTACTGCAGCATGGCCGCGACCTGCCGCTTCCGAGAAGAGCACATCTCACACCATGGTTGAGACGGGTCCCGAGGACCTCGTCAGCGTCGAGCTGCAGCCCGTTGGTAGGCGCGTGCGGGTGGCGCCGGGCCTGACGGTGCTGGAGGTAGCGCAGGCGGCGGGCGTCGAGCTGGTGTCGGTGTGCGGCGCCGAGGGCACCTGCGGCACCTGTCGCGTGAGGGCGGTAGACGGTTTGCTCAGTGATGAGACGGCCGAGGAAGAGAGCCTATTGACAGCCACCGAGCGCGGCGAGGGCTGGCGGCTCGCCTGTCAGGCGCGAGTATGCGGCGCTCTGCGGTTGGAGATCCCCCCCGAATCACTGAGCGCACCGCAGCGTCTTCAGATCGAAGGTCAGGCCGTGGACTTCGTGCTCGACCCACCGGTCGTCGCCGTCGATCTCGTGCTCGAGCCTCCCTCGTTGATCGACTTGCGGGCCGACGCGACACGACTTGGTGATGCACTGGCCCAGGCGGGCATGGGAGAGATCGCCATCAGTCTGCGAAGTGCCCGCGCGTGCTCGACCCGTTTGCGAGCCCAACACTGGCGGGGGACCGCAGCGGTTCACAGGCGCGCGGATGGCACCGGGGCTTTGGTCTCGATCCAGCCCGCCGCCGGAGCGTTGCTCGGCTTGGCAGTGGACGCAGGAACGACAAAGCTGGCCGCCTATCTGGTCGACCTCGCCAGTGGCGTGACCGTGGCCAGGGTCGGGGCGATGAATCCCCAGACCGCGCATGGCGAAGACGTCGTGACGCGCATTGCCTATGCGAACACCGCAGTCGAGGCTGCACAGCTACTGCACGACAGGTTGCTCGAAGAGCTCAACCGGATGGTCGGCGAGCTGTGCAGGCAAGCCGGCGCGGACCGCGGTCAGATCGTCGATGCGGTTGTGGTGGGGAACACCGCGATGCACCACTTCGTGGCCGGCCTGCCTGTCCGGCAATTGGGTGAAGCCCCGTACGTCGCGTCTGTGAGCGACGAGGTGATGGTGTGCGCCGCGGAGATCGGCTTGCAACTCGATAGCGATGCGACGCTCTACCTGCCTCCGAACATCGCCGGTTATGTCGGTGCGGACCATGTGGCGATGCTCCTGGCGAGCGGGCTGGCCGACACCACCGAGACTGTGCTGGCGCTCGACATCGGTACGAACACCGAGATCAGCTTGTCTCACGAGGGCTCGATCTGGAGTTGCTCTACTGCATCTGGTCCAGCGTTCGAGGGGGCACACATCCACGATGGGATGCGCGCGGCGCCCGGCGCCATCGAGCACCTGCGCTTTCACAAAGGCGCCTTCCAGGTGCAAACCATCGGGCGAGCCGCACCCATCGGCATCTGCGGATCGGGCATCCTCGACGCTGTGGCCCAGGGGCTGGAAGCCGGGATCATCGACGAGCGTGGGTCCCTCGCGAAGGACCATCCCCTCGTAGCCAGGACCGAGTTCGGACCCACCTGCCTGCTCGTGCCAGCAGGACGGGCTGGTCACGGTCGCGATGTGGTGTTCACGCGTTCGGATGTGAACGAGATTCAACTTGCCAAGGGCGCGATCCGGGCGGGTGAGGAGATCTTGTTGAAGGAAGCCGGCATCGGGGCTGCGGACCTGGACAGCGTCGTCGTGGCCGGCGCTTTCGGCACTTATCTGGACATCGAGAGTGCGATAGCGGTGGGTCTCTTGGTGGAGGTGGGGCGAGAGCGCTACCGGCAGGTGGGAAACGCTGCGGGCCGGGGAGCAGAACAGCTGTTGTTGTCGCGAGAACGACGGGCGGCGGCGGAGAGCCTGGCCAAGCGCGTTCGATATGTGGAGCTGACGGTGCACGAGTCCTTCACCGACGTGTTCGCCCAGTCACTGGGCTTTGCTCGAGGCTTTGCTTGACCGCTACGGGGTCGGCGAAGCGCTGAGGTTCAAGGGCTGCCCGGCAAGGGACTCCGAGTCGTACCTCCTGACCGGTGCCGGCGACGCAGCGAGTAGACGACTATCCGCACGATGAAAAGGAATCCCGCGACGCTCAGATACGGGGCGAGGCGTCTCGCCAACAGTTCGCGCTGCCCGCTCGGCCGCACCATCAACGGGTGGGTCCCGGCGGGTTCCAGCTTGGGGGCCGGTCGCTCGGAACGGCTGCGAAGCTCGGCGACCTTCTCGAACTTCGGTTCGGGCGGATCCTCGTCGGACTCGATCGGGAGAGCCGGGGGTGCCCCGAAGGGCTGCGGTTCACCCAGCACCGTCATCTGCAGGTTCTCGACGAACGCGGCGATGAGCCTGCTTGACATGTCGGCCATCATTCGGTCGGCGATATGGGCGAGCCTGCCGTCGATGGAGAGAACCGTGACGATATCGACCTTGGTGCCTTCGGCCGAGGGGGCGAGGGTCGCTGTGACCAGGGCGGTTCCTCTTCCTTGCCCGTGGATCTCGTGGCCTTCGGCCTTGAGCACTGCCTTGTATACGTCTGCGTCGCGCAGCAGATAGCGGGCAACACCCTCGTAGGACGCCGTGAGCTGCCCAAGCTTGATCTTGACGACACCCTGGTACTCGTCCCCTGTCACCTCGCGGAGCCAGATTCCGGGTAGGCAGGGCGCGATCTTCTCTACGTCCGTAAGCACTTCCCAGGCCCCAGCGACGGGGAGAGAAACCACGAACTCGTCGTGCAGCTCCATTGGCACCCCTCTGCCAAACCTAACCTTCGGTGCCTCGGGTGCTATTCTCGTCTGGAGCCGGCTGAGTAATCATGGCGGGATGAACACGATACAGGCCGACAAGTTCGCGGACAGCTGGGTGCGGGCCTGGAACGCCCATGATCTCGAAACGGTACTCAGCCACTTTTCGGACGACGTGATCTTCGCTTCGCCCGTCGCGGCGCAACTCATGGTCCAAAGCGACGGTGTCGTCGTAGGGAAGCCGGCCTTGCGCGACTACTGGGAAGAGGGTATCCGGGCCATTCCCGATCTTCATTTCGAGGTTTTGGGAGTCTATGTCGGCGTCGACACGCTGGTCATCAACTACAGGAACCAGAAGGGAGGTCTCGTCAACGAGGTCCTCATATTCGCTGGCGATCATGTCAAAGAGGGCTATGGCACCTATCTCGCCGGTGGCGACGATCTCGCCGGAACCGCACGGGGGGCGTGATGGGGAGCACTTGACGGACGGTTGGCTCGATAGGTGGCGAGTCGGTCGGGACTTCGTGAACCTGGGATGGCGGCTCACTCCATCCAGCTCGGCGATAGCTGACCCGGCATGGAGGGGTCGTTGCCGGCCTGGCCGTCGTGAACGACCGCGAAGTCGTTGTGGGTCCCGTTGCCGTCAGTTAGTGGGCCGCGGAGATGTTCGAGCGAAATCAGGTCCTCGCGGCGCGAGGCGTCACAGTCGAAGGCTTTCAGGCGTCTGAGAACGCTCGGGCTGCGGCTTCAGCCACGATCACGTCCTCTTCCACCCTTCCTCCGCTCGTGCCCACAGCCCCCACCAGCTTTCCCTCCGCGCGCAGCGGGACGCCACCTCCGAAGATGACAATCCTGCCGTTGTGCGTTGCCTGCAGGCCATAGAGCGGCTGGCCGGGCTGGCACTGCGCAGCGAGCGCCTCGGTGGAGGAGCCGGTTGCGAGTGACGTGTAGGCCTTGCCGAGCGAGACGGCGATAGCGGCGAGCGACGCGCCGTCCATTCTGTGCTGCGCCTTGAGATTGCCGCCGTCGTCGACGACCGCAATTGCCATTGGCACACCTAGCTCCGTCGCCCGTTTCTCGCCAGCGGCTATCACAGCCGTCGCTTGTTCCAAGCTGATAGCCATCCCTCGCCCCTCTCCCGGTCCCGTCTGTGGCGTCCTAGCCATGATGTTGGCTCCAGGGTAGTTCAGGTAGCTATTCCCGAAGAAGACCGGCAAGCTCCAGGCCGGCTCTCGAGCGTCGCGAATCTCCGCCCCGGTTGGAGACAGATAGTCAATGTGGGAACACCGGCGAGAATCCCAGATCCCAGGTCAAAGCCCGCGGTCTGATCAGCGGCGAATGCGCAGCCGCGCCTCTGGGGGGCAATCCTGCGCGGCTGTCGCACTCCAACTCGGTTCCCAACTTCCCTCGCAAGGCAATCGGGGTCGTAGAAGATGTATCGGCACTCGTGCCTTCGCCCTTGAGCGCTGCTCGCAACTTACCTGGATCATCCGATGAATTGGCAGGGTGGCGACTATTCCTTCGAGTAGCTGGCGCATCGCGCCGACGGCGCAGGCGCGTCACGCGTCAGGAGTCAGTGACTGTGGACAGCGCGAGCGACGACACGCCGGTGGCCTGGAGCGAGAAACGACTCCTGAGCCGGCCTTGCAGCACCTCGAGGCGACCGGTGATCGTGACATAGCCGAGGACCGGTGAAGCGCCGGGGGCCGAATCGGAGGCGGTTGCTATCTGCGCCACGCCGGTCGCTTCCTCGGTCCAGATGGCCGGATCGAGGCCTTCCGCGACGTAGAAGGCATTTCTTGCAACGTAGCCCAGAAGCGGTTCGCCGCTTGGCCCGACTGTCGCCAGGGAGATGGCCGTCACGCCTGTGGCTTCTTGTGTCCACTGATTCTCCGGAGGTACCTCGTTCGCGAAGAAGCTCCCGTTGCTCGACACGTATCCCATCAGCCCATTCGAGGGCGTGGTGCCCTCGGCGAGCGCGATCGAGCGCACGCCCGATGCCGCAACGACTGTCCAGTTGCCGCCGGCGATGCCCACTTTGACCAGGAAGGCGGCGGTTCTACTTTGTACGTAGCCGAGCAGCGGGGCAGAAGAGCCTGTGCCGGCAACCAGTGCGATCGACGCGACCCGCTTGGCCTCGAGGGTGAAGGTCCCGGTGAGCGAGCCCTCCTCGGCGTAGAAGTCTCCAGAGATGCTCAAGTAGCCAAGGACCGGGTCCCCCGACGCGGTGGTGGCCACGACCATGGAGCTCGCGTGCTGAGCAGCGAGATTCCAGGTGCCGGAGGAGCCCTGTCTCACCAAGAAGTTGCCGTACTGGTCGATGTAGCCGTAGATCGCGTCGCCATTGGCTCCTGTCGGGCCCTCGTAGCCGGACACGGAGATCGACTCGGCGGCCGGGGCGACTAGTCCACTGCCGTTGCCCGGGGACATGATTCGTGCCGCGAACCCTGTCGGCCCGTTGTAACCGACGAGCGGCCACTGCCTTGTCCACGAAGGGTTGTGAAGCCAGCCAGTAACGCCGTCGCCGACGACCCAGTCGCTGACGGCATAGGTGGCCCATCCGTTGTTGCCGGCGCCGCCGTTCTGTTGGATCAAAGTGATTGTCCCGTTGCCTTGAGAGTCCACCGCGTTCGCGGTCACCACAGCCGTGTGGCCGAAGTTGTCGCTCGTGGTGCGGCCAACCGAGACGACATCGCCCGGTTGCGGAACGGCTCCGATGGTTGGGTTCGCGACGACGACGAGTTGAGGACCGTCAGGGTTGAACTTGGCCTTGATGGAAGAGACGCCGTAATTCTGCACGACGTCCCATCCATCGGCGGGGTAGGGATTCACACCCCATGCGAGGTACATCCATCGCATGGAGAGCTCGACGCATTCCCATTCGAGTTCGCCCCAGGCCCCGGGGAAGAAGGAGACGACATGATCGCTGCCGCCCTCGGTAGGTCCCGGGCCGCAGGCCACCAGGCCGTGCCAGGACGCACCGAGGGCCTTAGATTCGGGAACATTGCCGGGATCGCAAGTCCCGTCGTTCCACCAGCTGGGAAGTGCGACGCTTTGCGCTGCGCCCAACCTCGCAGGCCTCGGGAAACTGTCCGGCAGAGACTGTCCGCTCGCGTTTGCTGCCGTGATCAACTCGAAGGGACCGAGAAGCACGAGCCCGAGGACGACAGCCATCGACATGGCGACCAATGGCGGGAGCCACCTGGTCCGGAAAGTCCTGGCTCGTGCGACGCGTCCGAACATCAATTCGTTGTCCCCCACATAGTGCTCAGGCGAAACAGCTGTTCAGTGACTATCGGCACAGGTGGAAGGGGTATTGAGGGACAGAGCGGACCGTCGCAGGTGTCCGGTGCGCCGCGCCGGTGCGTCCTGTCAGGTCTGCGAGCAGGCTCGAGGCCGGTATTCGTCGGTGTTCGTGCGGCGTGGTCGAGGCCCTGGCCTGCGGCCAGGGCCTCACGGTTCCGGAAAGGTGCGCGCCCAGCGCCTGGAACGCTCGAGCGCTTTTCGCCAGGCGGCGTGATCTGCGTCCGCCCGCGCTCGCCTAGGCTCGGGCTCAAAGACGTCGGCATTGATCGCCAGTGCCCTCAGCTCCTTCGCAGAGCTCCAGACGCCCTCGGTGAGGCCCGCGAGCATCGCAGCGCCAACGGCGGTCACCTCAGTCGCGCGAGGACGCGTCACTGGCACTCCACACTGATCCGCCTGGATCTGCAGCAGGAGATCCATGGAGGAAGCCCCGCCATCGGCGTGCAGCTGGATCAAGGACTGACCTGCGGCAAGGATCATCGCCTCCACGACGTCGCGGCACTGGTAGGCCATGGCCTCGACACCTGCGCGGGCGAGGTGCGCGCGCCCTGTTCCCCTCGTGATGCCGACGACGGTGCCTCGTGCCTCGGCGTCCCACCAGGGGCTTGCGAGGCCGGCGAAAGCGGGGACGAGGTACACGCCTTCGTTGCTCGGGATCTCGGCGGCGAGTGGCCCTGCCTCAGACGCCGAGCCGATCAACCCGAGTCCGTCGCGCAGCCACTGGATCGTCGCGCCGGAACAGAAGATTGAGCCTTCAAGCGCATAGCTGAATCCGTCGGGGGCACCCGCTGGCGCATGGTCCCCGAGGTCCCAGGCAACCGTGGTCAAGAGTCCCTCTGTCGGCGGGAGTCGCTGTGCGCCCAGGTTCATGAGCACGAAGCTCCCGGTGCCGTAGGTGACCTTGGTATCACCGGGAAGGTGGCAGCCATGTCCGAATAGCGCCGCCTGCTGGTCGCCGACGATGCTGCTCACCGGTATCGCCTTGAGACAGCCGCCGGCGACACCGGGTGCCACCGTGCCGTAGCGGCAGGCGGACGGGAGGACTTCGCCCAGCGCGCCGATCGGCACACCGAGGACGTCGCACATTTCCGCCGACCAGGACCGTTGCCAGATGTCGTAACAGAGTGTCCGGCTGGCGTTGGAAGGGTCCGTGACGTGGACACCGGACTCGACGCCTCCGGTCAGGTTCCAGCAGATCCAGTCGTCCACCGTTCCGAGAGCGAGGGAACCTGTGGGCTCCACGCCGCCGTGTTCGAGCATCCAGAACCATTTCGTGCCCGAGAAGTAGGGATCGAGTACGAGCCCGGTTCTTTCGCGTACGAGCTGGAGATGGCCGGCTTCGGTGAGCTCGACACACCTAGAAGCTGTGCGGCGATCCTGCCAGACGATGGCTCGATGGAGCGGCTGGCCCGTCGAACGGTCCCATGCCACGGCGGTCTCGCGTTGGTTGGCGATCCCGATCGCGGCCACGGTGAGCGAACGTTGTGCCAATTCCGACTGCAATTCCGCCAAGGTTGTCTCGACGAGGTACCAGATCTCGGCGGCGTCGTGCTCGACGAGGCCGGGAGCAGGGAAGTACTGGCGGAGCTCTCTGTAGGAGGCGGAGACGACTTGGCCTCCCTCGTCGAGTGCGAGCGCTCGCACGCTGGAAGTTCCGGCATCGATCGCGATCACCACGGCCACGGCGGCACGGTAGTCGGTCCGCCTACCGGGCGCGCGATGTACCCACCAGCTATGGTGCGGCCAGACCGCCGTTTCGCGAGCAAGCAGACGGGAACCTTCGCGAGCGGCCGTTGAGCAGGGATGACGATCGGCATCGTCCGTTGACACCGCCGTAACTACGGTGCTGTAATTAGCCACCTATCTGGTAGTCGGATTCCGTCGCACCACAAGATATTGTGGTATGTGAGAGATCGGGCGGGAACCAGGCGACGGACGCGTGTGGCGGGACATCCCGCCAAGGAGGGAACCATTCAATGGCTGTTGCAGGAGAGCGCCTCGGAATCGGAATCCAACGACACTTCACCTCGGAGTCAGGCCATCCCTACGATGAGGTGGTCTGGGAGCACCGCGATTCCCGTATCAGCGACTACCGCACCGGCGCGGTCGCGTTCGAGCAGCTCGGCGTCGAGGTACCTTCGACTTGGAGTTTGAATGCGACCAACATCCTCGCTCAGAAGTACTTCCGGGGCACGGTCGGCATGCCCGGCCGGGAATCGTCGCTCCGCCAAGTTGTCGACCGTGTCGTCGACACGATCACGGCATGGGGACTGAAGGACGGGTACTTCGTCGACTCGGTCGAGGCGGGCATCTTCAGCGACGAGCTCAAGCACCTCGTGGTGCAGCAGAAGGCGGCGTTCAACTCTCCTGTCTGGTTCAACATCGGAGTTGAAGGTGTACCCCAGCAGGCCGCGGCGTGCTTCATTCTCGGTGTTGAGGACTCGATGGCCTCGATCCTGAACTGGTATGTCGAGGAGGGCACGATCTTCAAAGGTGGATCGGGTGCGGGAGTCAATCTTTCGAACATCCGGTCTTCGCGAGAGCTGCTCAACGGAGGCGGGACCGCTTCTGGGCCTGTGAGCTTCATGCGCGGGGCGGACGCCTCTGCAGGGACGATCAAGTCCGGGGGCAAGACCCGTCGCGCCGCGAAGATGGTGATCCTCGACGCCGACCATCCGGACATCCAAGAGTTCATCTGGTGCAAGGCCCGTGAGGAGCGCAAGGCTCGCGTGCTGGCACAGGCCGGTTTCGACATGGACCTGGACGGGAGGGACAGCCAGTCTGTCCAGTACCAGAACGCCAACAACTCGGTCCGGGTGACAGACGAGTTCATGCAAGCGGTTCTGAACGACACCGACTGGGGCCTCCTCAGCCGGACCTCGGGCGAGGTAGTCGAGACCGTCAAGGCGCGAGAGCTGTTTCGTCAGATCGCGGAGGCCTCCTGGGAGTGCGCGGATCCCGGCATGCAGTTTGACACGACCATAAACAAGTGGCACACGGCGCCCAACACTGGCCGGATCTCGGCGAGCAACCCCTGTTCGGAATACGTTCACCTCGATAACAGCAGCTGCAACCTCGCGAGCCTCAACCTGATGTGCTTCATGAACGACGACGACTCCTTTGACGCCGAGGGGTTCGAGGCCGCGGTGACGGTCGTGTTCACGGCCCAGGAGATCCTTATCGGCAACGCCGACTACCCGACCGAGAAGATCGCCGACACGACGCGTCGGTTCCGGGAGCTCGGCCTCGGTTACGCGAATCTAGGAGCGCTGCTCATGGCCCAGGGCGTTCCGTACGACTCGGACGAGGGCCGCGCCATCGCGGCGGCGATCACAGCTCTCATGACAGGTGCGGCGTATGTGACCTCGGCCCGCACCGCAGCGAGGATGGGCCCGTTTGCCGGCTTCCACGAGAACGCCGGACCGATGCTTGATGTGCTGCGGATGCACCGCCGAGAGGTGGCCAAGATCGACGAGGAGCTGGTGTCGACCGAGCTTCTCTGTGCTGCCCAGGAGGCGTGGGATACCGCAGTCGACTTGGCCGAGGCCTACGGCGTGCGCAATGCCCAGGCGACGGTGTTGGCACCGACGGGCACGATCTCGTTCCTCATGGATTGCGACACGACCGGGATAGAGCCCGACCTCGGGCTCGTGAAGACCAAGAAGCTGGTCGGTGGCGGCACGATGTCGATAGTCAATCAGACCGTTCCGAGAGCCTTGAGGCGGCTTGGTTACAGCACCGATGAGGTTGATGAGATCGTCGCTTACATAGACGAGCACAAGACCATCTTGGGAGCGCCAAACCTAAAGTCAGCCCATCTGCCCGTCTTCGCCTGCTCGATGGGCGACAACACGATCCACTATCTCGGCCACGTGAAGATGATGGCCGCGGCACAGCCGTTCATATCGGGCGCCATCTCCAAGACGGTGAACCTGCCCGAGCAGGCCACGGTCGATGAGGTCGAACAGCTGCACATCGACGCCTGGCAGATGGGCCTGAAAGCAGTGGCCATATACCGCGACAACTGCAAGGTCGCCCAGCCACTGGCGACGACCAAGTGGGCAGGCGCATCGGTCCTGTCGGATGATGGCGACGCGCCAGAGGCTGCGCAGGCGGCTCACGTCAGCGAAGGTGCGCTGCTCGAGCGCATTGCGGAGCTTGAGGGTGCACTGCAGCAGAAACACGTGGTTGCCCCTGCCACCACGACGCGAACGCGGCTACCGCGCAAACGTCGCTCCAATACCTTCGCCTTCCGGGTGGCCGACTGCGAGGGCTACGTCACGGTGGGAGAGTACGAGGACGGTCGCCCTGGTGAGGTCTTCATGAAGGTCTCCAAGCAGGGATCGACTCTGTCTGGCGTCATGGATGCCTTCTCAATAGCCGTCAGCCTCGGACTCCAGCACGGCGTGCCGATGTCGACGTTCGTCCGCAAGTACACCAATCTCCGTTTCGAGCCCGCAGGGATAACCGACGACCCGGAGCTGCGTTTGGCCTCGAGCCTTGTCGACTACATATTCAGGCGGCTGGCACTCGACTACTTGAGCTTTGACGAGCGGCTCGAGCTCGGTGTGCTCTCGACAGGCGAGCGGACCCAACCGACGCTGCCCGGTCTCGAGGACGTCGACAGCGGAGACGCGGAGAGGAAAGACCGCGAGCGGTTCGGCGCCGGAGGCGACGCGGTAGCGGGTCGGCGCCAGAGTGAGGTAGACCAGCTGCGGCGCGCGGGGCAGATTGAGAACAAGGACGCTCCTTTCTGCTACGCCTGCGGCAACGTCATGCAGCGTGCGGGCTCGTGCTACGCCTGCCCGAGCTGCGGTTCGACTAGCGGATGCTCATAGTGTCGAGGCGTTCGAGCGAACCTTGGCATCCAGGTACTTCTTGATCGCTGCGAACTGACTGGCGCCGTCGAGGCCGGCCTCCGCGAGCACGACCTCTGCCTTGCCACTACCGAGGTAGTGACGATCGCGATAGGGATGAAGAGCTGCCTCGCGCCCGGCGTCGGAGCGTACCCAGCGATAGAGCGTCGGTAGGGTGAAGCCGGTTATGCCGATGGCCTCGAACGCGTGTGCCTCGGGAAACAGCTCGTGCTGGCGCTTGCGCGGGAGAGCGTCGAACAACTCCGCACTCGCCACGTAGTAGACCCGCGCGTCGATTCCTTCATGCTCGAGCAGGGGCATCGTGTCTGCCACAAAGGCATAGGTCACCGCGCTCTCCTGCAGCACGATCGTCACGTCGCCGGTCCCACGCGGGCGGCGCAGAAGGTAGACACCGGTCGTGGCTTGCTCGGGGGCCGCGAGGCCGAGGGCTCTCCGGTCGAGAACCTTTACTTCCGGCCGGGTGACGAAGGGCGCGATGAATGCCGGTCGTTGCGCGAGAGCAGTTGCCAAGAGGGGCCAGATCTCTTGCGGCTCCCAGGGCGTGAGAGTGACGGCCGCGCCGATTGGGAAGTTCTCCTGAAGCAGCTGCAGGGCCTGTGGGTCTGCATGAGTCGGGCCGTCCTCGCCGGTCGCCAGACCCGCGTGGCCGCAGATCAGTATCAACGACCGGTACGGCTCGCCCTTTGAAGTCCGCCTCGCCTCGGCGCCGATGGCATGCAGTCGGGCGGCGATATGGCCCAGCGGTGCCATGAAGGCCCCGTAGGACGAACCGACGCCGATGGAGTGGCCGTAGGCGGAGATGCCGGAAAGGACCCCTGCCATGGCGTCCTCGCATATACCGCCGATCGACAGCAGCCGTGCCTCAGGGTTCGTCGCGGCGTTCCAGTAACCGGGGGCGAAATCTGCCGCGATTGTGGCCACACTGGTTGAGCCGAGCAAGTCGGCCGATGCCGTGAGCAGCGAGCCTCCGGACGACTGGTTGAAGAGCTGCAACGCGCGGCCGAGGGCCTCGCGAAGCGTTGTCGACCCCCCAGGTGCAAGGCGGAGCTCTTCGGGAATCTCGCCAGCGGCGCGGGTGGCCAATTCGTAGACGGCTTCGACGCGCGGTGCCGACTGACGAACAACGCGGCCGTGCTCTTCCAGCCGCTCGCGAGCAGCGACAAGCCTGCCGGCCAGGATCTCCACGACCGGCTGGTCCTTCTCGAGACGCTGGCGTACCACTTGCAGTGCCTCCCAGAAGCACTCCTCACGGACTTGGTCGCCACCAGGCCCGGCGCAGGGCGGATTGGTGAGGTCGCACGTGGGCAAACTCGCCGTGGACTGCTCGATCAGCTCGGACAGGCTCTGGTGGAAGCCGGCGGAGCAGAGCTTGTGCCCGCCGCCGTGTGAGGCCCGGCCCTCGACGCCGTACTTCCAGCCCTTGTGCGTGCGGTAGACGACCGCGGTCGGCTGTCCGTTGTCGATTGCCCGCGCGTAGCGTTGAGCGGCCACGATCTGCTGGAAGTCATGGCCGTCCGCGACCTTGACGACGTTCCAGTCGTGCAGGTAGAAGAGCTCACCGGGCTCCCACTGGACGTAGTCGCCGGGCACGTCGCCCTCGCGGCAGACATGGTCACTGTCGATTGAGGCCTGGTTGTAGTCGACGTGCACCGTGACGTTGGCTAGCGACGCCGTGCCTGCCGCCGCCAGGGCCTCGCTCACGCGTCCCGGTGTGAGCCCGCCCTCGCCTTCGGAGATATGGACCTGCGGGCAGTTCTCTCCGAAGCGGTCGCGAGCACCGATTGCCAGGCCGATCGAGCTTGCCAGACCCACTCCCGAAGCTCCGGTGGACAGGCGCACGAAGGGCGTCGCCGGAGTGGGGTGACCGTCCAGGGCCCGCGCGTGCAAGGCCGCGAACAGCGGCGCCGCGTTGGTCGGATTGCGCCGGAAGCCGAGCAGGTCCTCGAGGCGAAGGCGATCACGGTCATCGCCGGGCAGCAGCTCAGGCGCGGCGAGGCGCGCTATCTCGTCACGAAGCGCCCACATCGCGTACAGGCCCATCGCCTTGTGGCCAGCCGCGTACGACAAGACGTCAGCGTCTTGGCGGTCGGGAGCACCGAGGTCATAGTCGAGGCCGTCGAAGACGATCCCGGCGACGAAGCGCCCAGACGAGATCGAGCCCCCAGGGTGTCCGGAGGTCGGCACGTAGTTGTAGAGCAGGGCGCACAGCGAGCGGTAGAGCATGTCGAAGGTCTCAAAGGCGGCGAGCTCGGTTGGCGCCAGCGCGGCCTCGCCAGCTGCGGCGATCTCCGCCGCAGTCACGCGGACCGCGCGCCTCGACATCACTCTTCTCCTCCTGTGAGATAGGCCTTCAGGCGCCCGAGTCCCTCCACGATCTGTGGCGTGTCGATGCCCGAGTAGGCGAGGCGCACGTATTGCTCAGTCTCTCCTGGCTGAGGGCGGCCGAAATGTACGCGCGAACAGACAGAGACGCCGGTCTCGTGCAGCACAGCGCGCCGGAAGTCTTCGACGTCGGTGATTCCCTTGCGGGCCATGGCTGCGGTGACGTTGGGGAACAGGTAGAAGGTCACCTCGGGGGTGTAGCAGCGGATGCCAGGCGTCTCGTTCAATATCCCGGCGGCGGCGTCGCGCCGCTCGTGCAGGATCGAGATGATCTTGCGGGGGCCACTCTGGTCTCCCGTGAGCCCCTCGACGGCGCCGTACTGGATGAAATGGTTGGAGCAGGACTCGTCGTTGACGTTGAGCTTGGCAATCACATCGATGATCTGTTTCGGACCGATAGCCGCGCCCAGGCGCCAGCCAGTCATGGCGAACTTCTTGGAGAACGTGTAGAGGATGACACTGCGCTCGCTGAGCCCGGGCAGTGACGCGAGCGAGGCACTGGAACCCGAGTAACGGATGTCGAAGTACGCCTCGTCGCAAAGCACCGTGAGGTCGTGGCGCAGCACGAACTCGGCAAGGTGCTCCAACTCCTGCGGCGAGCACTCGGCTCCCATCGGGTTCTGAAGGTTGTTCAGGACCAGCAGGCGCGTACGTGGCGTGACCGCGGCCTCGAGGGCCTCCAAGTCGATGACAAATCCGTGCTCGCCCTCGAAGTAGCCGTAAGGCACCGCGACGCCGCCGTTGAACTCGATCTGCGACTCGTAGATGGGATAGCCCGGGTTCGGGTAGAGCACCTCGTCGCCGGGGTTCATGAGCGCGAGCATGAATTTGCCGATGACCGGCTTGCCACCCGGCTCGATCGCGACGTTCTCCGCGCTGTAGCTAATGCCGTGCGAAGCGCTGACGTCAGCGGCGAGCGCGGCCCTCAGCTCTGGGATGCCGGCATTAGGGCAGTAGCCCGTCTTGCCGTCCCTGATCGCCTTGAACGACGCCTCCACGACATTGTCGGGTGTCGGGATGTTCAAGTCGCCCAGGTGGAACGGATAGACGCGATTACCTTGCGCGCCAAAGGCGGCGGCTTCGGCCGACACCGCGAAGGCGGTCTCAGTTCCCAGGTGTGCGATGCGCTCGGCGATCCTGGGTCCGACCGGGGTCGCCTCGCGGTCCCGCACGACGTTCGACACTGGCTCTGAGGTCTTGTCGGACGAGCTTTGACCGGAATCCATGTTGCCCTCCATCTTTCGAATGACACCGCCGTCTGTCTCGGCTGAACCGGTCGTGCGGTAGCGTCCGGCTGAACCTGCGATGTGCGAATACGGACCGGGAACCTGGGCGCGTTGGCCGAAACAGAAGCTCTTTTGAACTTGAAGTTACCCGGTGATTCGACATTGGTCCACACCGCCGGTTTGCCGAGAGCCCTTCGTCTCATGGACCGACCGGCTCCGTCTTCTCACGTCCCGGTGGCTACGGCTCCCGCCTGGGGTCTTGTGGCGCACGCCGTTTGGGGGCCGAGACAGTGGGGACCCTCGGTTCAGCCCTCGCGCGACTGTTCGCGCTCGATCGGCTCCTCGGCATCAAGTCTGCGCTGTCTCGTCGACCGGGTGCGATTCAGCTGGCGGTTGGACGCTTCGGGCCTGTTTTGTCCTAGTCAGCAGCTTTCTGTGAGCGCCTCCGAGCGCGTTGACCCCTTGACGCCGACAAGACGGCGGCGAGGGCCATGAAGCCCATCGAGGCGTAGAAAGCGGCGTGCAGCCCGGTCGTGAACGCGGTCGCCAGGTGGCCATGAAGGCTTGTCGTGCCGACGAAGATCGCGAAAGCGAGATGCTTGGAAATCGAACGGGAGGCGACCAGAATCGCCACTGAGAACGAGAAGACCATCCCGATGTTGGCGAAGGTCCGGAGCATCCCAGAAGAGATCCCGAACATCTCCGGAGGTGAGGCCTTCATTACCGCCGCGTTGTTGGCAGGGAAGAAGGCGCTCGCCCCGATCCCGTTCACGACGCTCGCGAGCATGACCAGCCATAGTCCGCTTCCGAGCGAGAGCTGTGCGTAGACGAACAGGGCAAGCACCTGGATACCGAGCCCGACGGTTGCCGGCAGCACCGGCCCGAACCGGTCAGTCAGGCGGCCGGCGTAGGGGCCGACGCCCGAGCCGACTACGTAGCCGGGCACAAGCAGCAGCGACGCGTGGATCGGAGAGAGCCCGCGTGGGCCCTGGAGGTACATGATGACGAGGAACAGCACCGCAAAGTTGGCGAGCCCCTGGAAAAGCGCCGCGAGCAGCGACGAGGCGAGCGTCGGAACCTTGAACAACGAGAGGTTCAGCATCGGTTCGTCCTGGCGCAGCTCGACGAGCACGAAGGTGCCGATGAGAACGACCCCACCGACCAGATAGCCGGCGACCGAGGCGTCGAAGCTGGCTGTGGCGAGTGTCGTCATGGCCCAGAGCACCCCGAACAGTCCGAGTCCGAGGGTGACCATTCCGAGAAGGTCGAAGTGGCGCCGGGCCCTCTCGCCCCGGTCGCGCAGCACCCTGGTCGCGAGAATCAGCGCCGCGGCTCCGATGGGCACGTTGATCCAAAAGATCCAACGCCAGGAGATGTAGGTGACGATCAGGCCCCCCACCACGATCCCGAGGACCGCCCCGAGGCTCCAGCCAACCGCGTTGTAGCCGTACGCACGGCCGCGCCGTTGCGGAGGGTAGAGATCGGCGATCACCGCGCCACTGTTGGCGGTGACGAAGGCTCCACCGATGCCCTGGAGAATCCGAAAGCCGATGATGGCCGACTCGTTCCAAGCGAGCGCGCACGCGAGCGAGCCCAAGATGAACACAAGGAAGCCCATTTCGTACATGCGCACCCGGCCGAACATGTCCCCGAGCCGTCCGACCTGGGTGGCGAGCAGGGTGATGACGAGCAGGTAGCCGATGACGATCCAGATGACCGAGGAGAGAGCGACATGCAGGCCTCGTTCGATCTCAGGGAGGGCGAGGACCACGATCGTCGTGTCGACGGCGGTTATGAGGACCCCGGTCATGACCACGACCATGGCGAGACCGGTGTGGGCTGTGATCTGTGACCGGCCTTCTGCGCCGGGTCGTCCCGTGGTCTGCTCGCTCTTCATCGTCAGCTCCTTGGCCCCTCGGCGGCGGCCAGTGTTGCTACGCTCTCGCAACCTGTTGAGCGGCGCCTCGGCCTTGCGACTGGTTGAGGACGTGAGCTGGGCAGGGCTGTCCGAGTGGCCTCCAGGTCAGTCGCACGGAGCTGAGCGGCGTACTCCTCGTGCCAGGCGAGCTCGGCTTGCAGGTACAGCTCGCCACGGCGGAAGACCGTCAGCACAGCGGGGCTGACCGAGCGTTCCTCGAGGCAAGCCCGCTTGGCGACGAGCGTGTCGAGAGCTTCCGCCGTCGCCTGACGCCGGTGCTCCAGCAACGCCGAGACCTCGCCGGGATCGCGCAGAGCGCCGAACAGCAGGCCGACTCCGACCGCGTCCGGGGGTCGAACCCAGGCCGTGAGCGTCCTTTCGCGAAGCGTGCTGAGCGCAGCGAGCCCGGCGTCACATATTCGGTAGACGGTGCGCTGCGGGCGCCTGCCTACTTGCTCACTACGCAGGAGCTCAATGAGTCCTTCGGATTCGAGCTGGTGAAGCTCGCGGTAGAGAGCCCCTGGGCTCACCCCGCCCCAGCATTCCACGTGCATGGAATCGGCCTGGCGGCGCAGCTGGTGGCCGTGCATCGGGCCGTGCTCGGCGAGCAGGCCGAGGACGACCAGACGCGACAGGCTCACACGACCACTCTCGCGAGACTATGTGGCAGCGGTCAAGCTCGGTGGTAGGAGGCAGCTCGACGACGAGGATCAGCCCAGGTCTCGGCCGGTCCGGACGAGCGGACTACTGCTGATAGTGCTCCACGACCTCCGCTGGCCGGGTGCCCGTGCTGGCTACGTCCTGGTTGAACTCTCGGCGAGCTCTCCGTTGCCGCAACAGGTCCCAAGACTGGTCGAGAGCTTCGCGGACCTCCCCGAGACGCCGTTCCTGCTCGGGTGTGATGCGTGAGCCGATGTGGCTCTCCTCGAGTTCTCGTTCCTCGGCGACGAGATTCGCGATGCGCTTGTGCAGCTCTCGGTCTTCCATCGAGTGCCTCCCTTTTCAGTTGCTGGTCCCGAGTTCGAACCTCTGACCGGGCGACCTGCCCATCTACGCCGGCTTCTCCGACTCGCCCAGCAGCGGTGCGACCTCCTCGGCGATGAAGTGAAGATGATTGAGATCGCCAAGATCGAGGATCTGGAGATAAAGGGTCGTCGCCCCGGTCGCCGCCCACGAGCTCAGTCGCTGGGCGACCTCTGGCGCGGTGCCGGCGGCGCCGTTCTCGCGGAGCTCGTCGACATCTCGCCCGATCGCGGCCGCCCGAGCCCGGATCTCCTTGTCGTCGCGACCGGCGCAGACAACGAGCGCGGCGGATCTCCGGATAGTCGATGGGTCACGACCGATCCGGAGACAGGCTGTGTCAAGTGCGGCGAAGAGCTTGGAGCAGTGCTCGGCTGGGGCGAACGAGACGTTGCACTCGTCGGCAAAGCGGGCCGCGAGCGCCGGCGTCCGTTTCATTCCCTTGCCTCCGACGATTATCGGTGGTCGCGGCACCTGAGTCGGCTTGGGCAGGCCGGCATTGTCCGTGACCTGGTAGTGCTCACCCGCGAAGGAGTAGCGGTCCTCCGCCGCCCACATCCCGGTGATGATCTCGAGCTGTTCTTCAAGCCGGTCGAAGCGCTCGCCCACCGATGATGGGAAGGGGATGCCGAATTCACGGTGTTCCTCCTCGAACCATCCCGCGCCGAGGCCGAGCTCGACCCGCCCGCCACTCATGGCGTCCACCTGAGCGACGATGAGAGCGAGCTGTGCGGGAAGCCTGAACGTGGCCGCGCTCATAAGGGTGCCGAGGCGGATCCGCGTGGTGTCACGCGCCAGGCCGGCAAGGGTGATCCAGGCGTCCGTGGGACCCGGCCGCGCGTCGCCCTCACCCATCCGCAGATAGTGGTCTGAACGGAAGAACGCGTCGAAGCCGCAATCCTCGGCGCAACGTGCGACTGCGAGAAGTTGCTCATAGCTCGCGCCCTGTTGAGGCTCGGTGAAAATCCTCAGCTTCATCGTTGCCTCCTAGGACGTGAAGGGCCGAGCCGACGACGGCTCAGTCGGATTGGGACTGGTCTCAACGGGCCACCTGGGACCAAAGAGCCCGTGTCAGTCGAGGACGCGAACGCACAAGATGGGCGGCATGTAGGACGCGACCAGACGCCAGGAATCACCGCTGTCGGCCGAGGCGAATAGGTGCCCGGACTCGGAACCGAACACGAGCAGGCTCGGCGGGTTGTCTCCGATGGTGAACGCGTCGCGCAGGACCGTCAGGTGGGCGTTGGTGCCGGGAAGGCCATCGGACAGCGCCTCCCAGCTGAGCCCGCTGTCGATTGTCCGATAGACGCGGCACCGGCCCTTTGGGGTGCATCGGTAGACGTCGGACTCGAGCGGCAGGACGAAAGCGGTATTCGGCTCCTGGGTATGGGTGACGATCGGGAAGCCGAAGTCGGTTGGTAAGCCGCCGGGCTCACCGGCACGGCCGACGTACTTCCACCGGTCACCGCCGTCATCGGTCCGGAAGATGCCCCAATGGCTCTGGGCCCACAGCACGTCGGGGTTCAATGCGTCCACGGCGAGCTTGTGAACGCATTGGGTTGCACCGCCTACTTCGTCGGTGAGGGACTTGGCCTCCAGGCCTTGGTTACGCGCCACCCATGTGTCTCCGCCGTCATCGGATCGGTACACGCCGCCGGCGGTCATCGCGACGACGATGCGGTCCGGTCGTCCCGCGTGGGTTATCACGGTGTGGAGAGCGGTCCCACACAAGCCAGGTTCCCAGTTCGCCCTGTCTGGGTGCTCCCACAGAGCGCGGACGAGCTCGAAAGTTTCACCACGGTCGTCGGAACGAAACAGCGCAGCGGGTTCCACACCAGCCCACACCGTCTCGCCGGCGCCGGACCTGCGATCCAGGTGGAGTTGCCACACTGAAGCGACTGTCGTTGCCACATCCGGCGGGAACGCGACCGGTCGTGTGCCTGCCTCGCCCCAGCTGAGGCCCCCGTCGTCGCTCACTCTGAGGTTCGGGCCGAACTCGGAGTTCGTGGAAGCAGCGAGAAGGCGTCCGGGCAGCTGAACAAGAGCAGGCACGGCATCACCGGCCAGCAGCGGCCCGTCGACCGCACTGTCGCTCACAAAGAAGAGCCCCTTGGTGGTGCCGATGGCCACGGCGAGATGGTCGACGGCTCGTGCGCGGAACCGCGAAGCAGTCACATAAGTCACGGGGAGAGTATGTACCTGATGAGGGTGCCCGCGCTCGCCTATTCCATGTCGCGGGGTGTAGCGGCCCGTTATGTTCTGAGAGGTGGGTTCCTACCTTGACGGAGTCGTCGTGGCGGGTGACCGTCGCGGCCGCAAGCTCGGCTCCCCGACGGCAAACTTGAGGATCGGTGCCGACGTCGGCCTTGCCGACGGTGTCTACGTGGGCACGGTGGAGCTCGAGGACGGCACAAGACACTCGGCGGCCGTCTCGGTGGGCCGGCGCCCCCATTACTACGAGGCAGGTGAGCGGCTCGTCGAGGCGTACCTCCTTGACTTTGACGGGGATCTCTACGGCCAGAAGATCCGCGTGGAGATCGGGACCCTCGTGCGGGGGCAGCGCAGCTTCGAGAGCGAGGAAGAACTGGTCGAGCAGATAGCGAGCGACGTCGAAGCCGTTCGCGCCCTGCACGGCTGAGTCGCCCTGCGAGCTACCGGACGCTCTCCCAGCCTTGTTGCGATAGTCGCCATGGCGCGCGATGGTCTGCCTCTTTGCGAGGCGGGCCGCAAGGCCACAGGCGGGCGACGGCGGGACCCCGGTGCGCAAGCGGAGTACCGAGGGTCACCCAGCCCTTGGCGGGACGACGAGGCGGTCGACTCGAGTCACGCCCTTGAGGCCGCCATCGAGGTGAGATATCGGCAGTTCCGTGACGCCGACCAGGGCCGCTCTCGGTAGCACCGGTGCCTTTCTCGGGCGTCGCCGCCTGGTCGTACTGCTCCGCCAGCCACCTGCTCGATGACCCGGTCGCCAGCCAGGCCGGGAGCCGGACGATGCTCAACTGCGTGACGATTTATCCTCGCCCGGCAGTCGCAACAGCGCGGGACGGGCCAACCGCGCCCGGCTGTTTCGGATCGTTGGAGACCACGGGTAACGCCCGCTAGTCATTAGATACGAGTCGGCATCTAAGCCAGTCGCCATCTCATAGGTCGCTTCCTGCACGCACGCATTGGACTTATTGGACTATGCAAGGATTGGAGGAGCCGAGCCTTTCCGATGCCATATGGGGATGGCCCTTTCAGCCTCTGGAGGGGAAGTGCCAGCGGACAAGTACGCTTGACAGCTGACCGATCAGGAACGGTCGCCTCCGGCATGTCGGCGTGGATATGTCGGCAGAGCCCCGTGGCACCAGGAGGAGCACTCGAGCAGATGGACTTGGACTCCGGTGGACAGGCAACCGAAGCCGTCGGCAAGATGGGGCGCGTTTCCGTGCCTATTTCCCAGGGCGTTGCGGGCGAGGTGATCATCCAAATCCGAGGCGGCTCGGAGGCCTACACGGCGTACACTGAAAGTGAAGAGCCGCTCGCGGTGAACACACGCATTGTTGTCGTTGAGCAGCTTTCGTCGCGGACGCTACTCGTGACGGGTTGCTGATCAGCCGAGAGAAAGAGGGCTCATGTTCTTCTACAGAATCCCAGCGCCGAACGAGGCGATGGTGGTTTCGGGATCCAAGCGCGGCAGCGATGGCGGGCAATTCCGCATCGTGACGGGAAGGGGGTCTTTTGTCCTGCCTTGGAAGAACAAGGCTCGCTGGCTCTCTCTCGATCTCAGGGAGGCTCTCATCTCCGAAAGCTGCGTGACCAAGCTGCGAATCCCGCTCACCGTCGAGGCCGTCGCAGTGTTCAAAGTCGGCGACGACAACTCGTCTATAGCCAACGCGGCGCGCCGTTTCCTCGATCAGCAGCAGGGGATGGAACGACTCACCTCACAGGTCCTCGCCGGGCACCTTCGCTCGATCGTCGGGGGCCTGACTGTCGAGGAGATCATCGGCGATCGCAACCGGGTGGCCCAGGAGGTCAAGGCAGCCTCGACCGACGAGATGGAGAAGCTCGGTCTCGTGATCGACGCGTTCCAGATACAAGAGATCAAGGACGCCACCGGCTACATCGAGAACCTGGCCGCCCCGCACGCCGCGGCCGTTGCCCGAGACGCGCGCATCGCCGCCGCGCAGGCGGACCAAGCCGCCACCGAGAAGGAGCAGGAAGCGAATGCTCTGAAGGCCGGCTTCGTACGCGAGGCCGAGATCAAGCAGGCGGGCTACAGGGCCGAGATCGAGCAGGCACAAGCTGCCGCGAGCCAGGCCGGACCTCTGGCCCAGGCCAAGGCCAGCCAGCAGGTGACCGAAGAACAGACCAGGCTTGCCGCCCTCCAGGCGCAAAAGCGCGAGAAGGACCTCATCGCAGAGGTCGAGAAGCCCGCTGACGCCGACGCATACCGCACGATCCGGCTAGCCGAGGCCGACCGGGATGCGATCAAGGCGAGGGCCGAGGCGCTCGCCGGCGGGAACCAGAGCCTCATCGCAGCCAACAGGATCGTCGAGCAGCTTCCCGCCTTGGTGGAGGCCGCGGCCAAGGGGCTCAGTGGGGCGAACATAGTCCTAGTGAACGGCACCGAGGGTGTGACGGATCTGCTGACGAACCTAGTGACCCAGGGTTACTCGATCTACGAGGCGATAAAGGGGGGAGTTCCGCAGACCTTGGCCAAGCACGTCGAGGCGCCGCGCGGCAATGGTCCTGCACCACTTCCGGCGACCGGAGAGGGGACCGGAACAGCTCCCGGCGTCGGGGGCCTCGCTCCCTGACCGACCGAGGCGTTCAGAGGGCGCGATCCGAGTCACCATCGGCTCACCGCGACGCATCGCGCGGGGAGTCGGCCGCCTCAGCGGCCCACAGCCTGACGACGGGTCAGGGCCGGACAAGCAGCAGTCTTCCGGACGCGATCATGCGCAGTGAGCATGAAGCACCGGATCGATGACTGACAGCTCGGCAGGTGCCGCCTTTCTGATTCCTCAGGAAACCATCGGCTCGCCGAGCTCGTGGCGCTCAATCTCCACAGGGGCGCCGAATGCCGCACGGTGGCTGGCCCGGCGCAGCGCGGCGAGGACCGGGCGCCCGGCGACGAAGATGAGTCCGGCGTTCAAAGCGGCTCGGGGCAGATCGAAACCGAGCGATGTCGCGGAATGGAACAGGAGGAACCGGACCAGGTTGTGGGCCACTGAGGCTCCAGGCTGGAAGGAGAGCGTCGACGAGGTGCCTGCGCCGAAAGGCCAGAACCACAGGTCGAGAAGCAGGCCGTACGCGAGGCAGGCAAACGCCGCGTATGTGGCCAGCACGCCCAGCTCGCGGCGGCCCCGCAGGTGGGGGAGGCAGCCGGCTCCGTAACCCATCCACGCCGCGGCCATCATCTGGAACGGCAACCACGGACCGACTCCGCCGGTGACCAGCGCCGACGCGAAGAGGGTGAGCGCACCGAGAAGGAAGCCGAAGTGGCGCCCGAACACGTAACCTGCCGGGAACAGTAAGAAGAAGACCGGCTCGAATCCGGCTGCACCGCCTGAGGGAAGCCGCAGCGCAGCGCCGCACGCGCCGAGCACGCCGAGCATGGCGACGCCTTTGGCGTCCATGCCGCCAGAGCTGAACTCGCCGAGCACCGCCACGAGCAACAGTGGCAGGAGCACTGCGACGACCCACGGGGCGTCGCCTGCGTGAGCTTGGTTCAAGGCACCATGTGCCGGTATGAACAGCGGCCAGACGAAGGCCACCGCTCCGATAACCGACGCGATCGCGATGGCGACCGACCCGACCCGGTCGAGACCCACGGCTTGATGGTCGCGAGAGTTGTTCACGAGGACGTCATGTTCTCCTGGGGCCGCGCCAGGAGCGCCGCGGCGACCTCCTCGACCGTCAGCCACTCAGCAGGAGCGAGGATCCGGGCCACCTGAGAGGCGATGCCGGCTGAGTGGCAGACGACCGAGCGGGCGGGACCGTCGGTGATCACTTCACCGTCGGCGAGCACGATGACCCTATCGGCCACCTCTGCCACCAGTTCGACGTCATGAGTCGCCACGACGACGCAATGCCCCCGAGCCGCAAGCAGGCGAAGCTGGTGCGAGAGCCGTTCCTTGGCGCCGTAGTCGAGACCGCGCGTAGGTTCGTCGAGCAGGAGAAGCGGAGGCTGGGGCGCCAGCACTATCGCAAGCGCGAGGGCAAGGCGCTGACCTTCGGAGAGGTCCTTCGGGTGCGTGTCGTCAGAGATGCCGCTGACGATGGAGTCGAGCACCGTTCGCGTGGTCCCCTCGGGGAGCCCGCCGTCACGGTCACCGTCCCGGCATTCAGCCGACACAGTCTCGGCGCACAGCAATGACCCTGGGTCCTGGGGAACCAGACCGGCAAGCCGGATCGCCTCGGATGCTCCAAGGGCGGCCGGACTGCGGCCAAGAACCTCCACCGAGCCTCGTTGCGCGCGGCGTAGCCCGACGAGGTGGTGGAGTAGCGTGGACTTCCCGGCTCCGTTCCTGCCCATGACGGCGATCACCTCACCCTCGTTGAAGTCGACGGTGACCTCCGCCAGAGCGGGGATCGGCCCATAGGCGGCCGTTAGGCCCTTCACCCTCGCGACGAGGTCGCCCGACGCCGTCCGCGTTGGCGGCCGCGTGCTTGCCTCGAGGCGGCGGCGGAGCTCTGGCGCGCGACGGCGAGCGTCGCGGACCGAGAGCGGGACCGGCGCCCATCCCGCGGCACGGGCCAGGCGGACGACAGGGGGTGCCAGCTCGGAAGTGGCGAATATCGCCGCGGGCGTGCCGCTGCGCACCGCACCGGGAGCCGCGCCGAGTTCGACGACGATGTCGGCGAACTGCACGATGCGTTCGAGGCGGTGCTCGGCGACGAGGATCGTGGTGCCCTGGTCGTGGACGAGGCGCGCCAGGGACGCGAGCACCTCCTCGGCCGAGACGGGGTCCAGTGATGACGTCGGTTCGTCGAGCACGAGAGCGCGAGGTGCCGCGGTGAACGCAGCGCCGATGGCGACGCGCTGGCGCTGGCCGCCCGAAAGTGTCGTGATGGCCCTCTGGCGGAGGGAGTGGAGGTTCAAGGTGTCGAGCACGTCCTCGACACGCCTGCGCATCGTCGCGGGATCGACGCCGAGGTTTTCCATGGCATAGGCGAGCTCGTCTTCGACGGTGTCGGCTACAAAGCTCGCATCGGGGTCTTGGCCTACGTAGCCGACCGCATCAGCGAGGTCGCGGGGACGGTACTGCTCGGTGCTGCGGCCGTCGACGGTCACCGATCCGTTGAGCCGGCCGCCGGAGAAATGCGGGACGAGACCGTTGACGCAACGAAGCAAAGTCGACTTGCCGGAGCCCGTCGAGCCGATGACCAGAGCCAGATGACCTTCTTCAATCGCGAGGTTCACGTTGTCAAGCGCCGGCGCCGAAGCGCCGGGGTAGGTGACCGTGACGCGGTCGAAGGTGATCACGCCACAGCCTCCTGCAGCTTGGCGCGCAGCGGCGCTGGTACTGGCGCAATAGCCGATGGGACCGCGGCGGCCAGGATTCCGCCAAGCGCGAGTAGCGGGCCGGGCGGCAAGGCGAGGGGATAGAGCGGCTGAACAAGGGAGTTCGGGTCGCCGCTGCCTGCCGCCACGACGCCTGCAACGGCCGCGAGCCCGGCCGCAACGACGACCCACTCGGCGCCGAGCCAGCGGTCGGGCCGGTAACGGCTCCGTGAGCCATGTGATGCTGCGACGAGCCCCCCGATGACCAGCGCGCCACCGACAAGGACGACAGCGAGCCCTATCCCCGAAGCCGAGCCGGAGTCGAGCACCTCGAACAGGCCGACGCCAAGCCCGACGAGGCCGACGAGTGTCGTGGCGGCGGTGACCTGACGTCGCCTCGGCGAGGTGGATCGTCGCCCGAACCCGCGTGCGTCCATCGAGGCCGCCAGCGCCACCGAGCGCTCGAGCGCGCTCTCAAGGACTGGTACCGCCAGGCCACGCCAGCCCCTTAGCCCGCGCGTGGGCCGGCCCCTCAGGCGTCGGGCGTCTCGGACACGGGCAATCGAAAGCACGACCTGTGGTGTGAACGAGATCGCTACGGTGACTGCGACGGCCACTTCGTAGAGTCCGGCCGGCACGCATCGCAGGAGCCGGAACGACGAGGCGAGGGAGTTCGCGGCACCGAAACAGGCCAGGATCACGGCTATCTGCAGCCCCTGGCAGAACGCGCCAATTGCCTCTTGGGCTGTCACCGGGCCACCGATTGTCACGCCGGCGGCCCACGACGGCAGTGGCGCCGAGGGAAGGGTGAACCACGTGCTACCCGGCACCCGGTTGCCGAAGAGGACTTGGACCACGACCCGGATGGCGATGACGAAGAGTCCGAGCCGTACGAGCGCGCCGAACGAAAGGGCCCACGGACTGCTGCCGCGCCTTGTCGTCACGACCCAGGCCACCACCGCAAATATGAGACCGAGCAGGAGCGGGTTCGTGGTGCGGCTGGCGCTGACCGCCAGCGCACCCGCCCAGCACCACCACGCGATGGGGTGCAACGGCTGAAGGCGGGTGCGAAGCATCTAGGTGACTCGGTCGCCCGAGCGACGGGCCCGAAACAGCGCCCCGGCGCCGATGAGCAGGATCAGGGCTGTCCCGACGGCGAACAGTGCGGGGCTCGTGCCTTTCCCACTGCTTGGAGAGGAGCTGATGGGACCGGCACCATGGCCAGATGAGGCGAGCGTCGAGACCGTCACACCCTTGGCCTGGTTCTCGAGCGCAGGAGCACTCGGAGCGGCCCTTGGTGGTGGGTCTGCCGGGGTGGCGCTCCCGTCAGGCTCGAAGCGCCACCCCTCGACGTCACCTTTGGAGACCTTCCACTCGGCAGGCCCTCCGCTTGCATACAGCCATCGTTTGCCACCGTGCCAGTAGGACCAATAGGCGTAGTGGCCCCCGGACTGGTTGCCGCAGCCGGTCGCCGGGTACCCGTCGATCGCACACAAGAGTCCGGACTCGCCATAGCGGGGAGACGGGTACCTGAGGAGAGCGGCCTGTGCTTGCAACGCCTGCGCATCGTTGTCACCGGCCTTGACCGCGACGCAGGTGACGATGACCTTGCCGTTTGCCCCACCGAAGTCGGCCACGACCGCGACGACGACCGTTTCCTTGGTGTGCGCGGGTACCGTGCATCGCGGAGCGGGGTCCTCGGGCTGTCGAACTGCGCTTGCCGCGGCACCTTGCACGGTTCCAGGTGCCATGGTTGCGATGACCGTCGCAACTACGGCCCCGATCACCACTGTCGCGGCGAGCAAAGTCGCCGATCGCACAAGGAGTCGAGCACGGCTCATGGCCGCGACAGGTTCGCGCATCGCGGGAGGAACTCCGGGTGATCTCGGTCGATGCACTGTCATGTAACCATTTGGGTTCGCGACGCGGTCAGGCCGGTCAGGCGGTTCTGCAGCCGAAGGCGGCTTCGGCGACCGCCAGCTTGCGGGGTCCGATGGGCAGCGCGAGGCCTGCGAGAGCCGGTACCGCCTGCAGTGTGGCGTACTGGCTCGGGGCGCCGTAATAGGAGAACTCGCCCCGCTCGCTCGCTGGCGCGTCACAGCGGTACTGGAAGTTCTCAAGCGCTCGTTCGGGTGTGATCGCGTGACGCACGAATTGCTCGTCGTCGATTGCTCGTAGCGCGATCAACGACTCGACTACCTCGCCCGTCGAGTCGGGATCACCGCGCTGGCCGTTGCCCGACACGCCGTAGTAGCCGAACGACCCGTTGGCCTCCTCTGATTGGTCGAAGAAAGGCAGCGGGCTGTGGGCCAAGTGCCCGCCGGCCGCGACGATCGCCATGACGGCCAGGGCCGTCGAGTTCGTGTCGGGACCGGAGTAGGTCTTCGGGTCGGGTTTCGCACAGGGCGTGATGAGCGAGTAGTCCCAGCCACCGTCAGCACACTGGCGGCGCGCGAGATAGGCCTCGGCGGCGCGGATCTTTGTGGCAGGGCCCTTCACCGCAACGAGCGCGAGCAGCGCCAGCGACTGGCCGAACGCGTTCGCCGAGCTCGTGGCACCGAACAACCCGGTAGACGCGCCGCTTGAATGTTCAGCCGCCTCCAGCCTTGCGACTAGGTCGTCGGCTGCTGCGTGGCCGCCGAAGTGCACCGAGTCCACTCCCGCAGCGACTGACGCGAGGGTGACGAGCCCGAGCCCGCCGGGATTGACGTCCCCTTTTGCAGAGACGTAGGAGCTGAAATTGTGCTCGAGCCACAGCGTCGCGAACTTGACCTGATCGGCTCCTTCGCCCGTAGCGACGAGAGCCAAGATGGCATCGGCGGTGTCACCTGCACTTGGCTTGTGGGAGACGGCGTCGACGATCGCTCCGCTCTTGCTCAAGTCGCGGGCGATCCAGCCTGCGCCGGCGGCAGCAGCGGCTGTCACCATCGTGGCTTTTCCGTGGGGGACAGGGGACCCGCTGGCCCCCGGTTCGGCGTTTGCAGCCGACGCAACTGGTATCGCGACGGCTCCAAGGCCGAGAAGTAGCGCAGCAAGGCAGGCTCGGGCCGCCCGATGGACGGAGGCTGGCATGAAGGTCCTCTCCCGGATACTGGATCCCGGAGAAGCGCTGAGACACCGCCGCTGTACCGGTTCCCAGTTCCCGCTTTCCTCGACGGTTAGTAGGACTCACCACAAGCAGGTTTTCCGGCTTGCGAGGACGAGCCTCGCCTACGGTTGCGGGCCAGCGCCGGACTTTGACCGGACTTCCCCTGCAGGCAGCGGGACGACCGAAGCCGTCGAAGCGAAGGGTAGCAGAGCCGGCAGCGGCCCTCATGGTTGGACCTACGCGGTCCTGCTCATCGGCAATCGAGGACCCCCTGGGGACGAGAGTCGTGCCGGCAAGCGGAACTGCGCCTTCTCAGGCCACAATGACCCCCTCGACATACGCGCGGAAGGGTGCTTGCGGAGGCTCTTGTCTACCGGATCCAGACCCCGGTGCGGCCCCTTCGGATGGAGTGCCCCAGAAGACGATGGTTGCGCGCTTCGAGGTCGATGCCGTATTTGACCACCTCACGATCCCGAAGCTCGCTCCGGAGGCCTACCTTCGTGCAACGGTCACCAACAGTTCGCCCGTGCTGCTGTTGCCGGGCCGCGCGAGCCTCTTCCACGGTGCGGAGTCCGTCGGCGCTACCGATCTGGGCACGGTCGCCACTGGGGAGGAGTTCGAGCTGCACCTCGGTGGCGACGGCCGTGTTCGCGTGGAACGGGAGCTGCTGCGCAGGAGCACCGGAAAGGCGATGATCGGCGGAACCAGCAGAACTAGCAGCGTTGATGTCGCCTACGAGGTCACAGTTGAGAACCACCGGGCCGGCCGTTCCGGGTGACTGCAGGACCGGATGCGGATCTCGGGTGACGGCGACATCAAGGAGAAGCTGCGCGAAACCAGCCCCAAGACGTTCGAGCAGGACGAGCCCGGCCGACTGACATTGAAACTGGATCTCGAGCCCGGGGAGAAGTCGGCCATCTGTCTAGCTTCATCGTCGAACACCCCGCGAACGTGGTTCTCAGAGGCTTGTGATCACCCTTTGAGCCCGGCGGTGGCCATTCCTCCCTTTATCCCTTGTTGGACCAGTATGAGCAGAATGGCCGAGGGGACCGCTGCGAAGACGGCCGCGGCCATGAGCTCCGGCCACTGCGAGGTGTACTGACCCATGTACGAATAGATGCTCAGTGTCATCGGTTCGACGGTGTTGGAGGTGCTGAGCGTCAGAGCGAACAGGAAGTCGCCCCAAGCGAACAGGAACGAGAAGAGAGCGGCCGTCAAGATAGCCGGCCTGCTGAGCGGGATCACGATCCTGAGTAGGGACCCAAGAAGCGTCGCACCGTCCACGCGGGCAGCCTCGAGCAGCTCGCGTGGCAACCCGATCATGAAGGCCCGAACGACAAGGATGGAGAACGGCACGCAATAGGTGGAGTCGGCGATGATCAGCCCCAGGTAGCTGTTGAGCAGATGGAGCCCGGCGAAGATCTTGAAGAACGAGGTGCCCAGCACGATGCCCGGGATCGTCTGGGCGACCAGAAGCGACAATGTGACGAGCCATGTGACCCGAAACCGGAAGTTCGCCAGAGCGTAAGCCGCGGGCACCGAGATCAACACTGAGACCAGCGTGGCACCGACCGCGATGATGAAACTGGTGAGCAGAGAACCACCCTGGGTGTGAACGACCTGTGAATAGGCGGCGAAGGTGGGTGTCGGCGGGAAAAGGGCCGTCGGTGTCGCGAAGGTCTGGTGCAAGGTCTTGAGCGAGGTGACCACGGCCCAGTAAAGGGGCACAAGCATCAGTCCGACGATCACGAGCGCCACGGCGAGGTTCAGCCCGGAGATCAGCGTTCTGCGACGAGAGTTGTGCCGGTAGCTCATGACCTGAGCTCCCCCCTGTAAGTGCGCACATACGCGACGGCACAAACGAGGGAGATCGCCATCATGATCGTGCCGACCGCGGCACCCTGTCCAAAGTCGAGGTTATAGAACGACAGCGTGTAAGCCCATGTGGACAGCAACTGGGTGGCGTTCATAGGCCCGCCACCGGTCATGATCATCACGATGTCGAAGGCTTTCAGCGTATATATGAAGCCGAGGACCAGCACCACAGCGATCACCGGTCGCATCACCGGCAAGGTGATCGACCGGAATGTCCGTAGCCGCCCGGCACCATCGACACGCGCCGCCTCGTACAGCTCATGGGGGATGTCTTGGAGCCCGCCGTGCAGGAGCAACATGTTGAACGGGATCCCTATCCAGATGTTTGCGAGCACGATGACCAAGAGCGCGAGATGCGTATTGGCGAACCACTCGATCGGAGAGTGGATGAGCCCGAGATTCGAGAGCACCTGGTTGACCATGCCAATGTTCGGGTCGAACATCATCCGAAGGATGATTCCCGTGACAACACCGGGAAGCAGCCATGGCACGAGTATGAGCGACCGCAGGAAGCCACTCAGGGGAAAGCGCCGGGTGAAGAACAACGCAATCAAAAAGCCGATGCTGAACTGCATCACGATGGACCCCACCATGAAGATCGCCGTGTTCCACACGACGCTCGGAAGAAGCGGGTTCGTGACAGCCATCTTGTAGTTGGTGAGGCCGACGAAACCACCGGTGTTGTGCACGAATGTGATGACGCTCGACTGCCGAACGCTCAGAAGGATGCCGTAGACGATGGGATAGGCGAAGAGGGCCAGGAGATAGATGACAGCCGGCAACAGGAACAGGACCCGGCCGCGGAAGAGTCTGCGGGGCCCGCGCGCTCGGTCGCCGCGTTCGGGCTTCGCGGACGAAGCGAGCTCGCCTGTATGCGTCGCTGCCATCTCAAGCGCGTCGGGCATCAACAACCTCTTTGCTGGGACCAGGGTTCATAGGAGAGGCAGCTGTGCGTCGTCGCGAAGATAAACGGGGATGCGCTCTAAGGGCGCGGCCGCCTCGACCCACGTGCCGCCCTTCATGATCTCGCCGCTCCACGGGTCGGCCCAGTTGGCACCCGCCGGCAGGTAGACGCGCCGAGAGCGCGCTCCAAGCACTGTGACAGGTGCGACGAGCACCGAAGGGCCGAAGCAGTACTCGTCGTCGATCCCCCAAGCGTCTTCGTCGTCGGGGAAGTCGAACCAGAGAGGTCGCATCGGCGGGATGCCCTCGGCAGCTGCCACGGTCATTTGCTCGAGCACGTAGGGCTTGATCCGTTCGCGAAGGCGCAGGATGCCAGACAAGATGTCGTACACCTTGTCGCCGTAGGACCAGATTTCGTTCGGGCCTCCGGACATTCCCTGGGAGAGCGGGTTTCTTGGCTCGCGGTCTCCGTGGAGCCGGAACAACGGGCACCACACGCCGTACTGGAACCAGCGAACGATGAGCTCACGGTAGTCGGGGCTTCTCGCGTCCCCGCCGTGGAACCCTCCGATGTCGGTCGTCCACCACGGGATGCCGGACACCGCGACGTTCAGGCCGGCCCGGACTTGGGCGGCGAGGGACTCGAAGGTGGCAGGGATGTCGCCTGACCACAAAGCTGCACCCCAGCGTTGGCTGCCCGCCCAAGCCGAGCGGATCAGGCTGACAACCTCGGTCTCGCCCTGCTCGTGCATGCCTTCGTAGACGCCGCGGGCATGGTCGGTTGGGTAGCGGTTGAGCACCTCAGGGCCGGTCCCCGCCGCAAGACGCAGGTTGTCGACGTGGCCGGGTCTGATCTCGGGCTCACAGGCATCGAGCCAGAAGACCTTGATCCCGGTCTCGTAGTAGTTGGCGCGCACCTGGTCCCAGAGGTAGCGGCGGGCGTCCGGGTTGGTGGCGTCATAGAAGGCGACCGGGAGCCTCACCGGGGCGTGCCGATCGGGCCAGTCCGCGTGGAAAGGTGCTCCCCGTTCGGTCGCGATGAAGTACCCGGCGTGCAGCATCGGCTGGTAGTTGGACGAGAGCACGCTCACAGACGGCCACACCGACACCATTAGCTTGATGTCCATGGCCTTGAGCTCCTCGACCATAGCCTTCGGGTCGGGCCATTCGCTCGGTTCGAAGCGCCAGTCACCGAGCTGGGGCCAGTGGAAGAAGTCGCAGACTATGACAGACAGGGGAAGCCCGCGCCGGTCGTACTCCCTCGCCACCTCCAACAACTCCTGTTGCGTGCGGTAGCGAAGCTTGGACTGCCAGAAGCCCGCCGCCCACTCGGGAAGCATCGGGGCGTGCCCGGTCACGCCTGCGTAGCGGGTGGCTATCTGGGCCGGTGTCCCGGCGGTGATCCAGTAGTCGATCTGGCGGGCGCTGTCGGCGACCCAGCGAGTGGCGGTGGCCCCAAGCTCAACCCTGCCGATGGCGGGGTTGTTCCACAACAGGCCGTAACCGCGGCTCGACACGACAAAGGGGATGCTCACCTCGGCGTTGCGTTGCACGAGGTCGAGCACGACGCCCTTCTGGTCCAGACGGCCGTGGGTGTGCTGGCCGAGTCCGAAGAGCCGTTCGCCCTCATAGGCGGCAAAGCACTGCTCGATGTAGTGGTACCCGTTGCCGGTGGCGGTGAAGTTGCGGGGGCCTGGCCACCAAAAGTGGATCGGCTGCTCGGCGAGCAGCTCGTCGCCGGTGTCGGCTCGTAGGAAGCGGATGTGGCCGGCGTCGTCGATTTCAGCGGCCAACGCACCGACGGTGATGCGTGCACACTCCCCGTCGATCTCGACAGTCGCCTCCGCAGCCGGTCGCTCGCTCAAGGCACCGTGGCCTTCGACCAGGTTGTCGAGGCCTACCCGCACGCGCAGGCTGTCAGGGCCCCATGGCTCGATGCGGACTATCTCGTGATTGGAGCGCCTTGTGAGTGCCCCGGCGTTGTCGGTGAATCTCGCAGTGCTGATTTCGTCTTGAGGCTGCGGGAAAAGAGAGGGCAAGGCAGTCCTTTCCGGTGAACGACGTTCTCCCTCACGGCCGAGTCTGGCGACCGTTCGCGACGGCAATAACTGGGCCACGCCTTCGTTCTCGAAGGCGTGGCCCCGAACTACTCAAACGGTCAGCAACCTAGCCTTCGCCGTACTGCTGCAATGCATATTTCACTTGAGTCTCCGCGGCACTGGCGGCTGCCTTCGGCGAGAGCTTGCCGAGGATCACCGCTTGGACTGCAGTGCCGAGGTCTGTGTCAATCGCCGGGTAGGCAAGACCTACCTCGGATGTACGGGACTGCGCGTGCTCGATCTCGTAGGCGAATATCCGGTCCGACGGATCGTTCGCGATGAGCTTGGCAGACACAGACTTTTGGCTAGCTATCTCACCGTTCTGGGAAGCCCAGCTGTAGGTGCTGGCCGGAGAGGTAAGGAAGCGCAAGAGCTTGAGCCCTAGCGCCTCTTTGGCAGGCGTCGTCTTCGGGATGACCCAAACCTCTCCACCGAGTGGCCCGACGGGTGCCATGCCGGACTTCGGAACTGGGATTGAGGTAACTCCCCAGCTCAGACCCTTCGTCGAGTTGAAGTCCCCGAACTCCCACGGCCCAATCACGATCATCGCGGCCTTTTGGTCTTGGAACTGCTGAGCGATGTCGTTCTGCTGGTAGTCCACCTCCGCTGGGGGCATGCTGCCGTCCTTGGCGAGCTCGGAGTAGAGCGTGAGCGCCGCGACCCCGCCGGCGTCGTTGACGTGCTCAAGGTCGCCACCGGCGGTCCAGAAGAAGGGCAAGAACTGCCAGGTCGCGTTGCCACCTGAGTTGTACCCAGCAACCTCGAGGCCGTATACCCCGGTCTTCTTGTTGGTGAGGGCCTTGGCCGCGGTCACGAGTTGAGCCCACGTCGTCGGAGGTGTCACACCTGCTGCCTTGAGCAGCTTCTTGTTGTAGAACAAGCCAAGAGAGTTGTTTCCGAAACCGATGCCGAACTGCGTCCCGTGGAAACTCCCTGCCTCAATAGCTCCCTCCGTCAGCCCTTTCGTGCTGACACCGAGCTGGTTGAGTGGGACCAGGTCACCGGCAGCAGCCAGTCCGCCCACCCATGGGTTGTCCATCATCAGCAGGTCCGGGAGCTGACCCGCTGCAGCTTCCACCAGCTCCTGGGACTCCATCGTGGCGTCGGCCACCACGTCACGCTTCACCGTGAAACCGGGGTTCGCGGCTTCGAACTGCTTTATGAACGCGACCATCTCGGTGTTGTCGCCCGCGGTGTAGTAGTCCTGCATGGTAATCACACCACCGGACGTCGCCTTTGGAGCACTCGAGACTGCCGAGGACCGCGTCGACGCGAAGGCCGTCGAACACAGTCCGGCAACCATGAGCATCGCGCCCAGCACGGCGACCACCGGGGTAACGGACCGGCGACGCTTAAACGCTGCACCCCTTTTTGGCTGAATCGTCATTCTTATCGCTCCTCCCTTCTCATTACTGCCCTCTCTTCGGACTGCCGGCATATGCCGTGGATATTCCTCTTCCGAGGTCTTCACCTGTGTTACTGCTGTCTGAACTGCTTCTTTCTCGCCTGGCCAAGTCAACCCAGCTTTGCCTGTACGAGTGACGGCTGAGTAGGCGCGTTAAAGATCTCGCCTAGCACTACGCACGCGGCACCGCGGGCCCACCTGGCATCGTCAAGCGGCTCTGTTGCAAAGATGATCTCGGCGTTGAGATCTGGAAATATGGACGCCTTGATCGCCTTGATCATTGGGTCAAATCGCCAATGTCCAGCCTGGACACCTTCGCCACTTATGATCAGCAGACGAGGATTGATCACGGTCATGAGCATTGCCAGCCCGCGACCGAGATAATGACCAGCTTGCGACAGAATCTGGCGACTGAGTTCATCGCCCTGTTCAGCCGCAGCCGCCACCAGGCCTATCGTGAGCCCGTTCAGCTCTTCCGCGCGACCAAGAGATGTCTTTGTACCTTCATCGACAGCAGCGCGTACGTCCCGCAAGATCGCTCTGTCCGATGCCCAAGCCTCGACGCAGCCAGTCCTTCCGCAGGAGCAAAGTGGTCCCGTGTCGCTCAACTGCACATGGCCGAATTCCCCAGCCGCTCCGTCTGCGCCGCGGTAGAGCTGACCGTTGACAACGACCCCCGATCCGATCCCGGCGCCTACGGCAACGGCAATGAAGGTGTCGATCCCGGCGCCACGCCCGAACCATTGTTCTGCGGCAGCCAAGGTGTTGGCGTCGTTCTCGAGGATGACCGGGTAGCCCAGCCTTTCAGAAATTGGGCGCGCCAAGGGGACGTTGTTCCAGTTGAATGTGGGAGAGGAGCGGCACACCCCGCTGGTCGCGTCGACTGGTCCGTTGATACCTACTCCCACTCCAATTATGCGGGAGGCGTCCACTCCAGACGAGCAAAGGGCCTGTTCGACGGCTTCGCAAATGGCGTCGATGATGGAGCGAGGGTCGCGGGGCAGAGCTGGGCTGCCACTCGCCTGGTGCTGGGCAGCAGCTGGTCCCAAGAGGGCGGTTACCTGGGCGTAGGTGACCGTGGCGCTCAGATCAGTGATGACGAGGGATATGGCGTGCCCCATCAATTTCAGGCCGATGACAAAGTTGGCCTTCTCATTGAGTCGGACCAAGTAGGGAGGTCTCCCTCCGCTTGAAATACCCTGCCCGAGATCTTCAACCAAGCCTCGGTTCGTGAGGTCGGCGACGATCGACGAGACGGTCGGGCCGCTCAGTCCAGTTGCCCTCGAGAGATCGGCCCGAGACATCACAGGGCAGGTGCGCAGCACGTTCACAACCAGGTTGCGGTTGATGTCGGCCATCAGCTGCCAGTTGCCCCGGCGAGGGCGATGGGTAGCCGGACTATCTTGGGAAGGATTCATAAGAAAGTACCCTCAAAAAAAACTGCGAGGCGGACCTCGGACGTGTTCACGGTAACGACACTCATCCGACATGTCAAGGATCAAGATGCGAGCACACCGTGAGTGGAAGGTGGAGGCTCAACAACCCGGTCGAACATCGATCAGCCTCACGAAAAGGCGATAGGTCCGGCCGGGCTCGCTGCATGAAGCCCCCGCTCCTGAACTGCGATCGGGCCAACTTTGAGCCGCAACAGCGTGCCACCGGGACCGCAGTGCCCGAATGTTCCGCCCTCCCAGGCGGCAGCCGCTCTTGCGGATGACATCGATGTCTGGAAGTCGGCCGACATCGCACAAGACAGCGCTCGCGGTTCAAAGTTGAGCCTCGACGACTGAACAGAGCTGCTTGTGCGCCCCCCGGGACTTGAACCCGGAACCTGCGGATTAAGAGTCCAATCTGGCCCGTGCGGGGGCGTCTTGTGGCGTCTCGCCCCGTCTCAGATTCGGCTTCTGAGCAGGGCCTGCGCGTTTCGAGCGAGACGCTTGGGGACGCTGGCGGACGCGTTCGGAAGCCCAATGTTGGGTGAATGTTGGGTGGGATCGAACGGTCGTGGGCTGGTGGAAGCCTGTCAGACACGGGCTTTGTGACGCCACGCACGTGGGCACACCGTGGACTTCGCACGGCGATGTTCTCAGGCGCGTGGTCTGAGGCAATCAGCTGGCCCGACGAATCACGGCGTGGCCGTCGCGCACGAGCTTTGCGATGCTGCGATTGTCAGAGAGGTTCTCGCCTACGCCTACCACCAGTTCCGCCCCGACGGCCGACGCGAGCTTCTCGAGGGTCTCGAGCGTCGGCCGGGCGCCGCCTGCCTCCATGCGGGCGATAGCCGACTGGGTGGTCCCCATCCGGTTTGCCAGGTCCGTTTGGGTAAGTCCAGCCTCGGTACGGAGCCGGTACACGAGCTCCCGGAAGGCGGTGATGCGGGCCTCGTCCTCGAAGGCGACGCGACCCTCCTCCGTGCGTGGTTGACTCGCCTTGATCTCGTCCCAGGTCGTCCGCTTGGCCATGCCCCTCACTCCTCGTCGTCCGCGATGTGCGCCTCGGCCACACACCGCTCCATCGCTTGCTTAGCCCGGCCGACCTCCGTCCTCTCCAGGCGCCGCGTCTTCGCAAACACCGTCAGCAGAATGATCCGCCGGCCCGGCGCGATCCAATAGGTGATTCTCGTCGGTCGGCCCGCCAGATAAAAGCGCAGCTCCCTGAGCTTGCCGTCAAGCTGTCGAGTATGGGGCTCGTCCAGTAGAGATCCGAACTCGGCGAGGCGGTCGATGTGGAACCGCACACGCTCGGCATCGGTGTCCTCCAAGGAGAGGTACCAGTCGCGGATCTCGGGCTCGAGCTCAACGACCCCCCACATAGCGTCCATGCTATACCGCGCGCCCGGACACGTCGCTGTCTGAAACGACCACTGCCGGCGCCCGGCTTCTACGTACCGGTAGGGTAGGGGAAGTCCTCACAGCTCTCTGGGCAGCACTGCGCAACGAGTGACGATCCCTGCGATGTCGCATGAGCCTCGGCCACCGGCGGCTGAATCTCAGCTTGGGAAGGGCGGTCAGGCGTACGACGACGGATCGAGGCGACCTATTGGGGCAGGTCATCGCGTTAGCAGCACGTTGAGGAACGACCACGGACGGCGGCGTCCGCGGGATATTCGCGGGATGCGAGTTTCCCGCTAAATCAGACTTCTCAAGGGCTTTGCAGGCGTAAAAAGGCGTTCCTGGACATCCGGAGGTGTCCATGAATCCACAGGTCAAGTGCATAATCGGTCATCGACGTACACGTGGGTTCGGGGGGTCCCGATCCATCCTCGCGCCAACGGATCATCTCGCGATTGGGAGCAAAGCAGTGACCTGGTCCACGCCGGGGCCGGTCTGGGTGGCGTCAGCGGGCCTGTCGTCAATCATCGTCCGACTGCCGGGATCATCACGCCAGCCGGTCGTTGTGGGGGCGCGATGTTGTCCCACGCTTCTGGCAACGACTGGTCCCCTGGGACTGGCGAGCGACAGTGGCGACGACAATAAGAAGCGTGTTCGGCGATGAGTCGCCTCACCGCCCGACCTCGGATCAGCAAACGCGGGATCTGCTGCTCACCGACTCGATGGAGTGCCGTACCGATCGAGGTGTGCCGTAACCTCGATCTGTCGCTTGGGCCAGTAGCGCTCGAGCTCCTTGACCGCTGACTTCGGAACGCCCGACGGATCACTTGTCGCATCGGCGATCGCAGCTGGTCCAAGGGCGAAGATCACGCCAGCGAGCGCGGCATCGACTCCTGCCGGGCGGTAGCGCCTCACGAACAGCGACAGGCCTTCTTCTGCGGTGAGGCCAGTGCGCTTCTCCATCGCCATGAGGTCGTAGTAGTCGCGAAGCGCTCCACGTCTCGTGATGACACCGAGCTTCATCGCGAATAGGTCTGGGAGGGATGCGACAGGAATCCCTCCGACCGTCGTGAGCGGCTCCACGTTTGTCTCGGTGTCGGCGAGGAGGAATTGCAGCTTCGTGGCGCTGAACACCCCGTTCAGCGTCGATTCGGTGAGCGTCGACGCCAACCAACGATCGGAGCTGCTCAGTCGATCGTTGAGTTCCGTCAAATCGACGGGGCTGGAAAGGTAAAAGTCCAAGTCCCTACTTTCTCGGTGTCCGATGTGCACGGCCACGGCGGTACCGCCAACGAGGTACGCGGGTTCTGGGCGAAGGGGGACGATTGCTTCCCATGTGAGCGCGGCATCAGGCGGCAGGATGGCCCTGACCTCGATTGGGATTAGCGTCACATCTGCCTGGCGAGGTTGAGGGCGAAGTCCTTCTGGCGGGGAGAGATCCCACGGGCCCGTGACGCCCGCCGCAGATTCTCCTTCGAGATGGCTCCAGAGGCCAACCACGACAACCCCTGGAGGTCCAAGGAGCCGAGGACGCGCAGCGCGATGAACGCACCGTCACTGTCGAGGTTGAGTGACGAGCGGTCGACGTTCCAAAAGAGATGGTCGAGGTACTTGGGTGGAAATGAGGAAGCGTGATCCGCGGCGACTCGGGCGGGCAGGACGGTACCGCGGACATCGGACTCGACGGATCGCCACGCTGGCGATGACCAGTTGATCTCCCACAGCTCCACCTCTTTGACCGCGCCCTCGACAACTCGCCGGACCGGATAGACGACGTATCCCTTGTTCTCCAGGCGGGCAAGGGCGCGCGAAGCGGTTGTCGGGCTGACTCCGGCGACTCGGGCCACTGCACGAGCAGATCGCAAGCCGAGCGAGTGTTGACGAAGCGCTGCGAGAACGAACAGCTCTTCTCGCCCGATATCTTCTCGATCTGGGACGAAGCCAAGGTCGGCTTGCAAGCGTTTGAAGTCGCCATCGGTCAGCTTCCGCCGATGACCGTCGTACGTCCCAATGCCGAGTCGCGACAGTGAACGATGGACCCTCGGGAGCGTTGTGTTCAGTGCTCGAGCTGCCTCGGTGGTCGAGAGAGTGTTGTCCATTTCGTTATCTATCGTATCCCTCGATCGCGAGAGGTGGGCTGCTGCAGAAGCATTGCCAGGTCGATCCGGCGACTGCTGCCGCGCTTTGAGGACGGTCCAGCTTCAGCGACCCTGGCATCGCTAAGGCACAAGCGCTCGGGTGCGACCCATGTGACATCGCAGGGGTCGAGGCTCAACGGCCCGCTACTCAAGTTCTGGTCTTCGCGCGTCGATGCTGATTGAGGTAGTTCTTCAGTGGGGACGCCCCGTTCGGCAAAGACGACCGTCTAGGTCGTTGCCTGGGTGCAGGCTCGACGCCTCTCCTGACCGATCAGAAGAGAGCGACAGTCATGCCGGATCAATGGTGCCAACAGTCAGATGCTTCTTCTCTCCGTGAAGTGGTTGGTGGTGGGCTTAGAGGCTCAGCGAATAGGTGAGAGGGTCGGCGACCAGCGGTTCCGCCAGTCGATGAGCTTCGCGGTGAGGAGCAGGGCGACCGCGAGGGCGAACTGAGCGAGGCGGTGTGCAGTCTTTCTGTCAGTGTTCCG
>Ga0224553_1000109_pt1 | contig 41596 bp, 31 predicted proteins | sample 714S21014metaG_FD_179897 | JGI IMG/M metagenome (GOLD analysis project Ga0224553, IMG submission 179897) | Peat soil microbial communities from Stordalen Mire, Sweden - 717 S2 10-14 | ecosystem: Environmental > Terrestrial > Soil > Wetlands > Peat | place: Sweden: Norrbotten County, Stordalen... | reverse complement strand
AAGCGCATCATCCGGTATAATCCCCTTGAGACCCGGAGAGATGGCCGAGCGGCTGAAGGCGGCGGTTTGCTAAACCGTTATAGGGTCAAAAGCTCTATCGGGGGTTCGAATCCCCCTCTCTCCGCCACCTTACAAAGCAAGTTATTGAAACAACGTATAAAACCAACAAAACAGACGATTTGATGGCGATTTCGGATGTGCGCTGTGTACGCACAGTGCGCCTCAGTTCACCCAATCCGGCTATTTTACCTTACAAAATGGGAGGCACCTTACAAAGGCTACTCGCAGTCCGCTGCATGGGGCGTGATCCTCAGCGTAGGGAGAGATGGGAAACGCTGGACCAGGCGCTCGAGATTGGAAGGGGCGGCAAGTTTCCACGCCCAACCTCGGATCGATGCGCGGGACTGGGAGACGAGTGAAATCGCTCCCTCTCTGCCATATACTTTTGCATCTTCTTGATCCCATTGACAAAGCATAGATAATACGTTACTTACTCGCGTCGTCTCCGTACAGAATCGAGTCGGTAAGGATCGGTTTCTTCGGGTTCAGGCTCGTCATAATCCGAGTAGGATTCGATGCGGTCCTTGATCCAGAGCAATGAAAGGACGCTTTCGTAGAACGGAAGTCCGATGGAGTGCTCCCATAGTACGGAATTCTCCCGGACCACACGCTCGTCCAACCAGAGATTGGCGGAGACTGGCTCCGGATGTTCGTGGGTTCGCGTTCCCGAGAAGCATTCCCATGCTTGTGTCCCTTTAGGAATCTCCCAACCCCGCTTTAGATAGAAACCAAACTCCTGCGAAGGCTTGTACCACGAGATCTTACCGCTCTTGCTCCAAACTACGGCGCACCGTTCGCTCACTAGGTCACAGTAGCGCCAAGCAGTAGCCGAAAACGACACGTTGCTCTCGTTCGCAACTGTCTGGATTATGTTGAGCGACGGAGATTCATCTCTGAACTTGGGTTTCGCGTAGTCGGTTGGAAGCAGCAATTCAGCTGCAAACTCGTCCGCCTCACGCTCAAGTTCTTGCGACGCATCCGCCCAGTTGCCAATGTCAGACGAACCGCATACGGCCCCGCTTGCATCGTGCCCCGGAAGCACGAAATGGCCTATCTCGTGCGCCACGGTAAAGTTCTTGCGTCCAGGCTCTCGGATTGAATCCCTGACGATAATCGCGCCGAAGGGCGTTCCCTTCGCCCGAACGAGGCCACCGTCGAAACCCTGGACATCCAATTCCGTAACGTCGAGCTGAAGTTGCGCCGCGATACTCCGGGCGTCCGGCGAACCCGAGACCTTCAACTCGGCGAGCAGCGCCTTGGCGTATGCCGGTCCTCTATTGACCTTTGTCATCTTTCCCTTTAAGCCGCTCGATCTTCTTCTTCAGCTGTTCCTGCACCGCGTCGATAGACTTCCGGTCTGCCTCGGTCATGCCTTGTTTGTTTCGGTAAGATTCGGCGAAGGTCAGTGGCGCATCGGGCACGAGCGCGGACGCGAGGAGTTTGGATTTCTCGACAATCCGTTCGACACTTGTCTTCGCTTGACGGGCCAACTCCGCCTCGTTGCGCGGCGGCGCGGAAAGAGGGCGCAGGTCGTCGAGTGCCTTTTTCAATAAGGTTGGCAAGTCCTTTTGGGCCTTCCAATACTGCTGTGCTTCGGCGTAGAGCCGCTGGTACACGCGTTCCTGGAGGGCCTCGGTGTCCAACCCGACCTCGCGCAGCGCTTGCTCAGCTTCCTCCTCGCCGACCTCCTCAGGCACTCCGAAGAGCGCTTCCGAAAGACGATTGATTCTGTTGCGAGTCTCTTCAGGGGTGCGACGTTTCATAGCGTTCGGCCTTCTTCCTCGGTCGAGTGAACCAGCTCACTTTGACACAGCCGCCGGCGCAACTTCTTCTTTCGGTTTTGAATATCGGCAGCACTGGTTCCCAACGCGTCGGCGATGTCCTCGGGCTTGTATAGTTCCAAGTCCAGCACTGCCTCGACCAGGTCCTTGAGGGGCGGCTCGTTATCGACAACCGCCCGAACGCGCGCGCGATACTCATCCTCGTCAACCACCGAGGACGGATCGGGTGCCAACGATTGGGGAAACTGATCCAGCGCCGGCTTCTCGTGGTCTTCTCCCTCCGAGTCCTCGTCGACGGTGATTGTTGCGCGCGTCTCCTCCAGTTTGTGTGATTTCTTGCGCAGCGCGTCGATGATGTCGTTCCGCATCGCGGTGCTCAACACGGTCATCAACGATCCGCGTGACTTTTGATGCTTGATTTTCCCGGTGGCATACTCCAGCAGGACCTTTGCGACAAAATCCTCGGCCGAGAGGCCGGTACCAGGGACCACAGCATCCTCTCCGCCAAGCGAAAACTCCGCAAAGACGACCAACCCATAGGCCATCAGTCGCTTGCTGAGGCTCTTAAAGTCGGGAAGTTGGCCGTGCTCACTCAATCCATCCCTCTATCTTGTATGCGATTCACTCACCCTGTTTTCGCCAAGTGGCGGAAAAATCACCTTATGCCCGGCGACCGAGTCGCCCGGAAGCATTGGAGGACCCGCATGGCGAAAACCGCCGCCTTCGAACGCATAAAGGATAGCAGGGGCGGCGACGCCAAGCTTGTACGGCGGTCGTCGCCACCGGCCCTGCCTCACGGCGGAAGATGTGCACCGGTCGAATCGGTCCGAGCGGGCACACGTGAATACGGAGTAATTACATGTCTGACGAGCAACAGGAAATCCAACGGGACCACATCGTGCGGATTCATATCGACCAGCATCGGTACGCCTCTCCCAGTCCGACCACGGGAGAGGCGCTCTATCATCTCGGCAAGGTTGCGCCCGGCAGCGACCTCTACCGCGAAGTCGAGGGCAACCGTGAAGACCGGCCGGTGTGGGACGACGGCGAGGAAATCAATCTCCACGAGGACGAGCACCTCCACAGCGGCCCGGCGGCGACGATCACGGTCATCGTCAATGGCCGCAAGAAAGAGGCGCCTGGGCGAGTGCTGACCTTCATGCAGGTGGTCGCTCTGGCATTCGACCCCGTCCCCAGCGGTCCGGACTGGGTGTTCACCGTAACGTACCGGAAGGCCGCGCGCAAACCCCACGAAGGCACCTTAACGGAAGGAGAGACCGTTGCCGTGAGGAACGGCACGATCTTCAATGTCACTGCAACTAATAAGTCGTAACGCTGACCTTCAGGCGCTCCGGAACGAAGGCTTTGATGTCTACGTCAAGGGCAGCTACCTCGCGATGCGGAGCGTGCCGTACGTGAACGCCAAGAAGGAAGTCCTCCGCGGCGCCCTCGTCTCTGAACTGAGCCTTGCCGGCGATGACACCATCAGACCGTCGACGCACGTCGTGTACTTCGCCGGAGAATATCCGTGCAACGCCGACGGATCGGAGATCGCCAAGATCCGCCATCAAAGCGCGGAGACGCACCTCGACCACGACCTGACCGTGCATCATTCGTTCTCCAGCAAGCCGCCAGACGGGTACAAGGACCATTACGAGAAGATGACGACCTACGCCGCGATCATCTCCGGTCCGGCGAGAGTCATCGATCCCAACGCCACTGCCCAAACCTTTCCCGTTATCGGAGCGGAGGACGAGGACTCGGTATTCCATTACCTCGACACAGCGTCAAGCAGGGCGGAGATAACGGCGGTGACGAGGAGGCTGGAGTTGAAGAAACTGGGCATCGTCGGTGTCGGCGGAACGGGCTCGTATGTCCTCGACCTCACTGCCAAGACGCCGGTCAAGGAGATCCACCTCTTCGACGGAGACCGGTTCCTGCAGCATAACGCCTTCCGATCGCCCGGCGCTCCCTCGGCCGATGAATTGCGGGCGTTGCCCTACAAGGTCGACTATTTCGAGAAAATCTACTCGAAGATGCGCCGCGGCATCGTTCCTCACGCTTATCATCTCGACGCTTCGAATGTCGCGCAGCTGAGGGAGATGGAGTTCGTCTTCTTGTGCATGGATAAGGGCGAGGCCAAGAAACTAATCGTCGGGAAGCTGGAGGAGTGGGGCACGCCTTTCATCGACGTGGGGATGGGAGTAGAGCTCACCGACGATGCACTGGGTGGCATTCTGCGAGTCACGACGAGCACCGTCCAGAGCCGCCAGCATGTGAAGGAGAAGCATCGAATCCCGTTCTCTTACGGCGACGGCAACGACGAATATTCCCGGAACATCCAAATCGCAGATCTCAACGCGCTCAACGCGGCGCTCGCGGTCATCAAGTGGAAGAAGCTTTTCGGCTTCTATCGTGATCTCGACCGTGAACATTTCACGACTTACACCATAGACGGCAACCAGCTTCTGAATGAGGACCACGCATGAAGCCGGAGCGCCTCCTGAAGCATGAGTTCGTAGAATTCATCCCCGACCAACTCGAGGACGACACGATTTACATCTCCATCCCCTATGCGACCGTGACCCACAAATGTTGCTGCGGTTGCGGAACAGAGGTGGTGACCCCGCTGAGTCCCACCGACTGGACACTCACTTTCGACGGCGAGTCAGTCTCTCTCGACCCCTCGATCGGGAACTGGAGCTTTGACTGCAAATCCCACTATTGGATATGGCGCGACAGGATTTACTGGGCCGAACGGTGGTCCGAGAAACGAATCAAGCACGGACGACTTTACGAGCGGGCAGCCAAGGAAATGTACTTTCACGACCTGCATTCGGCGAAGAAAAGAGATGAGGAGAAGAGAGCACGGCGATTCTGGCGGCGCATTCGGGAGTGGAGGTGGTGATTGAAGCGCTGCCGACCGTTTGAATAGGACACTACCAGGAACGGGGCTTCTGGCCGGTCTGTGATCGTCTTCGCCTTGTATTTGCCTATAGTGAATGCATGACCAGCCAGTATCCCACGCACCGTGTGCACATGTCGTTTCAATGCCGCAACGGCTGGCACTGCCAGTTCTTGGAACTGGCCCTCAGGACCCCGTTGCCCAACAGGCTGCGCTTTGCCTCACCGAACAAGGTGGTCGAGCTCGTAGAGCGAGGCGACGGCCTGTCCAACCTGGAGAGCCGGCACGAGCCGGACCGGGTGATCGAGATTGGCAGGGACGGAGTGTTCCTGAGCCTGACGGAGGATCAGCATTCCAAAGTTGAAGGGCTGAGCGAACGCGGGCTACTTACCCCGACGAGGATCGACGGAAGGTGCCTGAAAGGGCACAGCCAGCCTGACATGCGAGTCTCTCTGGTTTTCTTAGGGACATTGTATTTCCCATCACTATTGCCGCCCCTAGGCAGGGGGTATACTCGCGCGTGGCTGAAAACCGAGCAACCAAAAGCCTGCTAAAGGAAAGCGAACAAGCCAAAAGAGATTCTTTCGAACGATCAGATCAAGCAAATCGCGATGACAATGTCATCGGATGAATCTGACCTTCCCGAACGCGAGGCGAGGCTAGCAGCCGCTTCCTCAGCGCAGTAGCGCGTAATCAAGAGAGCATGGAAACTCAAACTCAGCGCGAAACGCCTAAGCGAGGCCGAGAAGCGAGCCAAGAATTCAACGAATAGGAGATAACCCATTGGGGGCAGAGGTGACACTCAAGAGTCGTGTTGATCTGAAGGGCGACAACCAAGCTGGGGCAGACGAGCGCGCCGTGGCCTATCATGAAGCGGGCCACTGTGTGGCGGCGTACAGGCTACGAATTCCGTTTACAGGCCGCAAGGCGCTTACGATCATCCCCACGGACGAATACAGCGGGCGTCTTGTACACCACAACATTCTGAAGAATCTCGAATGGGATAATTCCGACCGTAATCGGTTGAAGATGGAACGCAATGTCCAAGCGCTGCTTGCCGGGATTGAGGCGCAGCGCAGGTACGACGAAACAAGCATTACCTATGGAGAGGGATTCGGTAACTGGGACGGTGGGCCTGACTACCATGAGGCCATCAACCTGGTCAGCTGCTTCGCGTCCGCCGATCCGAAAGAGACCGAACTCTGTATGGAGCTCCTGCGTCTCAGAACTCGGAACCTGATTCAGCAGGACCACAACTGGAAATGCATCTGCGCGCTTTCTGATGCTTTGATGGAGAGGAAGGTCCTTTCTGCCAAAGAAGCCATCGCCATCATTCAGGGAACAATTCAGAACATTGTGGGTCACGTTCCGTTGATCGGGCCTTCGACTACTTCAGCGTAGTTTAGCTATGTCGGACGGGAGCTGGTGAAGGGCCTGAGCGCGCGGTTCTGTTCGCACAATGGCCGTAACGAAGGCTAGGACAGACCAATGGGCACAGCACATGTCTCCGCCGCCGACTGCGGGCGCGACTGATAAGAATGTTCAACCGCCGACATGCTACTGGTTGGTTTGATACAACATCGTTTCCATTTCATGAGCTTGAGCAGCGCCTAATCCGACGAACTGACCGAGAATCCTGTCAACGCGACCGCGCAAATCATTTGCGCCGAACGCGACAGGCGATGCTCTAAAGATCGTGATAAAAACAGAGCTGAGTCTTCTGCCAAAATCCCATTCAATCCAAAACTGATTGCTCTCGGGAAACCGTTCCAGCCATTTCTCGGTACATCCCACGACAAACGGTAGTTGCTCCGCGCGTGGCGCGACTTCCATAAAGTTCAGATACATCACCGCCAAGAAGGGAGACCTGCATTTCCCGACGAACTCCTCAAGAAGTGGTAGGAATGGGTCCGTCTTCGGAATGAACGATGCAGGCAGATAGCACTTGGAAGGAAACGGTCCGTTGTGGTCGTTAAAGCAAATCGTGGCGAGCGCACTCGCCAGGTGCATCTCTACGCTGGCCTCCTCCCGATCTTTGTTCCAACCGAAGACTCTGGTTCCGTACAGCTGCTTGATAAGGAAGGTCCGGATTTGCAGCAGTCGCTCGATCGATAAGGAGTTCTTCTCGAAGAAAGCTTGATCCGCGCTCTTCAAAAACAGAGGGAGGGAGCCACAGAAGGATTCGTCCGGCAGACCCCCAAACAGATCCTGAAGGCTTTGTTCGAGAGCGTCTTCGCTCAAGCCGGAAGCACATTTGGCTGCAAGATCGAAGTAGACTTCGTTCCATCCGTCCGGCTGACCATCGTACTGATCCTCCTTCTCTTCTCCAAATCCGTTTGCCTGCCGGGTCCATTCCGCATATGCGCTCAGCAACGCACGGAGCCACAGCTGCTTGCCGGGGTCGAAGGGGCGGATCTGTTTGAGCCAAAGCGCAGCCCTGTGGTAGTTCACGCGAAGCTTTACGGAATCGTACTCAGCAGCTTCTGCCGCGTAGTCTCTCTTCCCACGCCTCCAGTGATTGCGTGGCCTTATCTTTTGAAGCGGAAATTCAGGCCACGCTGGCTCGGAATTCGCTTCCGTGAGCCAAGCCAGTTCCAAGTCAATCTGCTTCCAGATGCGCTCTTGATAGGCTGATCTGTTCGATTCTTTTTGTTCCGTCGAAATGCGCCATGGCTCGTACGAATAGACAGACGCAGTAAACGCACACCGCAGAATCGCCGGCACCAAAAGTGCGTTGATTTGCCCCAGTTTGAAAAGTGCCCCGATGAATCCGTGTGCGGACGCATAGCCGTTCGCTGATGCGAACTCAAGAAGACGTCTTACGTCGTTCTCTTTTGGATCGCGCTCGATCAGCAGTGTTTGCCCAACAAATGCAATCGCACGCGGATTGAATCGCAATCCCTCACGCTGCAAGTACACTTGATCGGATTCTCCCTCATGCGCTCGGGCAAAAATTCCCCGCATCCAGGAACCGTACTGTGCCAATTGCTCTGGAGTTCCATCGCGTGCGAGGAGTGTCGCGGCGCAGACGACTGCTTCGACGGTCGCGAGGTATTCGCCGTTCCAATCAAATTCAGGTCGATGGTCGAAGATGTCTTGATGCCGCAGCGCCCATGCGACACCCTTTTCCAGAAACTCAGGGCCGGGCGTTTGCGCTGCCAATAGCGCGTTCGGAAGCGCCAACTGCAGACCATTCTCTTCCAGTCGAGCTATGGCATCTTGCCGTATCGGATCAAGGTGTTTCGACTCAGCCTCCGGAGCCTTGTATTGCAATAGCGTCTGCGCTTGCCCCTCGGCGTTCGTGACCGTTACTTCCTTCCAGTTCTGCCGGTCGAGAAGATTCAGAGCGTGAAGCGCCATCATCCTCGGATCACCGAGATCCGAGTCCTTGTCCGGAGGTCCTAGCCTGCTAACGGCGCGCAATAATAGGGCTCGCACCTCGTCGTTGACATCAGCCGGGCCAAAGGGTAACCGGCACAGTAGGTCGTAGAGGCTGACCTTGCGGGAAATACGCCCCTTAAGGCTTTCAAGCGTCGCTGGGCCAAGCGGCTCGTGTTGAAGTTCCTTCAGGCCAAATAAGTCTGGAAACTTCATGTTGTCGTGCGAGGGCCTCAGTCGATCCATGCACAACAGCTCGGGACACGCTACGAGCGGGAGGGCCGCTTCGCTGGATTGTGGCCAATGAGACAACACTATATCGACGGCGACCAGGAGAGCCGCGTTCGACATCGCGGGATCGCCGACGATCTGAGCAACCACGCTATCTGTTTGGTCACCGCCATCAACCCGCTTGTGAGCCCACGCCTCCAGAGCCATCAATGCAGAGGTCACGAGAGACGGAGCATTACCGTTGTCGCGCGACCAGTAGTAGAACTCAGGCCAGGGGAAGACAATCCCGTCCTCGTTGAAATAAACAACCGTGGCATGATCGTCCCGCTTTCCTCCTCTATAGAACTGAACGGCGTAGGTGACGATCCTACGTACGAGCCGGAGGCCTTCTTCGGGACAGTGGAGAAGCAGATCAAGAAACGGCCCCTGTGAGGGAGATGCCGGCAGAAATTTCAGATCAATGAATTCGAATGGCTCCTCGGGAAAAGGACCCGAGTGGCGACTTCTTCGACGCTCCCGCTCCCCATTTTCAACGAGAGTATCGATGGTGAAGTCTGCCAGTTCCTTCGGTGCGGCCTGGGCGAGTGCGCCTCTGAATTTGAGAATGCCGAGCTTCGTCTCATCAGCGTGCTGCCGCCCGACGAAGGACTGCAGATAGCTTGCAGCCAGTTCTGGAGTGTGATTGCAGAAGGACAGAAATGCTGTCCTGAGCTCCTCCTCCATCACTTTGAGTTCATTTTCTGGAATGTTGCCGCCAAACACCCTGTTCACAAGCCCGTATGGATTGCTCTCACGATCAACTTCAATCGTCTGGAGCCATTGATGGAGATAACACAGGATGCGCGGTGCAAACGCGTCGTTGCCCAATGTTCCCGTGAGATAGGACGAGTACACTTTGACCGCGTCGGGAAGTGCAGCGGGCGGGAGCGAATCAGAGATCAAAAGAAGCCATGCAACCAGATGAGCGCACGAGCTGTTCCTCGGCACCTCCCAGGTTGGAGGGATCCCCTCCAGTTGGTGTCCTCTCGCTCGCATTCGATCGACGGCAAATTCAAATTCGACGGCAAGGACATAGCGGGCCAGGTCGCTGAAGAGTGCGGCATCGTTCTCCAGCAAAGCTGCGCTAGCCATCACCAGAATCTTTATCGACAGTTCTGATCGAACCAACGCGAGAAGGACGGCCCTCCGCCATGTTTCGTGGGCTTCTCCGAGTTGAGCCAGAATCTCCAGCCAGCGTTCAAGGCCATCTGATTGCTCCAGCGCCATCCGCGCAGCAAGCTCTGCACCGCGCGCCAGATCGGGCGTGGCACGCTCGGCGAGTTGAAATCGGGAACCAAAGCCGCGTTCCCCAAATACAAGGTTTGCAATCGCCCATTCGCGCAGGACATCGTGCCGGAAAGTTACGCGATCATTGCCGTAGTCTCGCAAGGTGCCGCTGGCAACGAGCGTGTTCAACGCCTGCGCGTCCTCTGTCTCGGCGTTATATGGCTGCGTCGAAGACAGCGAGTGCTCAGTCAATCTGCGGAGGAGACGTGAGCGGTCACGCAAACCGGTGTCGTTCTTGCCGTCTGCCAGATCCCACCATTGCTTGGCCATCTCCGCTTCGGTAGCCGGCCAAGGCTCGTTGTCTGGACGGTTCGCCAAGCGGGAGAGCCGGAAGAGGTTTCGCACAATGGCTCGTGCGGGATGAGAATCTGAAAGCAGTTGAGAGAGCCTGTGTGCTCTCTCCTTGAGCTCACTGACTTCTGCGTCGTCGAGTTCCTTGATCAGGACCGGCTCGGTCTGGCCGAGACTGGTCAACACGTCGTTGGGAAGCCAGTTCGGTTCCGTCTTTGCGAACTCCACACGGGCCGTGGCAACGACCCAGATGTTCGGAGCCTCGGCTGCGAATCGCACAATATCTCTGACCGTTGTCTGTTCCGCGTCCGCGAAGAAATCGAGATTGTCGATGAAGACAATGGCGGCGCCGCTCAGGGACAGGTCGTTCATGAGATCGCGTCCGGATCCGTCGTACCCGATTGCCGACTTCATGGAGAGCCATCCTCGCTCAATAACGCGATTCGGACTGAGGACAAGGACATGGGCCTCCGCGGATAGGTCTTCCGCAAGACGGCGAAGGACTCCCGATTTGCCAACGCCGGCTTCGCCCCGGATCTCGATGTAGCGGCCAAGGCTCATCGCATCACGCACGGCGTCCACGCGCCGCTGGCGTAGCAGTCTGACCCCGGACACCTCAGCGTTGATGTCTGATAGAGCCAATTGGGATTCTTCAGCAATCGCCGCCAGCGCCTTCCGATTGTTGCGGTCGCCGGCAAGTTGAAAGGTGGAAAGATCAGCACGGAGAGATTCTCTGGTCCGGTGTCCCGCGTTTACCGCGATTTCCAAAGACAGTGTGGTGAGACGAGACCAAAGATTGCGAGCCTCATCCATGCCGCCGGACTCCAGAGCGCGCAACGCGCGTTCGTGCATCAACTCAGCCGAAGCCGAATCCGTGGCCGAAAAGTCGAAAGCCAGTATGTGGAAGCGTCGGAGAAGTTTCCAGACAGTCTCGTCGTCGTGGGGCGCTCCAGCGGCCCTGAGGTTGTCGCGGAACGTAGCGACAAAGCTACGCATCGCATCATTTGCTTCCCCCTCCCTATTCAGCCTTGCGTGAAATGTCGTCGCATTTTCGATGTTCCGTGCCCAGTTCAGGACATCCTGGTAGGCCGACTCGATCTTCTGCGTGGTCCGCGCAATGGCGACTGCAAGTTGATGATGGCTTTCCCAGAAGGTAGGATTACCCATTGCCTTCTTGACCTGTTTCACTACATCCCGAAAGACTTCGTCGGCGGGGGTAAAGGTAATGCTTCGCTTGACCTGAATCTCAAGCGTCGCCGCCTTCCCACTCCGATCCTGTCCGTGGACAATGACGTCATCGAGGGGATAGCCTTCCTGCCCACGTTGCAGCGCAATGCTGTCGATCCGACAATTCGGCAAGCCACGTGCGTCCACTTCGAGCAGCATGGATAACAGATAGGCAGCACCAACCTGCGCCTCGAAGAGCGGGCCAGAACCGCCAGTGGAAGCCGGACTCGTCATTCGCAACGCACCTCCATGAGCCTGCCCAGCTACACAACGGGAGAGACAGAAACAGCCAAGATGTCTCTTTCGTCTTTCTCCGGGACATCCCCGGCCGCTTCTACGTTCTCCTCTGCGGGCTTGGGAACCGCTGGGAAACCTTCCGCTTGCTCTCGTTCAACGTACATCGCCTCATCGCGAATCAGCGCGAGAAAAACTACGCTCTGCACGACCAAAGCCGCATTCACTCGATTAAAGGCACCGGCGGGTGCAACCCCGTGGGCGACCAGGTTCCGCAAATTCATGCCCCGGTTATCGGTATAGAGCACCTTGAGAAACGACCAGAGTTTGGGATCGAGCGCATCCTTCACCACGGAATCGTGGAGAACATCGTTCATGTTCTTTGGCTGGTTACCGTCGTCGGTACTCTTTGAGACCGGGCGGCCGAGGATTCGCAGCAACTCCCTCAAGCTGTTTTCGACCTGGAAGACCAATACGTGGATGCACTTGACATGATCCTCTCGCTCAAAGGCAAGCAGGCCCTCCTGGAAGAGGGTTACCCGATCTGGCGGAATCAGAAGGCTGTCAAAGAGAGACGGCGCATCCGGGATACCTCCGAGCTCAAACTTCTTCTTCCACTCTTCAAGCCCACTGAGGAAAAACGTTGCCTTCAGTCTCATGTCGCGTGCCAGCTCCATCACAAGCCGGCCCTCCTTGTCCTGGTCATAGGTTCCGATCGTCGTCACGGTGAGACCATCATCGCCGATGATGCTTACTGGGAACAGCTTGTGAAAGATCAGTCCTTCTGTCGCGGCCTCAAATTCCGCCTCAAACCTTTCGGGGTGGGGGGCACAGTTATTGGCGAGCCGGTATAGCGCCACGAGCGGATTCGACACATCGATCATCTTGGCAATTGCGGTGTCGATCGCCTCCGAATCGAGCTTGAGCTCGAACCGCTGAGATTTCATCTCCGTAAGGACGCCCTTCCCCTTCTCCTCGAGAAGCACACGTACTCGGTCCGTCTCCTCCTTCAGTCCAACGCGGCGGTAAGCCTCCAGAACCGCTTCAATATGGTGAGTGGCGAGGGAAGCGTTCAGGGGAGCAGTGCTTTTAAGGATTGCTTCACCGTATGCGAAGGTAATCTCCTTTGCGCGTAGGTACTGCCGCCGATCGTGAAAGTACTTGGCAAAACTCGGACCGACCATCTCCATACGGAAGATGTCGCCGCTGGCGACAGTCGCCTCAAACCGCTGCGCGTGACGTTCCAGAATGCGGTCTCTCTGCGCATCGCTCAGACCGTTCAGGCCGAGCAGACGATCGAATGGCACGCCCCACAGCCCGATGTGGGCCTGGTCAACAGAGTCGGCGTACTGCATCAGGAATTCATAGCCCCGGTCGACCAGATCGCCTGCTCCAAGTTGCATCGCAAGCTGGATGCTCCGCGGGGCCGCGTTGAGTATTTCGAGCGGGGTGCTGCCTGGACGAGCAGCGACTTCGAGGTACGATTCCGACGCTGCCCGTCCGAAGCGATAGAGATCCTTGCGAGTGCTTCCAAGGCGCTTTCCAAGCTCCCAAACTGCATCAGCGAATCGAGCCTTACTGTGCGGCTGCGTCAGCGATTCAGCGAGGTCTGCCCATTCATCCACATTCTCGCTAGTCAGTTCAGCCAAATTAGGAAATTCACTCCGGCCTTCCTCGGCCTCCATCTTGGGCGCAAAGAAGCAATCCCAAGAGCTGGTGCCGGCATGTCGCTCATTGAACTCCAGCGGAGCGAGAGATCGAAAGATACGATCAATCTCTGCTTGGAGGGCGCCACGTTCCTGGAGCCTCCCAAAGACACGGGAACTGATCACGAAGAACTCAACTGGGCCTGGTGAGTCGTCGTCCTCGTTCAGCCACGTAATCACATCGGCTGGAAGCGCCATAACCGTTTGGAACCTCGTGACTTATTGTTTCATATTCGCCGTGTGTTCGCCATGCGGCGGCTAGATCCAATCATGCCGATCACCACGCGGAATCGCTTGTCCGACAACCCGCATTACAGACAAGTAGGCCGGCGTAGCGGAATCTTGACCGAGTCGGGGGACCGAACGGCTCCATCGGCGTTTTCCGTTTCCAGTCCCTTCTACTTGCTGGCTTGGCGCAAAACCTTATGATTCTGAAAGGACACTGCGCATCGGTGATGCCGCAAGTGTAGGCTTGTCGGCCTCAGTACCTGCAATTTTGGTACAATTCGCAGTGACTCGAAGACAAACGATTCAAACAAAATGACTTGAGGCCCGATGCGTCCTGACGACCTTAAACAAAACGTGACGGTCTATGGTCCGCTGTTTCCGGAGCCCGTCCAAATCATTCTTGCCATTCCGATGGGCAGCTCAGTCAAGCTGATCGGAAAAGGGGTGCGGTCGAACACCGTTTATGAGCCAATCCTGAGCAGCGAGCAGCTCGAACAGCTCAATGCCTCCCCAGCCGAGGAACCGTTCGACGGGGACGCAACCAAATTCCGGCTGGGTGTCGAGGCCATGCGCCTCGGGCTTGCGTACGAATACGATCCCTACTTCTCCCTGTCAATCGCCCGCGTCGATCCTCTGCCCCACCAGTTGGAGGCGGTCTACGACTATTTCATAAAACTGCCGCGCATCCGGTTTCTACTGGCTGATGATCCCGGTGCCGGCAAGACGATCATGGCCGGCCTGCTCATAAAAGAATTGAAGATTCGTGGCCTGGTGAAGCGAACGCTCATCGTGACCCCAGCTAACCTCTCCTTCCAGTGGCAGCGGGAGCTCAAGGACAAGTTTCGCGAGAGCTTTGAGGTCGTCCGCAGCGATGTGCTTCGCGCCAATTACGGGATGAATCCCTGGCAGGAGAAGAACCAGGTCATCACTTCCGTTTCGTGGGTTTCAAGAGTCGAGGACGCCAAGGAATCGCTGCTGAGAAGCCAATGGGATCTCATCATTGTGGATGAGGCGCACAAAATGAGCGCGTACAGCGATGACAAGAAGACCCTCGCTTATCGGCTTGGCGAATCCCTCTCCCAGATGACGGATCACTATCTATTGATGACGGCAACGCCGCACAAGGGTGATCCGGAGAACTTCTGCCGGTTTCTGTCGCTGCTCGACAAGGACGTCTACGGCAACATCAAGAGCCTAGACGAAGCCATGGCAAAGCACGAGGCGCCGTTCTATTTGCGCCGCCTCAAGGAGGCCTTGGTCAGTTTCCCAGACCCAGATACCGGCATCGTGAAGGCGCTTTTTACCAAGCGGATCGTTCATACCACTCCGTTCCAGATCAGCGACGACGAACTTGACCTCTACGATCAGCTCACGCGGTACGTCGAGGACCAGTCCATCAAGGCCGCTCGGGAAGACTCCGCGCGTGCCCGCGCTGTCGGATTCACGATGGCCATGCTTCAGCGCAGGTTTGCGTCCAGTATTTATGCCGTGCGCCGGACGCTTGAACGCATGAAGGAAAAGCGCGAGAAGATCCTCGAAGACCCGGTCAAATATCGCCAGGAGCAGATCACCAAAAGGCTGCCAGAGGACTTCGACGATCTGCCTGACGAAGAGCAGCAGGAGATTCTTGCCGACCTTGAAGAGGCTGTGGCCTCCTTCGATCCCAACGACCTTCGACTTGAAATAGCCGAACTGGAAAAGCTAATTCGGGATGCCAAGGTCCTGGAAGTGCAAGAAGCAGAAGTGAAGGTCCGGCGTCTCAAGGAGTTGCTGACCGATCAGGGGGTCTTCGCCGATCCGACCATGAAGCTGCTGCTTTTCACCGAGCACAAGGACACGCTCGATTTTCTGGTGGGCGACGGCCGGGACGGCAGGCCGCTTGGCAAATTGCGCCAATGGGGGCTGTCAGTAACCCAGATTCATGGCGGCATGAAGATCGGCGATCGCGACACGCCCGGCAGCAGAATCTACGCTGAGCGGGAATTCCGCGAGTCGTGTCAGGTGCTTGTCGCCACGGAGGCCGCTGGAGAGGGCATCAACCTTCAGTTTTGCTGGCTGATGATCAATTACGACATTCCGTGGAACCCGGTGCGCCTTGAGCAGCGCATGGGCCGCATCCACCGCTATGGCCAGGAGAAGGACTGCCTCATCTTCAATTTCGTCACAACCAACACCCGAGAGGGCAGGGTCCTCGAAAAGCTGTTCGAGCGCATTACGGAAATTGAAAAGGATCTCGATCCCAAGCGTACCGGCAAGGTGTTCAACGTTCTTGGTGAAATATTCCCGGCCAATCAGTTGGAGCGAATGGTGCGCGACATGTACGCGCACAACCAGATGACGGAAGAGCTCATCAAGCAGCGAATCGTCGATCAGGTCGATACCGAGCACTTCCGCAGCATCACGAACTCCACCCTGGAGGGGCTGGCAAAACGCGAGCTGAATCTCTCCGCTATCGTCGGCAAGTCCGCCGAAGCCAAGGAGCGCCGGCTCGTCCCGGAAGTAATTGAAGACTTCTTCCTTCAGGCTGCCCCCGTCACTGGTCTTGAAGTGAGTGAACAGGGCAAGGGTCAGCACACCTACCGGGTATCCCGTGTTCCCCGCCATCTTTGGTCAACCGGCGAGCGCCTGGAGCCGAGATTTGGCAAGTTGGGCCGGGAATACAAGCAGTTTGTCTTCGACAAGGAAATCCTCAAGAAGCTGCCGACGTTCGACTGGGTAACGCCGGGCCATCCTCTCTTTGAGACGGTTCGGGAAGACCTCCTGGACACAGTCCGCAGGGAGATGGAGAAGGGCGCCGTGTTTTATGACGTGCACCGCAGCCTGCCGGCCAGGCTGGCCGTTTACTCCGCTGCCATCCGGGATGGACTCGGGCACGTACTCCATCGCCGGCTGTTCATCGTCCAGGAAGAGATTGAAGGAACTCTCACCGTGCGCCAGCCCACCCTGTTGCTGGACCTGGTGCCGGCGCCCAAGGCCACTCCTGTTCCGGCCGAGACGGGCACAGACCGGAATTCCATCGAACACTTCCTGGTGCGGGAAGCGCTGGAACCATTTCTCGTTGAGGTGACCGCCCAGCGCGAAAAGGAAATCCAGACCGTCACGCGGCATCTTGAGATCAGCCTGAATGAGTTGATTCACCGTCAGAATCTCAAGCTCGCGGATTTGATTGAGATGCAGCAGAACGGGGATACCAGCCCGCTGCTGGCCGCGAACACCAAGCAGGCAGAAGACCGTCTCGACGAACTGAATGGCAGGCTTGAGGGGCGCCTGCGCGATCTGCAAAAGGAGCGCAACTGCACCATAAGCGACATTCAGCGACATGCGTTGGCCTGGGTGCTGCCCCATCCGGATCGCGCAACTCCCGGAATGGCGGCCATGGTCCGTGACGACGCCATCGAAGGGATTGCCATCGATGCGGTGATTGCGTATGAGCAGACGCGGGGATGTGAAGTCGAGAGCGTGGAGAGTGACAATCGAGGATTTGACCTAATCTCACGAAGGCCTCATCCCGAAGACCCCAAAACGGCCATCGACGTTCGCTTCATCGAGGTAAAGGGCCGCTCCGCCGTCGGCGAGGTTGCTTTGTCCGGAAACGAATACAGGACTGCCCAGCGCCTCAAGAAGGACTACTGGCTCTATGTCGTCTTCAACTGCGGAGGCACGCCAGAGATTAGCGTGGTCCGAGACCCAGCACAGCTCGACTGGCAACCCATTGTGAAGATCGAGCACTACCTGGTAAAACCGCAGGCCATTCTCGATGGGGCTGAGGGTTAGAGGACAATGGAAAGTAGATGATCCAAAAGTATCCAAAGCGCCTCATCGAAGTCGATCTTCCCATCAAGCGCATCTCGGCCCATGCCCGGCGTGAGAAGTCTATTCGCCACGGGCACATTTCGACTCTACATATATGGTGGGCGCGCCGGCCGCTTGCGGCCTGCCGCGCGGTCATCTGCGCGTCCTTGTGGCCGGACCCGGCCGATCCGATCTGCCCGCAGGTTTTCCGTGACAAGGCTTCGGAGATCATCTTCGACTTCGCGCGGGCTGCCGTGAACCAGAAGGAACTCGGCGAAAGCTGCGATCACGAGACCTGGGTCAAGTGGCAGGCGCTGGCGAAAAGGGGCGGACTGGACAGCCGGAATGAAGCACATTGGAATATCCTGCGCTTTGCTCTCCTCGACTTCATTGCCGACTTTGCCAATTGGGACAACTCGACGGTTCAGGAGTACCTCGACGCTAGCCGCGCCCTCACGCAGGCTGCCCACGAGGCGCTTGGCGGCGAACCTGGGACGCGACCACTGGTTGTTGACCCATTTGCCGGCGGTGGTGCGATTCCGCTGGAAGCTTTGCGCGTAGGTGCTGACGCCTTTGCCAGCGACCTAAATCCGATCCCCGTCCTGCTCAACAAGGTTGTCCTTGAATACATTCCCAAGTACGGCAAGCGCCTCTCCGATGAAGTCCGCAAATGGGGCGAGTGGATGAAGAAGGAAGCCGCATTACAACTAGAGGACTTCTATCCCAAAGGAGATGACGGTGCAACACCGATGGCCTATCTATGGGCTCGGACGATTCAATGCGATGGACCCGGCTGCGGAGCTGAAGTACCCTTGATTCGCTCGCTTTGGCTCGCAAAGAAGGCCAACCGCTCGATTGTGCTGCAGCTGATACCGAGACCAACGAAGGGGCGGGTTGATTTCAAGATCATTACTAAGCAACCAGGCGGATGGATTGACGAGACTGACCCGACGGTCAAAGTTCTGCCGTCAAACTTGGACGGAACGGTAAAGAGAGGTTCGGTAACCTGCCCCTGTTGCGGTTACACTACGCCCGTTTCGAGGGTTCGCGAGCAGCTTAAGACGCGGCACGGAGGTGCTGACGATGCAAGACTAATGTGCGTTGTCTCAACCAAAGAAGGTGAACAAGGCCGCTTCTACCGCTTACCGACTGACAGAGATTATCGCGCGATTGGCAAGGTTAAGGCCGAGCTAAGCAGGAACGATTTATCCAGCAGCGAACAACTGAGCCGCGTGCCAGATGAAGAGATTTCTCTCAACGAGATTCGTCGCATTAGCGTACCCCTCTATGGCATGACTCGCTGGGGAGACCTTTTCTCTTCGCGACAAGCGCTTGCGTTGTCAACGTTGACGAGCCTTGTTCTGCGTATCGGGGAAGAGCTTCAAAAGTCGAGCCAAGACCCGCAGTTTTCCGCCGCCGTCCAAACTTGTCTCGCTCTAGCCGTGAGTCGCCAGTCTGATTACACCACTTCGCTTTGCTCCTGGCACACTACGGGGGAAAAGGTGAATCACACTTTCGGGCGGCAGGCCATCCCAATGTTTTGGGATTTCACAGAGGTATTCCCACTGTCGCAAAAAAGCGGTGATTTCGGTGGGGCGCTCGATTGGGTAATCCTCGTTTGTGAGCAGCAGTCACAAATCAACCTACCGGAAGGGAACATAAGGCAAGCGTCGGCCACTGCGCATCCATTGCCTGAGGATTCTGCAAACGCGATAGTGACCGATCCACCTTATTACGACTCTGTTCCATACGCCTATCTGTCAGATTTCTTTTACGTCTGGCTGCGGCGAATGCTTTATCGAATCTACCCTGACATGCTACGTGCGAATGAGGTTCCGAAGGAGGCGGAGATCGTGGTTGACCGTCCCCACGAGCTCAGCAAATCGACCAAGGACATCGCATTTTACGAGCGTGAACTCGGGAAAGCCTTCGCCGAGGCTCGCAGGGTTCTCCGCCACGATGGTGTTGGCGCGGTCGTTTTTGCCAGCAAAACGACGTCAAGCTGGGAGGCCATTCTAAACGCCGTAGTCAACGCTGGCTGGATCATTACCGGTTCTTGGCCAATCGACACAGAAATGGAGGCACGCATCGCTGCTGCTGGCCAAGCCAGACTTGCCTCTTCTGTCCATTTGATTTGTCGTCCACGCAAGCATCCCGATGGATCCGATCAAACCAATGAAGTTGGCGATTGGCGTGACGTATTGCAAGAACTTCCCCGCCGCATCCACGAATGGATGCCACGTCTCGCCAGTGAAGGCGTTGTTGGAGCCGACGCCATCTTTGCCTGCTTAGGGCCGGCCTTGGAAGTGTTCTCTCGCTACTCGCGCGTGGAGAAGGCCAATGGCGAGACGGTCGCTTTGGGCGAATACCTGGAGCACGTTTGGGCTGCCGTCGCCAAGGAGGCTCTGGCTCTGGTCTTCGAGGGTGCCGATGCAACAGGCTTTGAAGCTGACGCTCGCCTGACCGCCATGTGGCTTTGGACGCTCAAAGCCCCGGACTCGAATGGCCACACTGAAGATGCCGGTGGCGACGAGGACTCCGAAGACGAGCAGGAAAGCAAGAAACCAAAGGTCACCGGATTCAAACTGGAATACGACGCGGCGCGCAAGATTGCCCAGGGCCTCGGCGCTCATCTGGAGAGCCTTACGCATTTGGTTGAAGTTGCTGGCGACCAAGCGCGATTGCTGCCGGTGTCGGAGCGGACCAAGCATCTCTTCGGAAAGGACGAAGAGGAGCCTACTCGTGCGGGCGTCAAGAAGAAATCCTCCGCGCAGTTGAACATGTTTGCCGAGTTGACCGAGGGGGAAGACGCGGAGGTTGCCTGGAAAGAGAAGACCGTGAAGCGGGTGGGCGAGACAGCCCTCGATCGCGTTCACCAGGCAATGATTCTGTTCGCTGCCGGGCGTGGTGAAGCGCTCAAACGTTTTGTGGTTGAAGATGGTGTGGGGCAGGACGGCAAGTTCTGGCGGCTGGCCCAGGCGCTCTCGGCGCTCTATCCCACCGGCACCGATGAGAAACGCTGGGTGGATGGTTTACTGGCCCGCAAGAAGCAGTTCGGTTTCTAATGAGATTAACTTCCGCCGAGGAGATGCAAGAGAATGGCGCTCAAGCCCTGGTATAAAGTCGTCACGCCGAGGGAAGACCTGAGAGACGGGAAGCCCCTGGATGCCTCAGAGTTTGCGGTTCACCTCGATCAGGTCAGGGACGGACGCGCGCCGGCGGTCTATCAGGACCCGGAACGGTTTCTGGAGCGCACATTCCTGACCAAAGGGCTCACCAGCGTGGCCGCGGAAGTTCTTCGCCGGCTGTCTGGTGAGAAGACTGAGACTTCTGCCGTCTTCAATATGACGACGCAGTTCGGCGGTGGCAAGACACACGCGCTCACCTTGCTGTATCACCTGGCCAACAACGGCCCCAAGGCGAAGGACTGGCAGGGCGTCTCCCGGTTGCTTCAGGTGGCGGGAATCAACGCAGTGCCTGCCGCCAGAGTTGCAGCATTCGTCGGAACGGAGTTTGATCCCATTGCCGGCCGTGGAGGCACGGATGGAACGCCGATTAGGAAAACTCCCTGGGGCGAAATTGCCTTTCAGCTTGGCGGTGCAAGCGCCCTGGCCGTTCTCGCTGAACATGAGAAGCAGTTGGTGGCGCCGGGCGGCGACGTGATTCGCGCATTCCTGCCCAAAGACCGGCCGGTGTTGATCCTGATGGACGAGTTGATGAACTTTGTGAGCCGCAGCCGGAAGAGTGGCATGGCTTCCCAACTTTATAGCTTCCTTCACAATCTGAGCGAAGAGGCGCGTGGGCGCGACAACATGGTCCTGGCCGTATCGGTTCCGGCCTCGGAATTGGAAATGAGCGCCGAGGACCAATCGGACTACGAGCGATTTAAGAAGCTGCTCGATCGGGTGGGTAAGGCCGTAATCATGTCGGCGGAATCCGAGACCTCAGAGATCATCCGCCGGCGCCTCTTCGAGTGGGATGAAAATGCGGTCACGCCAGATGGCCGGGTATTGCTCAACCGGGATGCGATCGGGACCTGCAACGAATTTGGCGACTGGGTGAAGGACCACAAGCAACAGGTCCCGGAGCAGTTCAATTTCGATGGCGCCCGCGAGGCGTTTGCGGCGACATATCCGTTTCATCCCAGCGTTCTGTCCGTTTTCGAGAGAAAGTGGCAGGGTCTGCCAAGATTCCAGCAGACCCGTGGAATTCTCCGGCTGCTGGCCCTGTGGGTCTCCCATGCATTTCAGGACGGGTTCAAGGGGGACCATCGCGATCCCCTGATTGGGCTGGGCACCGCACCGTTGGACGATCCGCAGTTCCGCGCGGCCATGTTCGAGCAGCTCGGTGAACATCGGCTTGAGGCTGCGGTTACCACGGACATCTGCGGCAAGAAGGATTCCCACGCGGTGCGCCTGGATAACGAGGCCGTGGAAGCAATCAAGAAATCGAGGCTTCATCGCAAGGTGGCGACAACCATATTCTTCGAGTCGAACGGCGGAATGGCTCGCGCCGAAGCGACAGCCCCGGAGATCCGCCTGGCGGTTGCCGAGCCGGATCTCGACATTGGCCATGTGGAGACGGTACTGGACGCACTTACTGACGCCTGCTACTACCTGACCGTTGAGCGCAATCGCTACCACTTCAGCTTCAAAGAAAACTTGAACAAGCGCTATGCGGACCGGCGAGCAAACATCAAAGACGAGACGATAGGCGAACGAGTTCGCGCAGAAGTTCAGACCGTCTTCGCAACGAGCAATGGGATTGCGCCGGTTTTCTTCCCCGAAAGCAGCGGCAAGGTGCCGGACAAGCCCGCTCTGACGTTCGTGGTGCTGACGCCTGAACAGAGCATGGAGGATGAAAAGCGCGTCAAGGCCTTCATTGATGGCGTCATTCGCGAGCATGGGAGCTCGTCGCGGACTTACAAAAGTGGGCTCGTATTCGTCGTCGCCAATTCAGCGAGCGCACTGTACGAAAACGCCAGGCGTGTTCTCGCCTGGGAAGAGATTGAGAAGGAATTGCCGGGCATCAGCGTGGACAAAACGCAGATAACGCAACTGGATGACAACATCAAGAAATCCAGAAGGGATCTGAAGGAAGGGGTCTGGCGGTGCTACAACAATGTCGCCTTGCTCGGGAAAAACAACGAGGTCCGATTCATCGACCTCGGGAATATGCATTCCAGTGCCGCCGCATCGATCATTCAATTCATCGTCAATGAATTGATGCATGTCGACGAAATCCAGACCGGCATCGGTCCCAACTTGCTAGTGCGCAACTGGCCGCCGGCCATCCCGGAGTGGAACACGAAGGCCGTGCGAGACGCCTTCTTTGCCTCGCCCCTCTTCCCACGCCTCCTCAATGCGGATGCCGTAAAGGAGACAATTGCACGCGGTGTTTCGAACGGACAGCTTGCCTATGTCGGCAAGACTGGGAGCGGGAGATACCATCCGTTCAATTTCAAACGTTCGATCACTGCCTTCGATGTCGAGATCTCCGAGGAGATGTACATCATCACCAAGGAGAGCGCCGAAGCGTACGAACAGGCGGCAACGCAATCACCGACCCCAAAGCCAGTCCCGGCGCTGTTTCCACCGGATAGTTTCACGGTGGATCAGCCAGACACACAAACGGGGCAAACAGCGCCAACGCCAGCACCAAAGCCTTCAGGTACCCAAAGCGAATCGGAGCCAACTCAACTGACTTTGGGGCTGACCTGGTCGGGCGAAGTGCCATCGCAGAAGTGGATGAACTTCTATACGAAGGTTCTGACAAAGCTGGGTGTTGGAAACGATCTGAGCCTCAATGTGAAAGTCAAATGCAACCCCAAGGGCGGGGTGTCGAAGCAGAAGATCGAAGAAATCAAGAGCGCCCTACGTGAATTGGGGCTGGATGACAATCTCAATGAGTAGAATGAGGCGGTCTGGCGCTCAGGTTGCTTTAGTCTTCAGCAGGAATCCGTATCGCAACGGCCACATTCGGCAGGGTCTGATCCCCTTTGCTTGGAACCTGTCACCCTTAAGAATCACTGGGTGATGCCGTATCTGTTTTTCCCTCACCTAGATTCAGCGGTCGAGAGATATGGTTGAACCCCGCCGATGCCTGAGAGATGGTCAACCCATTCCCCAGCAAGGGTCCGAAAAGTGTCGTCGATGCCGTAAAAGCGATCAGGATCACTATACAAAAGGAGTCGAGATAGCCCATTACGATCCTGCATCAGGCGTGTCTTTCTCATTGGTGACCGCTGCTTCTGAAGAGCACTAAACAGGCGATCTCGATCCGCGCGGATGCCCAACCAAATCCAAGCGCCAACCCGGACCTGCCTGTCCTTCGCTTCTTCCAAATCCCATATGACATGATAGTTTGCATAGAGATCACCTCCGTAATTCTTCTCTAGTTCGATAGAAGAACTGCTTGTCTCTAAGTTTTGATCATCCAGCCTTGCGCTTTTGAGTCCGATATTCTCTACAGACAATCCGAGCTCTGCCAGTTCAGTTGATCGCTCTTCGAGCACAGCTTGCAATCTCGTTCGTATTTGTCTGCGAAACTCTGAGAGAGCCACAAGGGCAGGAGCATACGTGCTCAAACCTTCTTGTAGAAACGTCTTCATTTCGTCACTTACCACTGATGTCTGGCTGTTCACGATCTACCTCCATTCGCGCCCTCTTGAAATGATCAACCATACTTGGTACCTTGCCCACCGGCGGTGCCTTGGGCTCTGGAGAGACGAATCCAAGGAGGTTCTGTTCCACTGCCCCAACGAAAGCTAAGATCATCGAAGTTACCAAAACATGCTCCTGGTCCAACGTGTGAGGCGCGATTCCTCTCAAGGCCACGCAGACTTCCGCCCATGACAGGAATCGGAAGCCACGTAAGTCCCAATCGGACGAATCGACCGCGAGAAATATCCACTCAGTTCCGCGCGAATTGATCGAATCTCGATAGCCTTCATGCTTTCGGAGGTCGACGTCGCTGTATGGTCGCGTTTTCACTTCTATAACGGCGAGACATTGAGTTCCCCGTTTGACGACGAGATCTAGGCGCCCCGTTTGATCGAGATGGCCGTGATCTACACGTACTTCCCGGTAAACTCGGATCGGCTCATGCGTATTTGCCATGCACTCTAGGTTCGGCGATCGAAGGATACGTCCGATTAACTGGACATCTGCGACCTGTTCAAGTAGCCACTGAAACCAATCGGAATATACCTCCTCTCGGCTGGCGGAAAGCTGGCGATGTAAAGGAAACCGAGCGTCGAGAGGGTCAGAAAGTGGGAATAAACGCTGCTTAGATTCCTTGTACATCTGAAGAAGATGCCCTGACTCCGCTAGGCTCATGGCGTGCCAACTTCCGATTAAACTCTTGGCGCCGAGCCACGTTGGTTGCGACCTGCGCACTGTAGAAGCCACGGGCGCATGGGCGAGGATGAGCCAGTGAGTGGCCTTCCAATCGAGGATTCGTGAAGTTTCCGTCGTGACGGCCCCGCTCTGTTTAGTCTGCCTGTACTGGATCTCGAAGCCTCGCGTGATACAGCGTCAGAATCAGCTGAACTAGGAGTCCTCTCTCGCAACGGCTTCGCCCGAATTTTAGCATTCTTGAGCGAGATGGGAACCTTGCATTGCGGGCATTTTCTCTGCGTCTTGCTATATCCAGGGGGCATGGAGATTAGACCGTGACCGGACGGCACGAGGGAGCCGAGAAGCCTCATTGACGGCGAGCGGCAGGTAGAGTGCCATCATTTCGGGGTCTTTCGGGATCGCAAGAGGCCGGCACTGCGTGACGAGACATGTCGTGCGGGGTAGCTATCTGCACGCCGACTTTTGTCCGGGACTCATCGGGAATCCAGGCCAAAACGCATATAAACGCCCAATTGGCGCATTGACAAGAAAGATACCGCATATTTTGATCAAGGTGTTGCATTATCTGTACCAATTGTGCATAATAGTTCCGTTGGCAAGCATAATGACCGGGAGCAGGTGCATCAAATGGAGCATTTCGACATAGTCCTGACCCTGGCACGCATCGCATTGGATGCGGAGGAGCCTAGGGCTAAGCAGCAGGTCGAGCGTCTCAGGGAGGCGCTGGCGAAGGTGGACGCTGATCAGGCGGGGAAACTCAGTAGGCTTCTGACGCGCGCTGGGCGGCGTCACACAATGGCGCCGCTGGCCATGGAAGAGATGCGCGTGATGGCCGAAGCCGCGCGGCGTCAACTTCCTGGAGAAACGCTTACGCCGTCTACTCCCCTCCCAACGGACCGCGAAACAGGGACGCCCCTTGCGCGGGTGATGTTCCCTTCGACCAATCTCTTCCAGGCGCCCATCCTGAATGCCTCCCTGGCAGCCGCAATCACTGACCTTCTCGGTGAGTGGCGGCGTGGAGAGGACCTGGCCCGCGTGGGTGCAAAACCACACATGCGCTGTCTGATCTATGGGCCGCCGGGCGTTGGCAAAACCAAGTTAGCACGGTATCTGGCCCAACAACTTGGGCTGCCCTGCGTGGAAGCGCGCCTTGACGGGTTGGTTTCGTCGTTCTTGGGTACAACGGCCCGGAACATAGGAGCGTTGTTCGAATACGCCAATCGCTACCGTTGCGTTCTGTTTCTCGACGAATTCGATGCGGTCGCGAAGGCGCGCGATGACGCTCAGGAGATCGGCGAGATCAAGCGTGTCGTGAATACGTTGCTCCAGTCGCTTGATGCACGCAACGGCGTAGGCGTCACTTTGGCCGCAACCAATCATGATCACCTGCTCGATATGGCGGTGTGGCGGCGGTTCGATGCCCGCATTGAAATGCACAAGCCGGAAGTGGACGCTCGAGAGCAACTGCTGAAGGACTTTCTCAAGCCGATGGTCCTGGCCCTCAGTGAACTGCGGTTCCTGATCTGGGCAACCGAAGGCATGAGCGGAGCAGACATTGAAATGCTGGTCGATGCTGGAAAACGATTCTTTGTCCTGCACAGCCCTTCCGAAAACGGCGGCGATCAGAAGTCAGATTTGTCGAAGGCCGTTCGCAGTTCTCTCATCCTCGAAGGATTGCGCCGACAAGCCACGCTCAATGGACGCCTCTTTTCGGCAGACCGCGCTTCGCTGTTGACCGGTCAACCCGATGCGCTTGATGAGGCGCTTGAGCGGGCCGGATTAACACAAGCTGACCGTGGCGCAATCCTGGGCCTGTCGCAAAGTGCGGTTTCGCGTCTCAGGAAGCGCGGCGAAACGGGAGAGGCGCAAAAGGACGCCAACGCCTATGCCTGATAAGACTCCGGATCTTCGGCCCATCCAGGTTTTTCTGGATACAAGGCGCTTCATCGAACTTCAGGAACCGCAGCCGTTTGGCGGGGGCTCGAAGGACTTCTTCAAAGACAACAATCGGGGCTTCGCTGAACACAAGGCACAGATCAAAAGCCGCGTTCAGAGTGTGGCGGACGGTCTGCGTCGCAGCAATCAGCCGAGCGGCTTTATCAAGGTGCAGCAACGCGAAGAGGCGATGGCGAAAAGTCATCGGCCCCTCGGCAGTCTGTTCACGCATTCGAACCGTTTCGCACTGGTGGGAGCTGAGAGCGTTGGTGAGTTGTTGTTTCAGGCGACGCCATCGGCCCTTGACCGATTGGCGAACATCATTGAATCCAAAGCTGAACTTGCGCCTCGGATTGTCCAGAACAAGAAGACCCTGCGGAATGAGGAGCGTGCGTCCGGCTACCGCAGCGAATTGGGCGGGATTGAAGATGTTCGGCTGCATGGGCCAACTGACAGGGTCAAGTTTTCAAGTGAGGAAGCGATCCGATGGATGCAGCAGCCGAACGTGATCGGCGGCTACATCGTTGAACTCTTCCGGCCTGACCGGCGCGTGGGCACCACAGAAATTGACGAGTTGATCCGTCTGTTCCGGCGAGGCCTCGAACGGCTGCCGGGAGGTCTTCTTGTCAGACCAATTTTGCCGTCAACGCCGACGATCCAATACGGAGAGCCAAGCCTTGCGCTTTCCGTTCGGCTGGTCACGGACCAGCGGCGTCGCCTCATTGATCTCCCATTCTTGACGGATGGCCGCGCCGCCGAAATGTCCGAGGCATCGTTGCCCTCGGACATGCGTGACGCCCAAGGGGATCTGACTCCGGGCCGTCATGCGGAACTGTTGGCGTTTCTGGCGGAGCAGGGGTTGGTAAGATCGGTCGAACTTCCACCAGTTCTTGAAACTACGCCTCTCGACATGGGCGCAAATCTCGGGCCGATAACCGTACCTGAACCAGCAGATGGTGTTGACTACCCGACAGTGGCGATCGTTGATGGCGGCGTGAGCGATGGCGCTCCATTCGACAAATGGAAAGCGGGGGATGCTGGCCTGGTCCCTAAGAGTGACCGCGATGAGATGCATGGCAGCTTCATCGCCGGTCTTCTCACCTCGGCGAGCAGCCTCAATCCAACAATCAGCAATGCGATTGAACCAACCGGGTGCAAATTCTTTGACCTCGATCTTTTTCCGCGCCGTGAGTTGCGAGGAGCGTACTACCGCGATATCGAGGAACTCTTCGACATCCTGGATGAAAAGGTGAAGGTTGCGAAGCGAGATCACGGTGTGAGAGTTTTCAATCTCAGCTTTTCCATAGGTCAGCGCACGTCGCGTCTTGCGTATTCGGTGGCGGCGGATCGTCTGGATCGCATCGCAAGAGGCAACGATGTGATCTTCGTTGTTGCGGCAGGAAACCTGCAACCTGCCGCCGTCCGTCCACCCTGGCCCGAAAAGGCCGAGGACGCGGTGATGATGCTGGCAGGTTTTGGAACGCAGGATCAGCAAATAATAGCGCCATCCGAGCATGTTCTTGGCATCACCGTGGGCGCTGTGAATCCTCCGGGAGTGAGCGGCCATGTGCATCTGCTGCCGACGACTTACACAAGGCGCGGTCCGGGGGTAGGGGGTGCTCGCAAGCCCGACCTCGCTCACTATGGCGGCGTACATGGGAGCCGGAATGGTCAGTCCGGGCTGATCTCGCTGACGCCTGGGGGCGATGCGGTCCACAATTGTGGTACGAGTTTTGCCTCGCCGCTGGCGGCGGCGACACTCGCAACGCTCGATCAGCGTCTTGAACGTCAGTCACCTCGCGAGACACTTCTGGCACTTCCGATCCACCGCGCGAAACGGCCGGAAACTCTCAACAATCGGGCCTTGCGCCATGTTTCGCGCGAATTCGTCGGTTTCGGAATAGCGCCGCCAGCGGATGCGATTCTGAACGACGAACCTCACTCCGTGACACTGGTGTTCAGTGATCGGCTTCTCGCCAAACAGCGACTTGAATTCCCGTTCTCGTGGCCGCACTCCCTTGCCGATGCAAACGGCATGTGCCGTGGTGCCGCCGAAATAACGCTCTGCTACACCCCGCCCATCGATCCCGACCATAGGGAGGAAGCGATACGCGTTCAACTTGAGGCGTTCCTTCACCAGGAAAAGCTCAATGTCGATACAGGTGAGCTTTCCTGGGATAGCCAACTTAAGCATGATGCGGCTGACGTGCCGCAAGGGATGAAGAAAAGCGAGAGTTACCTAATCAAGACGGGACTGAAATGGTCGCCGATCAAGCGCTATCAACTGACGATGCCGCAGGGACGTGGGAACACCTCGAACTGGAGGCTATCCCTCGAAAGTCTTGTCCGGGCGTCAGTTCCGTTCCCGACCGATGGCGTCCGTTTCACCCTGATGCTAACCATTCTTGACCTTGATGGTAAGGAGCCAGTCCGAGAAGAAATGCGTCTCGACCTTCAAAGCCGAGGCATCCTCCTGGCAGACATTACTGTTGCCCACCGTGTACGGCTGAGATGAGAGTCGATGTTGGATCTTATGCTGCACCGGAATCTAGATGAACGATGGGCGAGGAGCGCCTAACGAGGAACACGGCAATGACTGCAGAAACACAATCGGAATCTCATGCCCTGTGCCGGATTCTCGCCCTAGACGGGGGTGGAGCCAAGGGCTTTTATACCATCGGTGTGCTTAAGGAACTGGAAGCAATGACTGGTGGACCCTTGTGCGACCATTTCGATTTGATCTTCGGTACAAGCACGGGGGCAATAATCGCGGCGTTGTTGGCACTTCGCTATAACGTGGACACAATTCATATGCTCTACAAGACGCATGTTCCAGCTGTCATGCGCCGGCGTACTGCGGCGGGGAGATCAGACGCTTTAGCGCATCTTGCAAAGACCGTCTTTGGTGAACAAACGTTCAGTGATGTCACAACGGGCGTGGGCATTGTGACAACGCGCTGGGATCTCGAAAAGCCCATGATCTTTAAGGGAAGTGCGGACCAAGCTCATGGCAGGCATAGCACTTTTGTACCGGGCTTTGGTTGCACTATCGCAGACGCTGTGCGCGGGTCCTGCTCGGCATATCCATTCTTCAAGAGATCAGTAATCACAACGAGCAAAGGAGAGAGCGTTGAACTGATTGATGGAGGTTATTGTGCGAACAATCCGACACTTTATGCCGTGGCAGACGCAGTTATCGCCCTCAAGAAGAGCCATCCGGACATAAGAGTCGTCAGCATTGGTGTCGGTAGATACCCTGAGCCGAAGCGTTGGGGACTTTCGTGGTTATTCCGGAAATTCTTCCTCAGCCGACTGCTCCAGAAGACTCTCGAAATCAACACGATTTCTATGGAGCAATTGCACAAGATACTTTTTAAGGACATTTGGACTGTTCGTATCAACGACGAATTCTCTAAACCCGAAATGGCAACTGATCTTCTTGAACACAATCTCAAGAAGCTCGATATGCTTTACCAGCGTGGTAGCGAGTCATTCGCAAACCATGAAGTCGAACTGAGGAAAATGATGGAGTCAGCAAGTCGCAGACTGAAGGTGGAGGCAATTAACGATGGCCATTCCGATCGCGCAACTTGAGACGTGGTCACACCAGGGCTCTGTAACACAATCGAGCACGACATATGGAACAATCAAGCGTGCACTGGAAGCAAGTACCACCAAATATGCCAGCAAATCCTTCGAGGTATTTCTTCAGGGTTCCTACGGTAACCAGACAAACATTTGGGCTGAAAGCGACGTGGACGTGGTGATTAGGCTCGATTCAACCTACCTGTACGATACCAGCGCACTAACGCCTCGAGAGCTTGCGGCGTTCAATACAGGCTTACTCTTCGCCACGTATACTTATCAGGAATTCAAGAATGATGTAATTGCCGCTCTTAAGAACAGCTTCGGGGCGGATGTTGATACATCCGGAAGCAAGGCCATCAAAATCAAAGCCAATGAAGCCCGACGGAGCGCCGACGTGGTGGTAGCGGCTGTCTTTCATCGCTATCGGAGTTTCTCCGTCACAAACCAACTAGACTTTGAAAAGGGGATCTGTTTCTTTACACCGAACGGAACCCGCGTTGTGAACTACCCTAAACAACACTCGGCAAACTGCACGGCCAAACATCAAGCCACTAGCTCTAAGTTTAAGCCGATGGTGAGGACATTCAAGAATGTCCGCAGCAGACTTGTTAGCGAAAAGTTCATCAATGCAGGCGACGCCCCATCATACTTCCTTGAAGGCCTCCTCTACAATGTGCCAAACGGCCTGTTTACGGGGAGCTACTCGGACTCGATTGTTTCGGTGGTCAACTGGATTTGTAAAGCGGATCGAAGCAAATTCCACTGCGCAAACGAACAGTTTCTGCTCTTGGGTGATTCGTCCGTGCATTGGTCGCCAGCCAACTGCGATCGATTCTTGAATGGCCTCGTAGAGCTGTGGACGAACTGGAAGTAAGGTCTCAATCGGGGGTAGCCGGGTAGATCGCATTTTCATGACGGATGGGCGCCGTGCATCCCCGTAGACCGTGACAATGTCTAGATGCTTGAAATTAAAGATCGATCTTCACTTCCCATCTTCAATCAAATTGCGTGTTCCCTATTAGTTGGCCTGCCCCAGGAGTGCTCCCATGACCCAATTAGGCCACTCGCAGATGGATGCCTCGCTTCACTTGTGCGCCGGGGACTTCCTCGAAACGGCTGGCGGCTTCCTTGATCGCATCGTTGCTTGGCTTGTCATCCCGGATGCAGCTTGCCAGAGCCTTGGATATGTCCTCTGGAAGGAGCGCAAGGACCGTTTGCCACGCACGGCCTGGTATGTGAACATCCAGTTCACGGTAATTTATCGGAACCTGGCCCGCATCCGTGATCTCGACCGAATCCTGGCTGTTCTTCTGTAGCCGCAGCGTGAACTCCTGGCCTTCGATCTTCTTGAGTCCTCGTGCAGCAAGGAAATAGAGCACCATATTCTTCGTGCTCACGACCTTCGCATCAGCCGAACGCGCGCGTTTCTGAAAGTGCTCTGCCTGCTGGCGGCAGTATTTCAGCCTGCTGTCCATCAAGGTCAGGAATCGCCCGATCCTGTCCACCTTGTCGCTTTCAGCCTGACAGAACTGCTGGAATCGTTCCAGCAATTCCGGTGACGCGGTGCCGCTCTCTTCGGCTTCTTCTTCAATCTGGTCGAGCAGCGAATCGAGTTCCCGGTCGATCTCAAAAAGCGTGTAGGACTCGCTCATGGCTGTGTCTCCTAAGGTTTGACCGTCCAGTCGCACGGCCTGAGTGCAATACTGGCAAGTAGCGTTATGCGGCCATTTGCAGGCCGCACCCTTGGGTGCGCGCGGCCTGGTAGGCGAGAGCATCGGCACGGGTCTGGAACGGATGCCGGCTGTGGCCCCTGATCCATTGCCACTGAATGTTCAACCGCCCGCTCATCGCAAGCAATTCTCTCCATAGATACGGGTGCTGCAATGGAGCACCGCGGCTGTTGCGCCATTCGTTGGCTTGCCAATGCCGGATGTGGAAGAGCATTCCACTGATCAGCAGTTCGGAGTCAGAGCAAAGCTGGACAGAAGACCCGGCCGGGATTGAGCGCAATGCCTCGAGGGCTGCCAGTAGCTCCATTTCCGAGATCGTCGTCCACGGACTTGATCCCGACATCTCCCAAATCTTGTCGCCGCTCGTCAGGACCGCCGCCCATCCTCCAGACCCTGGATTCCCGATCACCGAGCCATCAGTAAAGATGTGAAATGTACTCTCCATAAACTCTTCCAGTTGAAGCTATGCAGCCTGCATGGGAACGACGCTGCCGAATGGAGCCCTTCGCCGCTCGGTGGATGCCCAGATCACTGGATACGTTGGCTCAGTCTCGGGGAACGTTCCGCATAGGTCGGTCAAGAACACCAGAGTCTGTGGTTGGATTCCATGCTCAACCAACCAGTCAAAGCACGGGCCGAAATCGGTCCCTCCGCCGCCGACGGGATTGAGATGAATTTGCTCTCCAGCTTGATAGGTCTCCACTTTGTGTACCTCTGTGTCGAAGTACAAGACATGAACGCACTGAGGCCGCTGGCCTTCGAGGATCGAGCAAACCTCAGCTTCAAAAAGTCGCAATAGCCGGGCATTGACCGAGCCGGAACAATCGACAGCGATCGCGATCTCGCCGACGCCCTCCCGTACGACTCCGGGCAGGTAGAGACCTGCCCAGATGTGGCGGCGATTCGGCCGCATCCAACTCGAATCGGCCGGGATGGTGTCCGACCAGAGCCTGCGCAGCAACTCGCGCCAATCGACCGCTGCCTCCGCCGCGCCTTCGAGAGTTCGCGCGAGGCCAGCTGGAACCTTGCCGGCTTGCTTCGAGAGAGTGACCGCTTGGTTGACAGCAACACTCCATTCTCGCGCTTGCTCTTCGACATTTGGCGTCCCATCGTCCGGAAGTGGCGCATCGAGAACCTGGCCGATGCCGCCATCGGTTACTGGCGCAATCGGCTCATCGGAGTTGCCTTGCGGTTCTGGCGTTTCGCCCGCGCCAGATCCGGCACCGTCGCTTGCGCTGTTCTGGCTTCCGGATTGTGGCTGCGCTTCTCCCTCGCGCAGGTTGTAGATCTGCTCGGCGCTCATGCCACGGAACCGGTGATCGACGAGAACGCCATCAGGCAGACTGAGGCCTGCGTCGAGGAGCATCGGATTTATGGCATAGTCGCAGGCTTCGTTCCAGCGCCTCGGATCGCGACGGGAGCGCCGCACATGGTGGTGCAGCGCCGGGTGCATGACCTCATGTGCCAAGACCCCGGCCAATGTGGCCGAGTTCAGCGTATCGACGAACTCGGGATTGTAATAAAGGGACACGCCATCGGTTGCCATGGTTGCAATCGACCGGTTCTCACACCCTTTCAAGCGAAACAAGAGCGACCCGAAGAACGGATGATCCAGCAGGAGCGTGGTGCGAGCCTTCTGGATGCGGATGCCTGCTGGTGTCTCGTGTTTCATGCTGCAGCGGGCGCCTCCATGTACGCAGACATATGGGCCAGAATGTTCTCTACCGATGGCATTGCTTCCGCTGGCTCCGCCACACCCGCCTCGCGGTTACGCAGGACGGTATCAATTTCTGCGACGATCTCTGCTGCATCCGTTGCCGCTGCCACACGCAACAGGTCGTGTTTCTTGAGGTCCTGGGCCGAGAAGTTGCACAGCCGCTGCCGAATCTGTTCCGCAAGGCGATTCAGCTCCGCGTCGCCATTGACATTCAGCCGAGGCAGCAGCTCGACCAGGTCGAAGACGTTTGTGACGAGCGTGGCGTGAAAGCGCGACTCCGGCTCATTCAGCCGATCGACCATGTGCGAGACTACCTCCCTGAGCCGCTTCCAGAGATCTTCGGTCCCGCGCGTCAGGGACTGGCGAACATTGGCGTCGATCTCGCGGGCAACGCGCGCCTGCTCCTCGACCGACATCTGAACTCGGAAGTCATTGCCGGAAGGGATGGGCAATATGTCGAGCTTGACCCCGAATTTCTTGCGCAGCTTTTCTGCCGCGGGGTAGTCTTCCTCCCGGAACAGGCCGTTCAACTCCGGACGCACCTGCTCGATGTACTGGGGATAGATCTGAAGGAAGCTCTCCACTCCCTGCTCGAAGCTGGCCTCGAACTCGCGCATCCGGGTCGTCAAATCGAAGAAGAGATTAGACGGCAGCAGGCGGAATCCCTCATCGGACCACGGCAATGTGATTTGGTAAAAGTACTGCCGTACCTGGCCGGCCAGCGTGCGCAGTTCATCCAGTTTGTCGGCTCCGCGCAGGAGTTGCTTGTTGTACCGGCCGGCGCTCTGGTGCGCTCCATGCTGGTTTGCAACGTCGCGGCTGATCTTGCGGTCGTGTTTGACGGCTGTCCAGATGCTGATGTGGACCGCTGCTAGCATCGCTCGTTCAGTGATCATTGCACTACCTCCCTATGTTCCACGCCGAAGCGGATGAACTCTGGTGTGTGAGTGATGGCGGTGTCACGCGCCGCCGCGTCGCGCATCGCCATGACGCGCATCTCGGTTGGCATACGGTCCAGATACTTGAGTCCCCTGGCCACCGAATTGTCCGTCATGGCACGCCCAAGCGCCGTAGCAATTGCAATCTGCGCCGAAGTCTCTGCCGGAAGTGGCGTCGTTTCTGGGTTGAGCAGGATCTCGTCGATCGACGGCAACTGCCGAAAGAGCCGAAGGAATGCAATCAGCTCCGCGGCAGCGGCAGGGCCCACCGTACCGTCAAGCAACTGCGCTTCAAACTCGCTCGCACCTGAAAGGAAAGTGGTCTTCTGCCGGTTCGCAATTCCGCGCAGAACGTTCGAGGCCATCTCCCACGATCGGGGAGTGGGCCAGGCGTTGGCGTCCGAGGTGGCGTCGGCGGTGTGGAGAAGTTCAGGCTTGAAGCGCAGGAATGCGATGATCTCAGGGCGAACTCCAGCGCCGACTGCCCACTTGCACCAGTCGTTCAAATCCGCTTCGAGGTCGAGATGAACAAACCGGTTGCGCAGCGGCCGCGGCATTGAGAAGTGCACACCCCGCTCGGAGGCCGGATTGCCTGCGGCGATGACCACCCACCCATCCGGCAGCACATACTCGCCCAGCTTGCGGTCGAGCACCAGTTGGTAGCAGCCGGCCTGCGTCATCTGTGGCGCCGAGGTTAGCTCGTCGAGAAAAAGTATGCCTTTCCCGGCGGTGGGCAGGAACTTGGGCGGCACCCACTCGGTCTGGTCTGCCTTGATCCGCGGCAGTCCCCGCAGATCCACCGGATCGAGTTGCACGGCACGAACATCAAGGAAGTCGAAGTCGAGATCGTCCGCGACCTGGGCGACGATCTGCGACTTGCCGACGCCGCACGCGCCCCAGATGTGCAGGGGCACACGCTCGCCGATCAGCGCATGAAGCGCTTCGTACAGCTTGGATGGTTTCATGGTTTGTCCTTGTCAGGGGGTTGACGAAACATGGTCCGGTTCGTGAGTCCATTGCTCACGAAGACTTATTCGTGCCGTTTCGGCTTGAGATTCTTGAGAACGCGTGAGCCTCCATTCCTGAATTCAAGCAATCGGGCTGAAGCCTGAATGCCAACGCGAAAGATCAGTTCGAGCGAGATTCCGCCCTGAAACTGGAGGTCGAGGTTCAGCGCATCTTCAGTTTGAAAGAACTGAAGGGATTGGAGAGGCTTGCCTTCGACTTGGCCGAGCGGAATATCCGCAAGGCCATGACCGGAAGGTACGAGATGACGAGGCATAGGTTGCTCCTCATGGTGTGGGGTAATAGTGGCGGGCCGCAGATAGATGCCTATGTCGTCCACCGCGGTGGCTGGAACCTCACTGGGGCACCTGTGTTCCATGAACTGTTTCGGTGAACCGCAAGACAGCGGTAGTATTGGGGAGTGCCAAACAATCTGGTTTTGAGTCGGCTGCCAGCGGGGAGGCGGTGTGCTGTGGCTGGCTTGGAACGAAATGGAGGGGTTGTGAGACTGATTTCGTTCAGAATTCAGAATTATCGTTCCATTAACGACAGTGGTGACATCGCTATAGGCAAGCTAACGAGCCTTGTCGGGCGCAATGAGTCTGGCAAGACAAATCTACTTCTTGCGCTTCAGACCCTCAATCCCGCAGGTGGCATTAAAGACCTATTGCCAATTAAGAACTTTCCCCGACAGCGGCGGTTGGGGGAATGCACCAACAGCACACCGGTTGTGTCTACAACATGGGAACTGAGCGACAAAGAACAGGGCGAACTGGTCGCCACATTTCCGCGCGCTGTGGGCGTCACTCATGTCAACATTGGTAGAAGCTATAAGGCAGTGCGCGAGGCAGATTTTGTCGGTCTAAAGCCGATTGCATTCTCCGCCGACGAAGTGGCGGCTCGCCTTCGCAAAATCCGGCCGGTAGCCGACATGGAAATCGAAAAGCTTGAGGAAGCTCAACAGGTTTCAGTCAAGGCAGAGATTGAACGACTTGCGACCGCTCTGGTGGCGACAACTGCTCCGACAGACTGGGCAACCCAAGTCGCACCGGTCTTAGCAGCCTTCCGTAAAGCTATGGCCGCGGCACCCATCACGTTGCCTGACAGAGAAGAAGGCCTGCTCTCAGAGTTGGAAGAACTCGCCGCACAAATCTCCAAAGACGGACCAGCTTGGCAGGCCGCGCGCAATTGGGCAGTGACGCTTCTTCCCATATTTGTCTATGTCGATGACTATCCCGAACTGACAGGCCACCAGAACATTGCAGAATATCTAACCCGGAAGCAGGCCAATCCTAGTCAACTCAATGAGTCGGATCGGAATTTCGAGAAGATGTGCAAGGTCGCTGACCTTAACCCTGAACAATTCAATCAACTCCGCAACGCGAACGATCATGAAACACGAAATCAGCTTGCGAATCGAGCCGGCGCTATCGTTACATCAGAGTTGCGGCGACTTTGGAAGGACCGCCAATTGAAGGTCCGGTTCAGCCCAGACGCCGACCATCTCGACACCTTTATCTCCGACCCGAATTCCGTCTACGATGTTGAGGTAAATCTCGACGAGAGGAGCCGAGGACTCAAATGGTTCTTCTCGTTCTACATTACCTTTTCGGCAGATACCAAAGGGGGGACTGCTCAAAACGCGATTTTGTTGCTGGACGAGCCCGGTCTGTATCTTCACGCATTGTCACAGGGCGATCTACTCCGCCATTTTGCGGCCGACTTCGAGAACCAAATCATCTACACCACGCATTCGCCCTTCATGGTTCCTACAGAAACCCTCGATGCAATTCGCACTGTAAGCATTGGACAGGAGACTGGAACCGTCGTCTCTAATGATCCGTCTGGAGATTCACGTACACTTTTCCCAATCCAGGCAGCGCTTGGATACTCCCTAGCTCAGAGCCTTTTTGTCGGTCCCAACAACCTAGTCGTTGAAGGCGTCACCGATTTCTGGATGCTGTCATCCGCATCCAGCTATTTGGAGAGTATAGGGAAAACTGGGCTGCCTGGGGGAATGACACTGACTCCTGCTGGAGGTGCCCAGAAGATCCCTTATATGGTTGCGCTACTCAGGTCCGAGCACCTGCAGGTGCTCGTGCTCTTTGATGAGGAGAAGCAATCGCGCTCCACCAAGGACGAACTAGTCAAGGCGAAGTTGATCCGGGATGACAATATCATCTTCGTGACGGATGGCTTTGACGATTCCACAAAACCTTCGGAAGCCGATATAGAGGATATGTTCGAACCCGCCGTCTACGACGCTCTTGTTTCTGAAAGTTACGGTAGGGAGCTGACGGGCAAGACTCTCACTCTTAACCCACAAATCCCACGCATCGTGAAGCGTTACGAGCAGGCGTTCCAAGATATCGGGATTGAGTTTCACAAGACGCGACCAGCTCGGCTGCTACTCAATAAGATACTAACCGATGCAGCAAACATCATTCCAGAAAGCACTGTGGAGCGATTCGACCGCTTGTTTGCCAAGATTTCCAAGCTTTATTCCGCGAACCTAAAGCGAAATGCAGGCCCATTCAGCTAGAAGAATCGGAGGTTTTCCTTTGTTCTCAGAGGAGAATCTCAGTGCTCCACAACTTGCCAAACAGTTCCAGGCTAGGTCGCTTGAAAAGTCGCTTGGTGAGAACTACCCGCACCATGTGTGCCTGTCGAGCGTCGCTTGAAATGAGCATCGTCGATTTCGCATCAACCGGCTTGAGGTGATCATTGGGCATGGAAGGGCAATGACAACAGGTGTCGGCGAAGCAAGATTTAGTCGAGCCCAAACTCTGAGGCTCGAACGATAAACTGGTCCCTGTTCTGAACCATGGGCAAGATCGTACCCCGCAGATTCTCAATCTTGTGCGTGTAAAACAGCCTGCATTCTTCCAGGGTTTTGTGAGCGTAATGCAATAGCGCTGCTGCCGCCGTCGAGTAACGCTCCAATTCAATACCCTCTGCGAGATACACATGCAGGTCTGCTCCATCTCGCTCAATCAGGAAATGCGCAATTGCGTCTCTCATGTCCTTCAGTTTATGAAACAAGTCCTGAACCTTGCGAATCCCTTTTACAAACTCGGGATCAAAGCCGAACTTAATCAGTTCTTCTTGGTTGACATCGGGATCGGAAGGTAACTTATCTTTGACACCTCGCTCAATGCATCTTTCCTTCAGCCATTTGCGAATTGATGTCGTACCTTCGTACATCCGAGCTGCACACAGCAACCGATAAAACGGACTTGACGATACAAGAGCCTCCCTATAAATCGCATCATAGGCCTCGGTAATCACCTTAAAACCGGCCATACGTTATCAGTTCAAAACCGGCCAACGGGATTGGCCGAAGACGTGATTGTTTTACCTTGCCGGGGCGTGCATTTGCAAGGTGCGATTTGAGACGTTGCTGTTGTGGCCGGTTTTCAGGGCCTCTGGGTGCGTGTTAAGGTTGTAGTTGCTCCGCCGGGGTCGCGCCTTGCGGAGTGATCCAGGGCCGAGGACGCGGGGCTGGCTCCGAAGGAATCGGTATTCGAGACCCTCTGTGGTTTGCCCGATGGGCTGGCCGACAGAGGGTTTCGTGTCTTTACCAGTATTCCTAGGGTGAGGCTCCGTCGGGAGAGGCCTCTGGATCACGAGTCGCGACGCCGCCGGGCGTTCTTTGCCCGGCATCCAAATCGCTTTTGTTTTTGCTTTTGCTCTTGTCATTTGCCTTCTTCCGCGCCGCCGGTTTTGGTGCGCCAACTGCGCGGGCCGCACTTGAGCACGTGCCCGTGATGCAGCAGACGATCGAGCATGGCGGAGACGGCGGCGCTGTCGCCCAGCAGTTTGCCCCAGTCTTCCACCGGTCGATTCGAAGTGAGCAGCGTGCTGGCGCGTTCATAGCGGCGCATGATGATCTCCAGCAGTTCTTCGGCGGCGGTCAGCGGCAGCTTGCGCATGCCGAGATCGTCGATGATCAACAGCGGCACAGTGGTCAGCAGTTCCATGTGCTGTTTGCGTTTGCCGTCCAACGTGGCATCGGCCAACTCTTCCAGCAGCGCATGCGCTTCGCGATACAACACGCGATAACCCTGTTGGATAACGGCGTGTCCGATGGCTTGCGCGATGTGGCTCTTGCCGCTGCCAGGCGGACCAAGAAACAGTGAGTCCTCACGACGCCCGACCCAGCCGGCGGCGGCCAGATCGAAGACCAGGCTGCGATTCATCTTGGGGTTGAACTGGAAGTCGAAGTTGTCCAGTTGCTTGTTGGCGTCGCGGAACTGCGCCTGCTTGTGACGCCTCTCCAGCAGTCTTTTGCTGCGACAGTCCAGTTCATCCGAGACCAGTGTGGAGATCAGGTCGATAGGGGCCATGTTATCGGATTGCGCCTGTAGCAGGCGTGTTTCCAGCACGGCGACCATGCCGCTCAGGCGCAGTTGCACCAGGGCGCGATTGAGTTCGATCAGGTTCATAAATTGGATTCCTCGAATTGGATTCGTTGTTGGATCACGTCGCGATACTGAGTCAGTTCGCGGATCAGTGGATCGACTTGGCGCAAGCTCAGAGGCGCTTGCGGGCTGCGCTCCAAGTAGCGGCGCACGAAGCGATACTCGGGCACGCGCAACTCCAGTGCCGCCGCGCAGGCATCGTCTGAAGCCACACTGCCATATTGTTTAACCAGTTGGAGCACTCCCTGGATGCGGCGCATTCCGAGTTCGCCCTGGCGGGCATGGATGGCGTCGCAGACCGCGCCGATGTTGGCTCCGGCCCTGTGGGCGCGCGCCAGCAGTTGCAGCAGCGGCGGCGGCGTGCGGCGCGGGCGATCCTCATCGCGGATGCGATGGCCGCCGCGCTTGCCGCTCAGATGCTCGCGCAGCAACTCGCCCGTGCGCGGATCAAGCAGACGTACGTACATCGCGTCCCATTGCACATGAACCTCGCGCCCGATCCAACCCGGCGGCGCGCCGTAGTAAGCCGCTTCAACCTCGACGCAGCCATCCAGATGAACTGTGCGCACGCCATACTGGTAGTAGCGAAACGGCTCCAGCGGCAGCGCCTGTAGGAAAGGCTTCTCTTCGGCGAACATTGCCGCCACTTGCCGCTTGGTGCGGCCGTGGATGCGCTTGTCGGCCCAGCGTTCTTCCCAGTGATCGAGATATGCCTGCGCCTCTTCCAGGCTCTCGAACTTCTTGCCCTTCAGCGGTGTCTTTTGCGCATGGCCGACACCACTTTCGACCTTGCCCTTGCGATCCGGATCGCGCACCTTGCACGGCAACGCCGTCACGCCGTAGTGCGCCAGCACATCGCGATACAGTGGATTCAAGCGTGGATCGTAGATGTCGGGCGCTACCACGCCTTCGCGCAAGTTGTCCAAAACCACAACGCGCGTCGAGCCGCCCAGCCGGCGAAAAGCCTTCTCATGCAGCTCGGCCCACACCCGCGTACTCGATTTGAAAGCCAGCAGACGAACCGACTTGCGGCTGCGGCCCAACGTCATCACGAACAGCCGCGTGCGCCGATACTTGCCGCTATCTGGATCGCGCACCATCGGCCCGGTGCCGTAATCCACTTGGCACTCTTCGCCTGGCCGCGTCTCGATGACCGCCCGCGCTTCCGGCGATACGGCTCCGCGAAGCTTGCGCACGAATCGCTGAACACTCTGATAGCTGCTGGTAAATCCGTGCCTATCGACCAGATCCTGATAGATGCCCATCGCGTTGCGGCCGCGCGTGAGCTCCAGTTCGATCAGCTCGCGATAGGCTTCACTGCTGCTGGCCGTGCGCTGGCCGTCGTGTGTTGGCAACATCATTTCCGGTAAAAAGCCGGTAATCACTTCGTTGGCCGGTTTTGAATCGCCAGAGTAGGCAGTCGCCGAGATGGCCGCTTTTGCTGGAGGCTTACGCCCCCAGCCACCGGGCGTGCGTAGTGCTATCCCGACCGACCGCAAATAGCCGCCGGCCGTCTCGCGGCGGACACCCGTCGCCTGCTCAATACGCCGCAGCGACCAACCAAGCCGCCCCAGCGCAATCACCTGTTCCTGCTTCGCTTTTTCCAAGACATTACCCATGCCAACAGAGGCTAATTGCCCCCGCCGGACAGAATGTCTCAGGCCGCTTCTCTATGGCCGGTTTTGAAGTGATAACGTATGGCCGCTTTTAGGTGATCGCCAAGGGTTTCAAATGAAGTGATGTCC
>Ga0224553_1000108_pt1 | contig 41628 bp, 22 predicted proteins | sample 714S21014metaG_FD_179897 | JGI IMG/M metagenome (GOLD analysis project Ga0224553, IMG submission 179897) | Peat soil microbial communities from Stordalen Mire, Sweden - 717 S2 10-14 | ecosystem: Environmental > Terrestrial > Soil > Wetlands > Peat | place: Sweden: Norrbotten County, Stordalen... | reverse complement strand
TGGCAAGGGCCTCTGTAGCCAGAGTCGTGCCGCCGCTCTTGAACGTGATCGTGCCCGTAGCGGCGCCATTCGGGTTAGCGGCCGTAGCACTGTTGCCGTAGGGTTGCGCGTCGATCAGGTAGTAGAAGCCGTAATACGGTGTAGCGGCGGGCAGGTCCGTTGATGGGTCAAAATATCCTGCGACCTTGAGACTGGTGGTGCTGCCTTCGGGGGCAACCGAGACTGGGATCGCGTTCGAGTCACTTGCGGCATAGGTGCTGCTGCCGCCGTAGTGAGTGGAGACAGAGTAAGCGCCGCCGGGAAGGGAATTAGTGGCGCCTGAAGCAGATCCGGCTGCGAGCGCGAAGTTAGTAATTCCTTCACTGTTTGGCTGGTTTGCGGGCCTGAGGCTGTCCACAAGGGCGACGTTGCCTGAGGGCGTGCCGCCAGTGCCGGCAACGCTGGCGCTTACGGCAACGCTTTGACCGTGGGTGATGCTGAGCGCGGTGGTTGCGCCGTTGAGCTGGAGAGCCGAGTTAGTCGCGACCAGGCCCGCGCCGGCCCAGTTACTCAGCAGTTGGCTTGCATCCACGCTGCCCAGACCGCTAGCCAGGTCATAACCGGTGGTGGCGTTGTAGCCGGTCATGAAGTAGTAACCCGCGGTATCCAAGCCACAGCCGGGCGTGCCCCCTGTGCAGTTGACCGAATTGTCGCCGCTGGTTATGTCGTGGAAGACGGTGGAGTATTTTGTCTTGGCGAGGTTGTAGAGCACGTAATCCGCCTGTCCCAGGCGACTTCCGGCTTTCTGCTTCGCCAGGGCCAGCATTCCGGCAAACGCAGGCGCTGAAGCGGAGGTGCCTCCGACGCCGGTGAGATTGAAACTGTTGCCTGTGGCGCCGGGGCTGCAATCCACATATCCCGGTTCCTGGTCGGTACAGAGGCCCCAAACTGCTCCATAAAATCCATTACCGGCCAAAAGAGAGACATCGGGCAAGTTTCGGCCTGTGCCTGAGGCTACGCTGGCTTGCCATGTGGGAATCGAGTAAACCGAGCTGATGCCTCCTCCGCCGGCGACGATATTGTCGTCTGAGGCGCTGCCTTCTGAAACGGAGAGCGGTTTGTTGGCGGCAACGTTTGTATTGGGATAAGTGGAGTCGTTCCAGGGCTCCTCAGGAATGTACTTGAGTGCGCTGCGATGATTGGCCAGGGAGTTAGTGAGGTCAACATAGCTGGAAAATGAGGCGGGGAAGTTACTGTAGAGAATGTCGTAGTCGGTGCCGCCCACTGAGATGTTATATGGAGTGGAGCCGAGTCCATTCACAGCCAGGCCTTGCGTTGCCAGGTTCTCGGTGTCGAAGTTGTCGCACCCGGCAGAGCCGCTGTCGTCCGATGAGACGGTTACCGAAATGCCCTGGGCCGCGGCCTGCTCCCAAAGATCGAGAATGAACTGGTTGCCGGAGGTTCCTTGACTGGATTCGCAACCGCCGAAGCTTACATTGAGGATGTCGGCCTGGTTGTCGTCGATGGCGCGAACGATGGCGAGGAAGAGGCCGGCGTCGAAAGTAGTGTTAGCGGCGGTGTAGAGGATCACGTTGGCATTGGGGGCGATGCCGCCGGAGACCTGGGTGTCGAGATATGCCTCAATGGCATCGCCATTTTCGCCGGGATCGTTGCCGTCTACGACAACGGTGGTGGCCTTGGCGGGAAGGCCGAAGGTGGACCGATAATTGGCGTTTTGAGTTACATCGATGTTCGAGTCGCCCGCGATTCCAATAGTAACTCCGGTGCCATCATATGCGCTGCCGGAGAGATTGGCATTGAGGGTGGTGGGCGTGTCGTAGATAGTGGCTGCGTCGGCGGGACCCAGATAGATATAGTATCCGTTGGCGGGGTTTCCCGTGGTGTAAGTGGGAGTAATGGTGTGTTTTTGCGCATCGTACACGCCACTGGGTCCACGGATGTATTGCGCTTTCGGCTTGAAGCTATTCAGGGTGGCGAGCCCGGCGACGACGGGAGCCAGGGCGCTGGGGATTTGGGGATCGGTGGCGTTGGCCCAGTTTTGCACTCCGTCGATGACGTAACTGTGGAGCGAAGTGTGAAAGGCGCTCTCGACCTGGCCGACCGTGCCGGAGAACTCAATGGCCATGCGCCCCTTGGAGACCTTGCTGACGGTGAATCCGTGGCCTGTGAGCCAGGCCTGGATGGCTTGGAGGTCTGAGTCCCCGACGCCGAAGCGCTGGCCGAACTCGTCGGGGCTGATGAACTTGCGGTAGTTCGGTGAGTTGGCGTCCTGGACTGATTGGAGATAAGTCTGGAGATCGGCCTCCTGTTGGGTGCTGCGGGTGAGGACCAGCAGCAGGCGGCTGGCGGGCATGGAAACGGGCGCGGGGCCATGATCGAGCCCGGCTTGCGCAAGGGGGTGGGTGTTGCCAGACAGAGTAACCAGCGACGACTCGTCAATGGGTCCGGCGACGCGCTGTGGCGAGGAAAGATGCGGCAAAGCCTGGGCGCCGGCAGATGGGTTGAAAAGCACTGAGTAAGCTGCCAGGAATACGAAAAAGAGAACGAACCGGGAACGCCGAACTTGCGTGCGCATGATGCCATCCTATCGAGTGCATTCAGGTGCTGCCCACGGCGCATGCTCCGGGACAGAAAGCATGCCTTACGTAATTTGCGGGGAATGTATCACACAAAATTCGCTACGCCTGTGAGGCCTCGCACTATACTGATTTGGCGATACTTCAAAGCGGCAAGAAAAAGGAGGGGGTCAATGAGCAAAGTGCGGGTGCTGGTGGGGACGAAGAAAGGGGCGTTCATCCTGAGCGCGGATGGGAAGCGGGATAAGTGGGAAGTGAGTGGGCCATTCTTTGCGGGGTGGGAGATCTACCACGTGAAGGGGTCGGCGGTGGACCCGAACCGGCTGTATGCGTCGCAGTCGAGCGGATGGTTTGGACAGATGATTCAGCGGTCGGACGACGGCGGGACGACGTGGGCTCCGGTGGGGAACAAATTTGCGTATGAGGGGGTTCCGGGGACGCACCAGTGGTACGACGGGACAGCGCATCCGTGGGAGTTCAAGCGGGTGTGGCATTTGGAGCCGGGGTTGAGCGATGCGGATACCGTTTATGCCGGTGTGGAGGATGCGGCGCTGTTCAAGTCGGCGGATGGGGGCGCGACGTGGGAGGAGCTGGCGGGGCTGCGCGGACATGGGTCGGGTCCGCACTGGCAACCGGGCGCGGGCGGGATGTGTTTGCACACGATCATTCTCGATCCGAGCAACGCGGAGCGGATGTATATCGCCATTTCGGCGGCGGGGGCGTTCAGGACGGACGACGGGGGCAAGGCGTGGAAGCCCATCAACAAAGGTTTAGTTTCAAACACCATTCCTGACCCGACGGCGGAGGTGGGGCACTGCGTTCACCATGTGGCGATGCACAAGGCGCGGCCGGATGTGCTCTACATGCAGAAGCACTGGGACATCATGCGCAGCGACAATGCGGGCGACAACTGGCACGAGGTGAGCGGCAATCTGCCCACGGATTTCGGGTTCGTGATCGACGTTCATGCGCATGAGCCGGAGACGTTATATGTGGTGCCGATCAAGAGCGACTCGGAGCATTTTGTGCCGGACGGCAAGCTGCGGGTTTACCGCAGCCGGACCGGCGGGAACGAGTGGGAGGCTCTGACCAAGGGGCTGCCGCAGAAGGACTGCTATGTGAACGTGCTGCGGGATGCGATGGCGGTGGACTCGCTCGACGAGTGCGGCGTCTACTTCGGGACTTCGGGCGGGCAGGTGTACGCGTCGGCGGATGCGGGCGACAACTGGACGCCAATTGTGAGGGATTTGCCGGCGGTGTTGAGTGTGGAGGTGCAGACATTAGCCTGATACGTGTCGTGTTGCCGCAGCACTTGCGAACGCTTGCGGGCCTGGGGGCGGGAGTGTCCGCGGAAGTTACGTTGGAGGTCGGCGCGCCGGTGACGATGCGGACGGTGCTGGATGCGTTGGAGGCGCGGTTCCCGATGCTGCGGGGAACGATTCGGGAGTATGGGACGGGACAGCGGCGAGCGTTCTTGCGGTTCTTCGCCTGCGAAGAAGATTGGTCGCATGAGGGGATGGATAAGGAGTTGCCGGGGGCGGTGGCGGAGGGGCGGGAGCCGCTGCTGATTATTGGGGCGATTGCTGGGGGGTAGAGGGTCGTCCACGCCGCTGCAAGTGGCCAATTGGCACACCTGAACACGCACCCTTATAGCTTCCCTGGAATTGAAGGCAAGTCTCTGCAGGTTCGCCAAGCCACGTTGTCTGTGCCCAGATGGCACGTGGACTATATTGCTCAGACTAGGTTGATTCCGAGTCACTACTTTGAATGACGGTGGGGTGGATATGTGATGGCCCCGGCCAAAGTGAGGAGAATTGATGAGCGGATTTAGAATTCTTGCGTTAGCGGCTGTTGCTGGATTCATGTTGACGGCAACCCCTCCCAAAGCAGCGGCTCAGATCACTGTAGACATCGGGGTCGCCCCGGATTGTCCCTACGGTTACTATGACTACGCTCCCTATAGTTGTGTTCCCGACGGCTACTACGGCCCGGAATGGTTCAATGGCGGCGTCTTCATCGGCGCGGGGCCGTGGTTTCATGGCCCAGCGAACTTCCGTGGGAATGTAGACAACTCATTCGACCCGCAACACGGCTACAACGGCGCACGGCCGAAGGTTGGCGAGAAGCCTGCGGCACAACGCAGAGACCCCGCGCAGTTCAAAGGCAATGAAACGCGCGATGGACGCGGGCATACAGGCGGGGAGAAGAAGTAAGCGATCGCGACGGATGCGAGCGGCTGGATTGAGTGGCGTGTGTTTCAGCCACGGCCAGCAAGGGCGCAGGCGAAGTGAGAGGCAAAGAGCGCGGCTGAGGCTGCGCTCTTTGTGTTGTGTTGTCGATGGCGCCGATTAGACGAGGAATTTCTTCAATGGTCCCAGTGGTGGCTGTGCCAGCCGGAGACAAGGGAGTCGTAGTCGCCGGCGGGGGTGGGGCGCCGACGACCTTACGCTAGCAATGAAAATGCTCCAGCCGGCGGGCGATTACGGCTTCTGAGCACCATCCGGGCTTGGCCCTTGCTGAGCCTGGAGTTGGTAGCGCGCAATATTTCCTCGCAGTGCGGTCGCCAGAGCATCGTTCTGTTGCCCGATGGCCAGATCCAGTGCATGCTTCGCCGTGTCTACTGCCTTCAGATACTGTCCTGTCTCCGAGTACATGGCCGCAAGCATCTGGAGGATCGCCGGCTCTTGTCCGCCGGAGAGCTTGGCCGCCGCTTCAAACTGAGGCAGGGCGTCGGTAAACCGGCTGCTTGCCGCCAGAGCCCGGCCCAGGTTGTAGCGGCTTTCAGCGGACTGCGGCGCCAGCGCGACAGCCTTTTGCAGTTCGGCGATGGCCTCGTCCAGCTTGCCCATGCGCGCTAGGATGACGCCATAGATGTTATGGCCGTCAGAGGAGTTGGGCGCCAATTGGATTCCCTTGGTCAACTCAACAATGGCTTCCTCGCGATGACCGCCCATCACCTCCAGAATATGGCCCATGTTGATGTGCGCCGAGCCGTTGTCGGGGTTCAGCTCGATTGCCTTTTGAATTTGAACCAGGGCCTCGTCGAGTTTGCCGACTTCGGCCAGCGCGCTGCCCAGATTGTTGTGGGTCTGCGAACTGTCAGCGTTAAGCGCAAGTGAAAGTTTGTATGCTTCGATGGCGTCGCTGGTCTTTCCAGTTGCGGCTAATGCCACGCCCAGGTTGTTGGAGGGGCGAGCGTCTTCAGGGTCCTTTGCCGCAGCCAGCTTCCAGGCCGGAACCGCTTCAGCGTATTTGTGTTCGTCCTGCAGTTGTTGCGCCGCGTCAAACTCCCTGTAGAAGTCGATTGCCGGCGTGTCGATGTGGTCAAGGCCCTCGGGGCCAAGGTTGACGAACTCGGGAATGTTGACCGCGCGGTTGGACGCAGTGACATTCTCTACAACGACCGGCGGACTGGCGTTTCCCTGGTCGTCGATGTGGGTCAGGTAAAGATGTGTGTAGAGAGAAGGGCTCTTGGAGGAGAAGGCCAGCCAATGGCCGTTGGGTGAAAATGTGTGCCAGGAGTTCATGACCGGCAGATTCGATTGAAGGGGGCGCGCAACGCCGCCCTCAAAGGGAACAATGTACAACTTGCTGTCGGGACGCATCAGGAGGCCGTTCTTGCACTCGACAAAGATGATCCACTTGCCGTCGGGCGAGACTTTGGGAAAGTTGTTGCTCATGCCGTTCTCAGAGGCGCCGACGACTCGCTCCGGCTTTCCACCCTTGCCGTCATTGAAGGGAATCTTGTACAGGTCGTACTGAATCTGCGTCTCGTTGGGGTCGTTGGCAAAGGTGGACTTCGGCTGGCCAGCCGGGTAGGGATCTCTGGCGGCAGCGCGGGAGTAGATCAGATACTTCCCATCCGGACTCCAGAAGGCGCTGGTCTGAACGAAGTTTGGATCGTCCGCGCCGGGGAGTGGCGCCAGTTTGCCGGTCTTCTTGCTGTACCAGGCCAGCACTCCGCGGGTGGGATAGAAGACCTGGCCAAAGCCGTAGTTGGCGTAGAATCCGTTGTAGAGCCGGTCAAGCACGCGCATGCCATGCGCGTACGGCACATCGATGGAGTTGACTACGTACTCGCCATCGGGAGAGACCTGGCTCATGAAGCCGAAGCGCTTCTGCGCATGCTCCTCTGAAAATGCGCTCCAGTGAATCAAATAATCGTTGCTGATGGTGCTGATTTTTTTGACGGGAATGAGGGCGTAGAGTCCCTTGTCGTTGGCCGGGCCGTCTACGTCGATTCCCATGGTCTTGCCATCGCGCGAGAAGGAATGGCAGTTGCCGCAGGTGGGCAGACCGGTCATCACGACTTTGCTCTGCGTGTCAGAGATGTAGCGCAACTCCCATTTGATTTTGGGTAGAACGGAATCAGGCAGGGGCTTGATGACGCCACGCTGCTCGGTCTCAGGAGCAGGCGGAATCAATGGCACATCGCGGTAAAAGATGGGCGCGCCGACAGGGTCTTTTGAGGTTTCAAAGGTCGTGGAAGCATGAGAGAGCGGTTCGTGGTCCCGCTGGCTCGCAAAGCCGCTGATGGTCAGGGTTGCAGGCTGCTCGACGGAGTTTCTCTTGATCTCTTCCCAGGTCTTTGCGTCGGGCCGCCAGGTATGCGATGCGGCCTGTTCCGGGGTCAGGGTTGGGGGCACGAACCCGGAAAGGCTGTTGTCGACCGGAGCAAGCTGCATCAACTCACCGTTTGACCAGAGCTTGATGGGGTGCGCATGCCCGGCGAAGACGATTTCGATGCGCCAGACGGTGGCGGCGGGGTTGCCGCCGCGCCATGCGAATTGGGGAGGGATGATGTCGGGTGGATAGATCGTGCCGTTTACGGGTATATCGATGGCAAGCGCCGGATCGGAAGACGCTGCAACCGTATCCATCGCAACCGGTCTGAGGTAGGCGGGAACGAGCTCGGAATTTACCGACGATGCCGATGCCGGCTGGGTCGGGTTGCCAGATCCCCCGGCCACTACTTTTCCAGTCAGGGCGGCCCCGGTAGCAAGCAGGACAGCCGCGGCCACCAAAAACTTCCGTTCCATCGATTCTCCCCAGTGGCTGCTTCGGATTCGAAGTCCGGAGCCGTTCCCTGGACTTGCCTTAAGGAGGAGGTCCGGAGGTTTCCGGGTGTGCAGATCACGTGCGTTCATGGTAGCAAAGCGGATGAACATTCTCCGACAGAAAAATACGCCGGGTTTGCCTGCCTGAGTCCGGGCGGAGCGGACAGCCCACATTCGGGGACAATTGCCTCCATTTGCCGTTGCATCCAGAACCCAGGCTTCTCGGCCTGAATGCCCAATCGCAATGCTGTTTCGGAGAGTGGCTCACCGCTCGAACGCAAGATCGCCGGCAGGAATTGGAGGATGAGCCAGCTGCATGCAAACTCCCGCGGATGGCGGACCTTAGGGAGTCTACAAAGAAACAAGATTTCGACTGTGCTGCAAGCTGAACAATTCAAACGGCGAGGTGACGGCGAGCCTTGCAGACAAATGCAGCGAGTTAGCCCCCGCTGAAGCGGGATAGCGAGTTAGCAGGTAGCGGCGGCAGCGTCGGACGCAGTTTCATCCCTTCGTGGGTCGGCGACGCCGATGGACGACTGACACAATATGGATTTGTGCGGAGGTTCCTTAGTGGATAAATCAGGATGACCGAAAGTGCGGCCTGCAAGATACAATGGCTCACGAAGAACAATGCTGCTTCTACACGGGCCCAAGTTGTTTGAATGGGAGAAGCTTTCAAGCAGAATCGATCCCGAGAGTTGTTGAACACATACCCTCAGAGAATAGGGATTCCTCATGAAATCGTATGAAATTCGCAGGCTGGGACCGAAGCCGCATAAGAAGACCGCCGGCTGGTGGTTTGCATTGCCGCTTTTAGTCTCTCTCGCTTCCATGGCTTATGGTCAAACGGCCTCCGGAACTCAGGCGGCTCCCGCGCCAACTGAGCAAACACCTACCATCAGCACCAATGTCGATGAGGTGTCCCTCGATCTGGTGGTTCACGACAAGAAGCACAAGCCCGTTCTCGATCTCAAGGCAGAAGACCTCGCGATCACCGACGACGGCGTTCCGGTGAAGCTGAACACGTTTCATCTTGTGAGGGGGGACGCGAGCACCGGTCACATGGTTACGCTGATCTTCGACCATTTCGAAGGTCCGATGGCAAAGAGCGCAAGGATCATTGCGGATAAGATTCTCAAAGTCCTTCCCACCGCGGGGTGCTCTTTTGCGGTGATGGATTTCAGTGGTCGTCTGCGGCTGCTTCAGGGCTTCACGGAGGATCGAAACACGATCGAGCAGGCCGTCGATGTGGTTACCGAGAGCCGGGCCGTCCACCTCGTTTCGACGCTCAGCCAGGGCGTCGACATGGTTCACGATCCGGCCGATGCGGGCAGAACGAAAGCTGCAACCGAGGCAGAAAAGAACCTGATTGCAATTGCGCGAACCGGCGTCGACCCCTCGGGGCGTCATGCGGGGGTGGCAGAGCGAGCCAGGGCGCAAACGGTGCTGAAGGCTCTGGAAGATGCCCAACTGATTGTGCAGGACCAGCACGCCGCTCAATCGCTGGCTGGCTTATTGGCCGTGGTGCGATCGCAACAGCAGCTCCAGGAAAGAAAGGCCATCATCTACTTCACTCAAAACGCGCAGATGGATTCATCCTCCAAGGAGATGTTGCATACGATCTCCGGCGCGGCCACCAAGGCCGGAGTAACCATCTATACCGTCGATTTGGACGCCATGAACCAGGTACAGAAGAGTGACTTGAATAACGCTCTACTGAATGGACAGGCCCCCTATGACCCAAACAAGATTGCAACTTCCGCACATACCACAGTGACGCCGATGCAGCAGGAGGGTGGCTCGGGTGTGCAGGGAGCTCCTTCGATGCAAGGTGCGGTTTGGGGGCCCGCGCAGGACATCGCCCAGATGACCGATTTCATGCGGGGCAATAATGAGGACCCGAACAGGTATCTCGAAATCAAGAGTCCCATGTCCGATCTGTCGAAAGACACCGGCGGGACCTACATTGATGCTCAGATCAGTGTTCGGGGTCCGTTGCAACAGATGGTCCAGGACATGACGACGTATTACCAGGCCTCCTATGTCCCCCCGGCTCAGGAGTACGACGGAAAGTTTCGTACGATAGGCGTCAAAGCGTTGCGAACTGGGTTGAACATACAAGCCAAGACAGGCTACTTCTCGGTGCCTCCGGGTTCGGCAGGTGGAACTCGTCCCTTTGAGGCGCCCTTGCTGAAGAGCCTCGACCAAACGCGACTGCCCTCGGACTTCAAATTCAATGCCTCGATTCTGCGCTTTGGAAATTTGCCGGATGGCAACACCAACACTCTGGCGGTCGAGGTACCGATGTCAGGGTTGGATGTCAAAGAGGATACTCACACCAACCTCTACTCGGCGCATGTCTCCATCGTGGCGCAGGTCAAAGACAGCGCCGGCACGATCATCGAGCACTTCGGTGAAGACATTGCGCGGCGCGGCGCCCTGGAATCGCTCGATAGAGACAAGTCCCTGGCTGTGGCAATGCAACGGCATTTCATGGAGATTCCGGGGAGCTATGTGCTGGAGGTTGCCGTCAAGGACCAGAACAGCGAGAAGATGAGCGCACAACGCATCCCGTTCGAGATTCCTGTGGTGCCGAGCGGTCCGTCGTTAAGCGATATGGTTCTGGTCCGGAAGATGGATACGTTCAACGAAGATGCGGACCCCCTGGAGCCATTGCGCTACGAAACCGGCAAGGTGACACCCAATCTTTCCGGCGTGGTGCCTCATGACGCAAAATCCGTTTCTCTGTTCATCGTCCTGCATCCCGATCCTCATGTCTCGGCGCCCCCAACCCTGGAGATGCAGGTCATCAGGAATGGAAAGGCTGGGCGGCGCACACCGCTCCCGCTTCGCTTGGGCAACACCGACGCGACAGTACCCTATCTGGCAACCTTCCAGACCAAATCGCTGGCTCCCGGCGACTACAAGGTGAAGGCGACGATGAATCAGGGAGGAGATACGGCAGCCCAGGAGATTTCGTTCACAGTGGAAGGCAGCCAGCCAGGCGGAAGCGGGGCCGCGGAGGCGACGGGAGCGGGCGGCAGTGCGGCGCCCGCGGATGAAAATGCGCTGAGTGTTGAGATTACGCCTGGAGCACCAGGCCAACTGGCCATTACCAGCGCCACCAATCCCATTCCGCCGCCAACGCCGGAAGAATCGCAGGCATTGATCGCGGATGCCAGGGGGCGTGCTGTCGGCTACAAGAATGGGTTGCCAAATTTCATGTGTGTCGAAGTAACCAACCGATCGCTCGATGCCACCGGAAGAGGAAGATGGAAGCACAGGGATACGATCGCGGAACTGTTACGGTATCGCGACAAGGCCGAAACGCGCTCCGTGCTTGAAGTGGACGGCAAGCCGCCCGTCAGCACTGATCCTGACACGATCAAAGGGCCTACGTCGACCGGAGAATTCGGCGGCGTTCTCGATGCGGTCTTCGAACCGTCGGCGAAGGCGGACTTTACGTGGAAGGAGACCGATGTGCTGGGAAATGGAACCGTGCAGGTCTTCGACTATCGCGTCGCCAAACAGAACTCCTCGTTCAGTGTTAGAGGATCGAACGGCCTGGAGCCAACCGTGAGCTTCCATGGCAAGGCGTTTATCGACACCGCAACCCGCAGCGTTCGCCGCATCACCCTGGTGGCGGACGATTTGCCAAAAGACTTCCCCACCCACGCCACTGCCATTACGGTGGACTACGACTATGTTGTGATCAACTCTCATGACTACCTGATGCCGATCAGCGCAGAAGTGAGCCTGCTGGAAGGCCGCCATGAAGCAGTTCTGAATACGATCGAGTTTCGCGATTACAGGCGCTTCGGATCAAACGTGAAGATCCTCAACTTTAGAACGCTGGAAAAGCCGTAACGAGTCTTCGAGTGAGCTCCGCGGCAACGCGTCTTGCGCACTTGCTGCCGCGGCACGGGCTGCCTGCGGCGCTTGGCCGTAACGGCCGCAAATGTTCTATCCTAGTAGCCATGCGGTCCGTTTGCTTTCTGTTCCTTGCACTTGGCTTCCAGTCAGCAGCGGGGCAAACCCCGCAGGCAGCCCCCTCTGTCAATGCGGATCAACTGCTGAGCAGCGGGATTGCCGCGCAGCAGCACGGCGATTACCAGACCGCGATCGAGGACTACCGCAAGGTTCTCGCTATTCAGCCGGGGCTGGCGGAAGCGCGCGCCAACCTGGGCGCCGCTCTTTCCGCCGCGGGACAGTTCGACGCGGCCATTGAGGAAGACACGCGCGCGCTGGCCGCGGCGCCCAACAAGACAGCCGTACGATTGAACCTGGCGCTGGCCTACTACAAGAAAGGCGACCTGGAACACGCTCGTTCGGAGTTTGAGGCGGTTCACGCCGCCAAACCCCTCGACTTATCCGCCGCAGTGCTGCTGGGTTATACCTACATCAAGCTGGGAAAAGAAGCGGAAGCCGCCAAATTGCTGGCCCCGCTGGAGCCGGGCCACGAAAGCAACACGGATCTGGAGTACGTTCTCGCTTATGGGTTGATCCAATCAGGAAAAGAGACTGAGGGAATTCCGCGCATGGAGAAAGTGGCGCGCGCCACCCGGTCCGCCGACGCATATGTCATCGCGGGATCCGCGCTCCTGAATCGACGGAAATTTCTTGAGGCTCGCGCCGATCTGGACGCAGCTGTAGAATTGCAACCCTCGTTTCCCGGACTCCAAACCATGGCCGGACAGGCTCGGGATGCACTGGGAGATACGGAAGCGGCGCTGCCTGCCTTTCAAGCCGCGCTCCGCCAGGACCCCAGAGACTTCACTGCAAATCTTTACCTGGGAACCATGCGGATGAAACAGCGGGATTTCGAGAGCGCGAGACCGCTGATTGAACTCGCTGTGCAGCTTCAGCCCACCTCTCCGCTGGCGCGTCTGGAGATGGCGAAACTGAACGGCATGACCGGCAAATATGCCGAAGCCGCCTCGACCCTGGAAGACCTGGAGAAGACCGATCCCAACTGGCTCGATCCGCATGTGGAGCTGGCCACCATCTATTACAAGCTCCACCGTCCCGAGGATGGCCAGCGGGAACGCGACATCGTGCAGCGGATCGAAGCCCAGCAGCAGAAGGACGGACCATCCAAGGAATGACGCATCGATGCCCCGGCCTTCTTATTTCGGTGCTGCGGGCGCTCCAGGCGGCGCGGCAACCGGCTCGGTAACCTTCACGATCCGGTCGCCATCCACATTCTCCAGCGTCTGCACGATTCCGCTGGGCCATGTGATTTCGACCTTTGTGGCTTTTGCTTCCGCGCCGAGACCGAAGTGCACAGGGCCCAGGCTGGATGAGGCGTAGCAAACGCTTGACGTCTGGTGGTTGTACTGCACGCCAGCCTTGGTAACCACTTTGATTCGCGCTCCAATGCCGTCGCGATTGGATTTCACGCCGCGGAGGGCAATATCCAGCCAGTGGTTGTGGTTGGGGCTGCGGTTCATCCACAATTCAGCGTCCCGGCCCAGAGCGCTGACCACTATATCGATGCGGCCGTCCCCGTCGAAGTCGCCGAAGGCGCAGCCGCGATGGCGGGCCGGGGCCGCCTGGGTGAAACCTGCATCGGAGGTATAAGCGGCCCATTTGCCGCTCGCGCCAAGATTGCGAAAAACCGTGTTCGGTTCAACGAATGTGCTCCCAAGAGGCCAAACCGAGGTCACGTGCCCTCGCGCCACGAACAGATCTTTCCAGCCATCGTTGTCGAAGTCGTAGAGCGCTGGGCCGAAGCCCGCCATGGGCAGGCTGAGGGCACGCATTCCGCTGGGCGCCGTCGCTTCAACAAAATCGCCTTTGCCGGTGTTCAGATAGATGGGAAACGTCTGGCTCTTGAGCGCCACATAGACGATGTCCGGATAGCCGTCATTATTGACGTCGCGAAAATCCACCCCCATCCCGGAGATGAACGCCGCATCCTCAGCCAGCGCCACATTGGTCTGGAAGGCCACTTCCTCGAACTTGTTTCCCAGGTTATGGAAGAGGAAGTTGTATTCCGCGTCGTTGGTTACGAAGAGGTCCGGCTTGCCGTCCAGGTCGTAGTCCGCCATCCCCACGCCCATGCCTTTGCCCACATGGTCGCGAATGCCCCACTCCTTGGAGACATCCTTGAAGGTGCCGTCTCCCTGGTTGAGAAACAGTTGATCGGGAAGCCCCTTGTAATAGCGGGGATGGCAATACTCCGGCACATTCTCGATCACGCACTTGGGCTGGTCGGAGTAGCTCCACTGCAGGTAGTTGACGATGAACAGATCGAGCAGCCCGTCGTTGTTCACGTCCACCCAGACCGCGGCCTCCGCCCACAACGGCCCGTACTCCGGATCGTTCCACTTATCCAGGCCGGCTTTCTTGGTCACGTCGGTAAACGTTCCGTCGCCGTTGTTGTGGTAGAGCGTGTTGCCGTGAACCCCGGTGACGAAAAGATCCGGAAAGCCGTCGTTGTCGTAGTCGCCGACGGCGACCCCGATATCGAATCCGGTGCCTTCCAGACCGGCCGCTTTCGTCACGTCGGTAAACACGCCGTTGCCGTCGTTGCGAAAGAGCCGGTTGGAGTACTTGGGCGACGTCTTCTTCAGGGTTGCGATGTCGGCGCCGTTGGTGAAGAAGATGTCCGGCCGGCCATCGCCGTTATAGTCGAACACCGCGACCCCGCCGGCCATGGTTTCAGGAATGTTCTTGGCCGGGCTTTCGCTGTTTTCAAGATGAAAGGGGAGCTTCCTGAACTCGAAACGGATGGGTGCGGGCGTCGGCTCCTGGCCGGGCAAAGCAGCGCCTAGCGCCCATGCCGCAAGGGCCAGCGCAGGTAGAAACCGAAAGTAAGCTGGAGGTGTGCGCATAGCATAAAAAAGAGGGGGTGGCGGTTAGCCACCCCCTCTTGAATTCTACTATCCCGAAGCGAATCAGAAGTAGTACTTTGCCGCGAATTGCATCCACCGGTATCCCGTTTTCGCCGCGGGTGTGCCGGTAGTGGATGAGTTGTTGTTGAAGGACATGCCGGAGGCGGTGCTGACTCCAGTGAAGGTCAACTGGTTATCGGCATTGCCGTTGATGCCGAATGCCGCGTTGGGGTGGTTGAGCCAGTTGGTTGCCGAGATGCGAATCTCGACCCGCTGAGCGTCCGTAACCCGGAAGGCCTTGAAGACCGCCAGATCGCTGCCCCAGTAATGCGGCGTCTTGATATAAGGCCAGATGGTCTGACCTTGTACACCGTACTGCCCAAGGGACGGCGGGAGCGGCGCTGCAAAGCATTTGGGGTTGAAGTACTGGCCCTTGCCCAGGCCCTTTCTCGGGTCGCAGGTGAGGATGGGTTGGAGACCGTTCTCGGCCTGGTTGCTGCCGAACCATTCGGACCATCCGATTGCCTGCGTCAGTTGGCCGTCGGGCATGGTGAAAGTTTGCGTTGGGAACCCGACGCTATTCAACGACTGGTTGTAGGTTGCGTTCATGTTCGGCGATGTGGTCTGGTAGGGAGCTCCATCTTCATAGGTGGTGTAATTGGAGACCTGCCAGCCGTTCACAATCTCGCCCAATGCCCAGTTGTTGTGGATCGGCTTGGGGAGCTTGTAGCTGAACGAAAGGTTGAAGGTCTTGGTGTGGTCATATTCCAATTGGCCGTAGTTGTTGCCGAGGTTGAATGGATCGACCACAGGACCGTTGCCGTTTCCGTTTGAAGTGGAACCGTCGCGGGTGCCAAGGACCTTGCCGAAGGTGAAATTGGTGAACAGGAACAGATTGCCGGCCTGCTTCTGTGCGGCGACCTGCAGGGAGTTGTAGTTGGCGTAGCCGCCATGCTCCTGGATGTAGATGTCCCCGTAGTTGTGCAACGCCTTGTAGTCTTGACCGGTGAAGGTAGGGGCTGTGGGCGGTGTGACGCCTGGGGGCACTGGCAAGCAGGTGACCTGGGCGCATTGGGCTGGGTTTGTTAATACGCCGGTGATGGGGTCGGGCAAGAAGTACGCGCCTAAGAGAGTGGGGTTGGCGTCTTCGATATGCCCGTTGCTGCCGTTCAAGAGCTGGTTGCGGCTCAAGCTGCCCACATACGAGGCCTGGAAGACGGTATGGCCAGGCAGCGCCTGTGCCACGCCGAAGCTCCAGGTGTTGGCATAGGGCACCTTGTTATCGTTTTCGTCGTCAGCCTTGGGTGAGTTGCCGGAGCCAGTCTGATTCAGGCCCGTGGGAACCGTGAGTTGGAGGGGTGTTTTCCCGCTGCCTTGACCGATCTGGTTGCCCGGAAAGGCATATCCGTAGAAGCCGTTGGATGGGCTTCCGGTGGAGAAGTTGAACGAGCCCAGCGGACCGCCCATGGCTGCGCCAGCGTCGTTGTCTGAGACCTGATAGCGGTAGGTTCCGAATCCGCCGCGGATCACGGTCTTGCCGGTACCGAAGACGTCGTAAGCAATGCCGACGCGCGGATCGGGAAGGAACAAATTGCTTCCCCAGCCGGAGGTGGGAACCTTCGAGGAAAGCGCATGCCACAGCAAGCCGGTGTTGGCCGGCGGGGCGGAGCTGTTGTTATAGGAAGAGGGATCCCAAACCTGCGTACCGCCAAGCTTGTCGTACCACTGACCTTCATGGTCGAGGCGGAGGCCCACGTTGACGGTGATCTTCTGCGTGGCCTTCCAGGAGTCCTGTGCCCAGAGTGACCACTGGTGCCAAAGCTCATCCGGGACGGGATCGATGTTCTGCTCGTTGTAGTCATAGGGGCGGGCCATCAACCGGTCAAGAGTCAGGTTGTAGGTAGAGGATGCGCCCCAGGTTTCGAAGTCGTAGTTGCCGTTGACATCGTCGCCCGCAGACTGCAAGTTCTCTTCCCCATCCCAGTAGAAACCGCCCTTGAGGGAGTGGGTCTTGACGATCTTGGTAAAGTTGTCGGTGATGGCAGGAGCCTTGGCCGTCTTGCCAAAGCTGTTCTTGCCGTAGATTCCGCCGTTGAACGAAAACTCGTTGATCTCAGTGAGCCCCGAGTTCCATCCGCCGGTGAAGTTGGGAATCTGGTCGACAGCGTGGGACGAACCGAACAGACTCTGGACCGGGAAGCCCAGCGCCGCGCGGCTGACCGCCGCGGGATTGGCCTGGCTGTCGTCGTTGGTGAATTCAGAATACGAGAAAACAAACTCGTTGGTGGTGGAGGCGTTGAAGACGTGGGTGAAGTTGACCAGATAGACCTTGGCGGTTTCTTTGCCGACCGGCTTCGAGGGATAGGGAATGGTCCATTCCGGAGCCCACCAGATCGACAGCGGATGATTATCGGTTTCCGTCTGGTACGTGTAGGAACCCCAGACCTTGTTGCTGTCGTTGAAGGCGTAGGTGACCTTGCCCGTGGCTTCCCAACGGTCAGTCGGAGTGCTAGGCGAATAGCCGTAGTTGTTCCAGCCGTTGGCCGCGCTGGCTGTTTGGTTCGAAGGAGGAGTAATGTTGCTGACAATGACGCCGGTCGGGTCGAAGTACTGCTTCAAATTCGGAACCGTTCCAGCGCCGTATCCCACCCAGGGAGAGTTCGCGACGCCGCAACCCTGCCATCCGTCGTCTGTGTTGCACGGCATGGCGTAAGTGGGTTGATAGATGCCGTTGTTGAGCGCACGGTTAAAGATATGGGGGTCCACACCGGTATTGTTGAAGTCGCCACTAATCTGGGCCGCTGTGGGGACGTTCATTTCCACTGCCGCGTTATAGGGATGCTGAATCATCTTCTCGTAGCCGCCCCAGAAGAAGAGCTTGTCCTTGTTCCGGTTGAAGTGCGGGAAGAAGATGGGGCCGCCCACGTTGCCGCCGATATAGTAGAAGCTCTGCGGGGTAAGCGAATTCGATTCGCCAGAAGAGAGCTGCAGTGACTTGTTGTTCCAGTCGTTGGCGTAGCCGAGACCCGTGTTGCGGGCGTAGAGATAGCCTTCGCCGTGGAACTTCTGGCCGCCGCTCTTGCTGAATGCCTCCAGAATCGCGGGGCCTTTTGCGTATTCAGCGCCATAGGAGGCGGAAAGGTACTTGACGCTGTCGGTCATGTCCTGGTTGATGTTGGCAATCTGCGTTCCGGCATTGCCCGGATCGATCAGGTTGGCGCCGTCCAGAATCACAGCCGTGGAGCCGTAGGGCTGGGTGCCGTTGGCGGAGAAGTTTCCGGCCGGGCCGTTGTTGGTGCCGGTGACCTGGCTGTTGTACCCGGAGCCCGCGTTGCCGGCGTTGTTGAAGGTGATGCCCGGCATCATCTTGATCAGTTCGGCCGCGTTGCGGCCCGTGAGGGTGGCTGAATCGACCAGTTCATTGTTGAGCGTCTCGCTGATTTCGGCGGTATCCACCGGTACCTCAGCGTTCTCGCCGGAGATCACGGTGACGGCATTGACGGCACCGCTGACCTTGAGGTGAATGTTGGGCAGCGTACGGGAGTCGCCCTGGTTCAAAACAACCCCGGTTTCCTTCCAGGCCGCAAAGCCCTTGGATGTGACGGTGACCGTGTAAGTGCCTGGCGGCAAAGCCGTTACGGAAAAGAACCCGTCGCCGTCGGCTTTGGAGTCGCGCTTGTCGCCAGAGGCGTCATTGACCACGAGAATCACGGCTCCCGGAATTCGGGCATCCGTCTGGTCTGTGGCGAAACCGCTTAACGTGGCAGTAAGTTGCTGTGCATGGGCGATGGTAAAGGACAAAGCCAGGACTGGGATGAGCAGCCATGGGATCCGTTGGAACCAGTTTGACGTCGAGTGTGACCTCGATACCTCTCTGATACGTCCTATCATTGATGTTGCCTCCTGAATGCGTTTTCTTTGTGTCCCGAGCAACGGGGGTGCAGTCCAATTTGAGGGCTATCCGCCGCCGGGAAACTTATTTTTGAATCGCGATATCGATATCACAAGCAATACACCGCGCGCAAGCTATTTTTTTAGCTGCCATCTCCCTTTAGTAAAACGATTCTGCAACTGATTCATTCATTTGATGTTTAGTGGAAACCTTTCGAGATTCCCCCCGGGAAGACCGAGCCGGCAAAAGGGCGGATTTTTGCAAGTTTTGTGCGAGACGGGGGCCCAGTAAATCGAATTGCCCCCAACTCAAACGTTTTGGCGCTGCCTGAAAGCGAAGATGCAGGCCCCCGCCCAATTTCAGGCGATTTTGGGGAATCTCCGAGGCACACCATTCCTGGATGCGCTATGGGGAAAAAGGACGCCCTGGAACGATTCCGTGGCCTTCGAGGATCGTGACCAGACGATTGGCGGCCTGCTTGGGGTATTTCTCCACGGCTCCCGAGGGCCAATGCACTTCAATGTCGGCAGAGGTTTCAGCTCCCAAACCGAAGTGCAAGCGGGGGTCGTTCGAGGAGACATAGCTGGCCTGGCTGAGGACTCCCTGGGCCTGCAGTTTGCCGCCGTATCGGGCCAGGACCAGGGCGCCAATGGCGCTGCGGTTGCTTTTGGTTCCCTCCAGCCGCACTTTCAGCCAATGATTCTCCCTTGGGGCGTCATTGCGCAGCAGGGAGGGCGGTTCATGCTGGTTCATGATGACCATGTCGAGGTCGCCGTCATTGTCAAAATCTCCGAAGGCGCATCCACGGCTGACGTGACGGGCATTGATCGCAGAGCCGGCCTCGTCTCCCATTCGGGCAAAGGTGCCGTCGCCCCGGTTGCGGAAGAGCACGCGTGGGCCTTTGTAAGGAAACTTCGGATTGATGCGCTCGATTTCCGCGTAGACATTCCCGGTGACCCAGAAGATGTCAGGATAGCCATCGTTGTCGAGGTCAAAGATGCCCGTGCCCCAACTGACATACTGGCGTTCACCGGCGAGGCCGGCGGCCTGTGCCTGGTCCTCAAACTCACCCTTGCCGAGGTTCCGGTAGAGGCCGGCGGGCTGGAGTTGGAAATGCGTCTTGACGATGTCGAGGTGGCCATCCAGGTCGTAGTCGCCGACGCCGATTCCCATTCCGGCCATCTCCTCCCCATCCGGGCTGATGGCCACGCCGCGCATCAAGCCTTCTTCGCGGAAGGTGCCGTCGTGGTTGTTGAGCAGCAGCAGGCTTGCGGTGGTGTCACAGGCCACATAGAGATCTGGCCAGCCATCTTCGTCGGCATCAAAAGAAACGGCCGTCAGCCCGTACGATCCTTTGAAGGAGGAGATCCCAGACTCCTTCGAGACATCGGTGAAGGTGCCGTCCCCGTTGTTCCGATACAAGGCAAATAGCGGCGCTTTCAGGCCCTTCGGCCCGCAAGCCACGGGAACGCCCTCGTAGTTGCAGTTGGGGACATCCAGGGAAGGCTTGGCGGCGGTGGCCAGATCGATATCGACGTAGTTGGAGACGAACAGGTCCAGCAGTCCATCCCGGTTGTAGTCGAAAAAGGTACAGCCGGTCCCGAACTGCGTCCCAGGGTGCAATAGGCCAGCCTTGGCCGTCACATCGGTGAAGGTTCCGTCGCCGTTGTTGCGGTAGAGCTTGTTCTGTCCGTAGTAAGTGAGGAACAGATCCTCAAAGCCATCGTTGTTATAGTCTCCCACGCACACGCCCACTGCCCACCCGGCATCCCACAACCCCGCCTTCTGCGTCACATCGGTAAAGGTGCCGTTGCGGTTGTTCTTGTAGAGCCGGTTCGAAGCTCCGGGGGGAATATCCTCGAGCCGCCGGCCGCCGAGAATGAAGATGTCCATCCAGCCGTCGTTGTCGTAGTCGAAGAACGCACAGCCTCCGCCCATCTCTTCGACGATGTAGGTCACAGTTTCTGGAATGCCATAGAACATGGTGTGGATGAGGCCGGCGCTTTGGGCCACATCGGTAAAAGTGGAGAACGGCTTGTGCGGAATGGGGGGCTGCTCGGGGGGCGCGGCGGCCGATATGCGCGAGAAAAGAGCCGAAGCGCACAGGGCAGAAGAGGCCTTCAACAGGCTACGCCGAGTCCATTTAGAGGTCCGCTCTGCCATCACCGTCCTTCAAGTCTCTCATTTTCGCCATGGCCGCGGCAAACCAGGCAATCCTGCTCTGGCATTGCGCGGGTTGGCCCTGCGCGTTCAGGTTCTGTGCGCCCCCCGATCGGGTGGCCGGCTTCACGGGTTAGTTGGCTGGGCGGCTGGATCGCGCGCCAGTTGATCGCTCAGTTTGCGGGCCTCGGCGTTGCCGGGGTCCAAACGGAGAGCCGTCGCCACCGCATCCCGTGCGTCTGCAAATTGGCCGGCCTCAGCCAACTCCCCGGCAAGATTGATCCATGCCTCGACCCAGGCTGGAGCGGCGTGAACCGCCATGCGGTAATGCTTGATGGCTCCGTCGGCATCGCCGCTGCGAGCAAGCAGATAGGCGAGTTGCTTCTGAGCGCCGGCCAGTTCGGGATTCAGCTTGATCGCCTCTTCCAGTTGGGCGCGCTCACCCTCCGTATCCCCGGCTCGATGGAGCGCGATGGCAAGCTTGAATTTGTAGTTGGCGTTGTCCGCCTCTCCTTGCGACGCTTCCCGGTAATGGGCGATTGCCTCCTTGACCTTGTCGGCAGCCAGATCCGCGTCTCCCTGGGCGGCGCTGGATGCCGCCTCGAGGCTGGCCTCCTCGGCCTTCTTGAGCTGCTGATATTGCTTCATCTCGTCGAGGGCGCGGTCGTTCTCCCCAAGGCCGCGCAGAGCCTTGGCCAGCTCGAAGTGTACCTGCGGCTCTGTGGCTCCCAGGGCAATGGCCTTTTCCAACTGTTCCGCGGCCTCCTTCCATTCATGCTGGAAGACGAGCACCATTCCCAGGTTGTAGCGGGAGTTGAAGAAGTTCGGATCGAGAGCAACCGCCGACTCCAGGTGCGCCTTGGATTGGGCGTAATCGCCCACGGTGCGTTCCACAATTCCGTTCAAATAGAGGACCTCAGAATCGTGTGGGCGCTCAGACAGCAGCTTGGGGCCCATCGGCCGTGCAAGGTTGATGTGGTTGGTCAGCACCAGAACGCGAAACAACTGCACCTCTGCCTCCTGGTTGCCGGGGTGCTTTTGCACCGTCTGCTGCAGCAGATTGATGGCCTCCTGGTAGCGGTGCTGCTTGATCAGGACGACCGACATTGCACTGGCCAGGGGTAGGGAATCGGGAGACAACTGCAACGCCTCGGTGAGCACCGCGTTGGCATCGTCGAGATAGTTCAACAATCCCAAAGCCTGAGAGAGGTTGATGGCGAGCCTCTCGGTCCGTGGAGCGGGCCGCAACAGCGCGATCGCGCCAATGTAGTCCTGCTGGGCAATCAGATCCGCGCTCAGGCCTTCGAGTGCCGGAGCAGAGTTGGGATCGATCCCAAGCGCCTGCTTCCACTCCTGCTCCGCCTTGGCGGGCTGCGAAGCCTGATCGTAGAGGTAGGCCAGCATGAGATGCGGCTTGATGACGTCCGGTTGCAACCGGGTGGACTCCTGCAAGGCAGGGAGCGCTTCTTTGGGGCGCTCCAGCCCAACAAGCGCAAGTCCCTCAAGATAATGGAGTTGAGCAGATTTAGGGTCGGTCTTGAGAGCGTTGCGAAAGGTCTCGGCCGCACATTCCAGTTGCTTGTGGCTGGCAAACCAATTGCCCAGCAGCACGGCATTCTCGCTGGTGGGGTGGGCGCGCAGTTTTGCCATCATCGCCTGCGGGCCCGTGCAGGTGGCGGCGTGAGCCGCGGCGGTGAAACCCATCATGGCAGCCAGCAGAATCCACCTTGTACCCGATCCGCGCAGGATGCCCATTTCGCTTGTCTCCCGGCCCCCAGATTACAACAACTCAGCCTGGCGGGTCTCCGCCGTCCGTAATCGCGGTCCTCGTGTTGACAACGCCTGCGCGGCCACGCGGATCATGCCGCCAGCAACCGCGGAGCTTGTTCAGGCGCAGGTGGTTCGCTACTGGGACTTGGCTCTTGCGTTGTCGCTTTCGTAGCCGTCGAGAACGTCGCGCAGGCTCTTCTCCTGTGCCTCGCTGTGCTGCTTGACGGCCAGATCGAGCGCCTGTTGCGCGGCTTGGACAGCTTCGGCGAAACGGCCCGTCTTGTCATATGCCTTGGCCAACTCGGCAAGAAACCGCAAATTCTGGCCCTTGCTCAGCTCCACGGACTTTTGAAGCGGAGCCACGGCCGCGGCGTAGTCCCCGCTCGATTCAAGGGCAAATCCAAGATTGAAGCGGTACTCGGCTGAAGTGGGGAGCAGCGCAATTGCTTTTTGCAATTGGTCCACGGCCCCGCGCATGTCCCCGTTCAGAGCCAGCGAAACCGCAAGATGCTCGAGAAACAACGTGTTCTCCGGCTCCGCAGTGCTGGCCTTGCGGAACTCATCCAACGCCTCGCGCTCCCGGTCGGTTCCAGACAGTACCGTAGCCAGGTCGTAATGCGCCAGGGCATCGTCCGGATCAAGCTCGATGGCTTTGCGCAATACTTCAATGGCTTCGGTCATCTGGTTCTTCTTCACATAGGCGAAGGCCTCATCGAACATCCGGTAAAACTCGGTTGCCTGGGGGTCGATCTTATCGATGCCCTCAACCGGCATGTTCACAAACTCGGGAATATTCACGGCGCGATTGGCGGCGGTGGTGTTGTCCACGATGATCGCGGGAGTGTCGTTGCCATTGGCGTCGATGTGAGTGAGCATGAGCTGTGTGTAGGGCCCGCGCGCTTTCGAGGAAAAAGCGAGCCACCGCCCGTTGGGCGAAAACGTGTGCCACGAGTTCATCAAGGAGGTGTTGCAGGTCATCAGCCGCGCCTTGCCGCCCGCGAAGGGCACAATAAACAGTCTGCTGTCCGGGCGCATCAGCAAGCCGTTCTTATTCTGCACGAACACGATCCAGCGGCCGTCGGGCGACACTTTGGGAAAGTCGTTGCTCATCCCATTCGCAGAGGCGCCCGCGACCGGGACGGCCTTGCCGCCTCGGCCTTCGTTAAAAGGGATCTTGTACAGGTCGTATTGGATCTGCGTCTCATTCGGGTCATTGGCATGGAGGGGCTTAGGAACTCCGGGCGGATAGGGATCGCGGGCAGTGGCGCGGGAGTAGACGAGGTACTTGCCATCCGGACTCCAGAAGGCGCTGGTCTGGACGAAGTTTGGGTCATCCGCACCAGGCAGCGGCCGCAGGGTCTTTTTCTGGCGGTCGTACCAGGCCAGAATGCCGCGCGTGGGGAAAAAGACCTGGCTGAAGGCGATATCCCTGTAGTTTGTGCTGTAAAGCCGATCCAGAATTCCGGCCGTGAAACCGGGGACTTCGTTCTGATGAGTGTTCCCATTTTTGGGCGGCCCGATCGATGTCACCACGTACTTGCCGTCCGGAGAGACCTGCGCCATGAAGCCAAACCGCTTCACGGCCGGCTCAAAGCTTCTCGTCTCCGTGTCTACCTGAAAGGAACTCCAGCGGATGACATCCTTATTGGCGATGGTGATGTGTCTGCTCACCGGAACCAGCCCATACAAGCCTTTGTCGTTGCGCGGTCCATCCATATCCAGCCCAAGCGTCTTGCCATCTCTTGAAAACGAATGGCAGTTGGCGCAGGTGGGCAGATTTCCCATCACGGTGTGGCTTTGGGGCTGGGAAATGTCCCGCATCTGCCATTTGATAAGGGGAATGGCGGATTGCGGCAGCGGCTGTATCGGCCCCTTCTCCGATGGGTCCGGCAGCAGCAGCGGAACGTCGCGGTAAAAGACGGGGGCGCCGACGGGATCCGCCGACGTTGAAATTGTCACCCGGCCGGCTGACACCGGAAGCTTTGCATTGCCGTCCGCAAAGCCGGTGATCACGATCGTCGCCGGAGATTTCACTGAAAGCCGTTTGATCTTCGACCATGTGGCTGCGTCCGGCCTCCATGTCCGTGTGGACGCCTGCGCGGGAGTCAGCTCAATTCCCGGACCTGCATCCGGATCAAGCTTTCCCATTTGCAGGTGCTCGCCGGGCGCCTCTACGCGGATTCCATCGGATTGGCCCGCAAAGGAGACCTCTACCACCCACCGCGTCGCCGACTCGGTGGGGTCGTGCCAAAGAAAATTGGGGGGCGTGATCTCCGGAGGGAAGACCGAGCCCTCGAGGGGGTAGTCGATCGCGATCTTCGCCGGCTGGCTTTCGGGCAGGGGATTTCCCATGCCGGAAGAGGTCGACAGTGCGGCCCCGCAGACCAGGAAAACGGAAATAGCGCCGGCAATCCCTACGGATAGAACACTGGCAAAACGGAACTTCATAGCCCCTCCGAGCGGCCCCAACAGAAGGTGTTGCCGCGAGGCGAAAAATGGTGCGGTTCAAGGGATCGTGCGGTGATGTCCCTCACACCAAAGAAGAATACAGCAGGCAGGCCGCATCGGGAGCGCTCGACCTGTGCGCCGCATAGGTCACGGACCGTTGCTGCGTTCGAAGCAAGGGTCTCACTGATCCGCGGGATCGTGCCGGTCCGGCAACTCCATCGACCGCAATCGCAAGAATCCAAAGCCCTTCATGCGGGCCGCAATGGCGTCGGTCATGCTCAAACGATTGATTCGCGCTCAGGGCGCTCTCAATCATCGGACGCACGGCACTCCCTGGCGATGGCCGGGGAACCGGGCTTGCCCGCGGCGCTCGGCGTGCTTTTTCGCTCGCCTTTTGCCATGGACAGGCCGCTGCTCCCCGGCGAAAGGAATAGAATTTCAAGTGTTTGTTCTGCGCCGAGCTCTTTGTCAGGTGATTTGAGTCGGCCTCAGGGAGAAATTCGATGCGTCTTCATCACGTTCTGTGTTTTGGAGTCCTGCTGCTTGGGGCGGCGGCTCCTCGTGCTGTGTTTGCGCAATTTCAAGCTCCGACCCAGGAAGAGCTGAGCATGACCGCCGACTCCAAAGCCCCCGGCGCGGCCGCGGTCTATCTCTTCCGCGAAGAGACGGCGGATGATCCGCATCATTTTCACACCGTCTACGCGCGCATCAAGATACTCACGGAAGCCGGCAAGGCCGCGGCGACGGTTCACGTGACTTACCACAAGAACTTTGTCTTCTATTCCGGAGGAGACAACTCGAGCAGAATGGCTAGCGGTACCGCAAATAGCTGGAGCGCGCCGGATTTCAACCGTGCCGGCGAGGATCCCAGGTTGGACCCGGATAACTTCGCCGGGCATATCGAGGTTTCAGCCATTGAGGCGAGAACCATTCATGCGGACGGGACGGTCATCCCGCTGACGGGCTCGGCAGCCGATCTGTTGAAGGTGAAGAGCGGCACGAGTCAGGTTAACGATATGACGTTCAACCTGCCCAGCGTCGAGGTCGGCAGCATTCTGGAATATCGCTACCAGGTGCGCTATGACCGCTTCAATCAGGCGCCGGAGTGGCAGATTCAGCAGCCCTATTTTGTACACCTGGCGCGCTATAAATTCACGCCGGACGAACAGTTCCTTCCCTACCGCAACTTGGGAGGGAGCTCCGGCGGAGTCTCGACTAGCGCAATTCTGGGTCCGCACGGCGAGATCATGACCGACATCCGGTCCGCAAATATTCTTCCGCCGGGAAAAGCGGTCAAACAGGACCCCCTGGGCAACTATTTTGTTGATCTTACCGACATACCTCCCATTCCGAACGAAGCTTACGCGCCGCCCATGGGAGCGCAGATCTACCAGGTCGACTTCTTCTACACTTTTACGCCGGATGCGAAGGAATTCTGGCAAAAGGAGATGCAGGCGTGGATGAAAGATGTGAACCTCTACACGGCGCCGACCGGGATGATCAAGAGCACCGCGGCGGAGCTTGTTGCCGGCGTCAATAGCCCTCTGGACAAGGCTAAGAAACTCTACGAAGCGGTGGAGAAGCTGGACAACGTCGATTTCTCAAGGGATGCAACTCCGTTCGTGGCTACGGACTGGGTTCCCAAGGGAAGCGTGGAGGAAGTTCTGGAGCGCAAGAGCGGCAACGGTGAACAATTGGCGCTGCTTTATTTTGCGCTGGCGCGGGCCGCGGGACTCGACGTGAGGCCGGAGCGGATTACCAGCCGGAGTCGCCGCACCTTCTCGGCCCAATTCCAGGATACGAGCCAACTGGACACCGTGGTGATCGGGATTATCATCGACGGCAAAGAGATCGTTCTCGATCCGGGCCAGAAGATGGCGCCGTTCCAAACCCTGCTTTGGTCGCACGCCGGAGCCGGTGGAGTGGCGATGGCAGCCAACGGCAAGGTCGAAATCATCATCACGCCGTTGCAGGTGAATACGGACAATACCGTCGTCCGCGTAGGCAGTCTGAATGTGAGCGCCGAGGGAGCCGTTTCCGGCACGCTCAAAGTCGGATTCATCGGGCAGCAGGCCTTGTCCCTGCGGCAACTGGCCGTCCGCACCGATGCCAATAACTTGAAACAGCAAATGGAAAAGATGATTGCCGCGCAGGTTCCCGATGGCATCCAGGCCCATGTCGATCGCATCTCAGGCCTCGACGATCCCAGCAAGCAGTTGGTCGCTGTGGTTCCCGTTTCAGGCTCCCTGTCCGATCATGCGGGCAAACACCTCGTGCTTCCCCGCGTGTTCTTCGAGAGCAAGGAGACGGACCCGTTTCCCGCTGAGGAGTCCCGGTCTTTGCCTGTCGATATGCATTATCCCGCCCAGGAGCAGGAGCAGATTATCTATGCTTTTCCCACAGGCTATGCTCTCGAAGGCACACCCCAGGATGCGTCGTTGAAGTGGGAAGAGAATGCCGTCTACCAGCTCCGCTCCAAAATCGATGCCGGCTCCATCACCACGGTCCGCGTGCTGGCGCGCGGCTTTACCGTGCTGGATGCATCCGACTATGGCAAGCTCCGCGACTTCTACGGGAAAGTTGCCCTCACCGATCGGCAACAAATCGTCCTCGATGCGGCACAGGCAGCCGGCAAATGAGAATCGGGGATTTGGTTCGCTGCCTTTGCCGGTATTTGGAGTAGTCGATATGCGAAGGTTTGCACTCCTGTTGGTCCTGGCATCGCTCGCTTTACCGGCGCTTGCGTTCGATAAGGTCACAGTGGACCAGTTGCAGCAGGCAGTGGCAGCGGCACAAGGCAAGCGGGACAAGGAAGTGGCGGAGCAGCTCGCCGGGTTGGAGCTCACGGAACGGCTGAGCACGGCGCGGTATGAGCGATTGAAGGCCGGTCTGCCCGGCGATCAGTCGCGGCTGGCGCTGCTCGCACTGGCCGATGCCTCCGCGTTTCTCGACCTTCCCGCAGCGGAGGTCACGCGAGTAGCCGCGCCGGACTCCGCTACCCAGGGCCGCATTGTGTCTCTGGCCGCGGACTTTGTGGTGGCGACTGTTCCCAGGATGCCGAATTTCTTTGCGACGCGGACGACCACCCGGTTCCAGGATATGAAAGTGTCTCAATTGATGACAGCCAATTCTGGAGAGACAACAATCTACATGCCGAACCAGGGCTTCCATTTTGTTGACAGAATCATAAGCATTGTGAGCTACCGGAACGGCCGGGAGGTCGTGGAAGCGCCAGGAGCAAAAAAGCCCGGGAGCAGCGTGTCGTACTCGACTGGTTTGGCCAGCTGGGGTGTCTTCGGGCCGCTGCTCGGCGTGGTGATGACGGATGTTCTGAGGGGCAAAATTGGTTGGGGCCACTGGGAGCAGGGTCCGACTGGGACGCTGGCTGTCTTCCGTTATGCCGTGGCGGAAGACAGATCGAATTTCACCGTGCGGTTCTGTTGTTTCCGATCGGAAAACGGAGAGATGCGCGAATATGAAGCGGTTCCCGCTTACCACGGCGAGATCGCAATCGACCCAGCAAGCGGCGCCGTTCTTCGCCTTGTGCTCAAGACAGATCCGCAGCCAACACTCCTGCAGGGACTCCCGATGGAACGAGCCGATGTGCTGGTGGAATATGGTCCGGTGGAGATTGGAGGAAGGACTTATATCTGCCCTGTAGAAAGTATCTCCATTTCCAAGGCGGATGCTTTGGTGTTTCATGGAAACACGTTCTACGTCGACAAGAAGGGCAACCCCGATGACTGGGTGGGCAATAAGAAGAAACACACCGAAACGGTGAGTGAACCCAAAGTGACGGCGATCAACGATGTAGTTTTCGAGAACTATCACGAATTCCGCGGGGACGTGCGCATACTGCCCGAAGACAGCGCAGAGCAGAACGGAGATGCGCCTGCGTCCGCGCCCGCGACCGCTCCGGAAACACACCCAAAGCAATGATCGCCAAAGCAGCCAGGGAGCCGGCGGCGCAGGTTTTGCCCAAGCCATCGATGTCGTTGTTTGCAGCCATTGCGCAAGAAAGGATTTGCGCTATCCGTGTCCTGATCGGCCGGCTTCTCAGATTTTTGAGCTAACCAGCCGCATTCGAGGAGCATCTAATGTTTAGAGCATTTTCACAGTTCGTGCAATGCGGGCATCCTGCCACCCCACCCCTTCGACTGCGCTCAGGGCAGGCTCTGGCCGCAAAAAAGCAAAGACGCGGTGCCCAGGTGGGGCGCCCATGACCTTGCGCGAACAATGAAAACGCTCTGGTGGTAGTCTTTAGCGTTCGAGGAGAATCCAATGCTGCGTTGCCGCTCCGCCCTGCTCGTCGTTGCCGTTTTTGCATTCCTGGCTGGCCCCTTATCTGCACAGACCACCGCGACCCCGGACACTGAAGTCCCTGTTACCACCCTCAAGCTGAATGTTCGAACCGTCCTGGTGGATGTGGTGGTAACGGACAAGAACAACCGTGCGGTTCCAGGCCTGCAGAAGGAAGACTTCCAGGTCTCGGAAGACGGCAAGCCGCAGACCATTTCGTTCTTTGAGCCACACTTTGCCGCGGCGGCCAGCGCGGACAATGCAACGCCAGCACCGGCCTTGCCGCCCAACACGTTCACCAATGTTCCCGCGGTAACCCCGAACGACACAGTCAACGTGCTGATGATGGATGCGCTGAACACTCAGATGGCGGATCAGGCCTACGTTCACAAGCAGATTGTCCGCTATCTGGCCACCATTCCTCCAGGCATTCGCGTTGGTATTTTTCTGCTCAGCGAGCGGCTGCGCATCATTCAGGGGTTCACACAGGATTCAGCGGTTCTGCGTGCTTCCATCGCCCGCCTCGCGTCGAATCCGGCTCCGTCGGCGCTGCTGTCTACCCCAGCAGAGGCCTCCGCGCAGAATGCGGCGACGACCATGATCCAGGAGCAGGCCACGGAAACCGGGAGCGCCCAGCTCGCTGACACCGCGGCTGCGCTGCAAAGTTTTTTAAACCAGGAGGCCAGCTTTGAAAACAATGAGCGGACGGTCATGACATTGGATGCGCTGCAGCAGATTGCGCGCTACCTCACCGGTGTTCCCGGACGAAAGAACCTGATCTGGTTTGCCGGCGCTATTCCGCTCTGCTTCCCAGCCCACACCAATGGGCAGGAGGGCTGTCCGTATGAGGAGAAACTGGACAAGACCATCAGTATGCTCGCCGACGCGCGGGTCTCGATTTATCCCATCGGCGCCACAGGATTGCAAACCAACACACTTTACGACGCAGGCCAGCCGCAGAGTCATCAACACAGCTTTCAAGCGCTGAACGCTGAGCAGGTAGGTTCGCTGCTGTCGGACCAAGGCACATTCGCATTCTCCAACATCATGATGGATCGATGGGCACAGGGGACAGGCGGCAGGGCAGTCCACGACTCGAACGCCCTGAAGGAAGCGCTGGCTGATGACATTGAAAACGGATCGCGCTACTACACAATCGCCTACACGCCCACGAATCGCAGCGAAGTCGGCAAAGAGCGAACGATCGCGATACAATCCGTCTCCGGCAACTACAAACTGGCCTACCACCGCACCTACTTTGAGGACACCCCCAAGGAACAGAGGGCGGCGGAAGCAGCCCCGGCCAAAGACCCGCTGCGGCCGCTGATGGATCGCGGAATGCCTGACTTTACAGAGCTTCGCTATCGCATGAAGGTGGTCCCGGCCACGCCCCAGCCCGCCGCGGATGCCGCCCACGCGGGCGACAACCCCGCACTGTCAGGTGCGCTCACCCGTTATACGGTCAGTTTCTCACTGGCAATGGATGGTCTCACCCTGATCCCAGGGCCGGATGGGATTCGCCGCGGGACCATCGAAGTGGCGCTTGTGGCCTACAGCCAGGAAGGCAAGCCGCTGAATTGGGAGCTCAGGTCCATCAACCTCGCTATCCGGCCGGGACAACTCACAATAGCCCAAACCTCCGGCATTCCCTTCCATTTCGATATCGATTCGCCGTCAGGCGATGTTTACTTGCGCACCGGCATCTACGATGCTTCGTCAAGCAAAGCCGGTACGCTGGAGATTCCCCTGCGAACGCTCGCGGTGGCCGCGCGGTGACTCTGTTTGGGATGCCGGCGCAAGAATCGGAACCTTGCTGATCTCTTCAAGTCTTTGAGCAGTTTGTGCGCGGACTGCCCGGGCCGGGTTTGCTTGACAGCGGGATTCGGTCTTTGAAAACATCGACTGGAAGTTGCAGGTCGCGATTCCCCACCTTCGCCGGGGCCTACAATTGAGAACGAACGACTACCAGCGAATTGCCGGATCCGCTCTAACGCCGTGGATTCGCGCCATCCATTGAGCGATCTGCCGCTGGGTTGCAGCTCGTTTTCGAGATACTCGGCGCTTAGATCGCCAGTCCATGGAGGAACGGTGTTCCCACATTTCCGGTCCCTGCAACGGCCTAGGGTCAAGGCGCTTGCGTTCCTCACCCTGTTTGCTGTTGCGTTGTTCTGCCTCGGCTTTCTGCCGCGGCACATGCGGACATCTGCCATTGCACAGTTATACCCAGCCGTCTACGCGGCGCAGGATGCTCCGCGAACTTTATCGCCCATTTCCATCGACTATCCGGAGGACGGCTCCATCTTTCCGCCCGGCATCACTCCACCCACCTTCCTGTGGCGGGATGCGGCGGGAACTACGTGGAGCATCGACATCGTGTTTGCCGGCAAAACTCTCCCTATCCACGCTTTCTCCAAGGGAGAACGCATGCACATGGGAGTCATCGATCCGGACTGTGTCGCCGATTCAAATGAACCGCCGAAATTGACCTTGCAGCAAGCCGCCAGTTGGGCCTGGACTCCCGATCCGGCCACCTGGGCCGCAATCCAATCTAATTCTGTCGCCGGGCCCGCCACGGTCGTCATTACCGGTTATCGCGATGGCCACGTCGCATTTTCCCAGGCCCGCATTCGGATTACTACGTCCAGCGATCCGGTAGGCGCGCCGATCTTCTACCGCGATGTTCCGCTGATGCCCGCGGCGGGCGTAAACGGAGTGGTGTCGCCGCTGGCGCCCACAGCGATTCATCTCATTCATTGGCGTCTGCGCGATATTCGCAAGCCGGAGAGCCACACCGTTCTCAAAGACATGCCCACCTGCGCCAACTGCCATTCCTTTTCCGCGGACGGCAAGACGTTTGGCATGGATATCGACGGACCCGCCAACGACAAAGGCCTCTACGCCGTGGTTCCCGTCGAAAAGCACATGTCCATCCAAAGCAAGGATATGGTGCACTGGAACACCAACGGCCGCGTTGGCCAGACCAGGGTCGGATTCATGTCCCAGGTTTCACCGGATGGGCGCTTCGTGGTGAGCACCTTCGCCGGTCCCTCTCTGAAACTCCCGGACAGCTACTATGTAACCAACTTCCTGGACTACCGGTTCCTGCAGGTATTCTTTCCCACCCGCGGCATCCTCGAGTGGTGGAGCCGCGCCACTGGCCTGCGAACGCCCTTGCCCGGAGCCGACGATCCGCATTATGTGCAGACCGATGGAGTCTGGAGTCCCGACGGCAAGTACATCGTGTTTGCCCGCGCGGAAGCCCGCGATCCGCGGGTTCCAGGGCAAGCTCCAGCGTTGCACGCCAACGACCCCGGCGAAACGCAGATTCAGTACGACCTCTACCGCATCACTTTCAACGATGGCAAGGGCGGCGTGCCCGAGCGCATCGCCGGCGCCTCAGAAAACGGGATGAGCAATAACTTCCCCAAAGTCTCACCCGACGGCCGCTGGATCGTCTTCGTTCAGTGCAAGAACGGCCAGCTCATGCGGCCCGACAGCCAGTTGTACATCGTGCCATTTGCCGGCGGCGTTGCGCGCCGCATGAGGGCCAACACCCGCCTGATGAACTCATGGCATAGCTTCTCTCCCAATGGGCGTTGGCTGGTCTTTTCCTCCAAGGCACGGTCGCCCTATACGCAGATGTATCTCACCCATATCGACGCAAACGGCAACGACAGCCCGGCCATCCTCATCGACAACGCCACTGCCGCAAACCGAGCGGTCAACATCCCCGAATTCGTCAACATCGACGGCGACGGAATCGAAGACATTCAGGTTCACGTTGCCGACATCCCCAAGTAAGAATTGCAAGCCATGATCAAGCGACCCTCATTGCTGCTGACTGCGTTCCTGCTGCTGAGCGCGGGGTTCCTGCTTGGGCAAGCGCCATGCGCACCCCCGCAGTCGATGAAGGCACAGCTTCAAGACAAGCCCAACGCCGCCGCATTCACCGATCTCGGAGTCTGGTTTGCCGACCGGCAACAGTATGGCTGTGCCGCCAATGCGTTTGCTACGTCTCTGCAGATGGAGCCCGATCAAAAGGATGTGGCCCATGTGGTCTTCATGTTCGGGGCCAGCCTCTACCTTTCTGGCAACACAAAGGAAGCCATCGGCGCGCTGCAGGAGGCCGAACAACTCGGCTATCGCGACAGCAAAATCCATATCATGCTGGCTACCGCCTTCGATTTGTCCCACTCGACCAAAGACGCGGAAGAGGAGTGGCGGGCGGCTCTGGCGTTTGACCCGGAGTCATCCCCCGCGCTGGATGCTCTTTCCAACGACCTCATCCTTGACAACGATTTCAACGCAACCATCGCCTTGCTTGAGAATCCACGGCTTCTGGGGCAACGAACACCACAACAAACCCTCAACCTGGGAATGGCGTATGCCCGGACAGCAAGGCTCGATGAGGCGTCCAACGTGCTGCGCGATGGCCTCAATACTTCGCCCGGCTCTCTTGCTCTTGCCAATCGGCTGGCGGATATCCTGGTTCAACTCAGCCGCCCGGACCAGGCGGTGACGGTTCTCGAACTGGCGCTGGCACAGCATCCTGAAGATCCGGATACCGCAATTCATTCGCTTGAAACGATCATGGGCGCCCATCCTGAGAAGGCTCCGGAAGCCGCGCGCAGGCTGTTGCTCGCCTTTCCCCAAAACTCGAAGCTGCTCTACCTGAACGGCATTCTCGATCTCAAGGGCGGCAATCTGCAGCAGGCGCGCGCACACCTTGAGCAATCTCTGACCTTGCAGCCAGGCGAGGCTCTGGCGCACGAAGCGCTCGGTGTTGTGCTGGCTCAGTTAAACGATATGACGGGCGCGAAGGAACATTTGCAAAGGGCGATCGCCCTGGGAGACAACAATCCTGAGGTCAAAGAAAACCTGGCAAGGGTTCTTGCGGTGCTTGGCGCCGGGAAGTAAGGCCTGTAGCGCTGGCACGGCGAGAGAAATCAATTGTCCTTGCTCGCCGATGCGGACAGCATCTCCTGCTTCAGAGGCAGCCGAACTTCGAGCGTTCCGGTGCGATTGTTCAACGTGTCCCGGACCGCCAATCTGATCCATGCCGCACCAGGCGGCGCCTCGAGTTCCTGCTCCGCGTGGAAAAGCGCCCGGCCTTTTTCGTTTACCTCGGTCTCGGCTGCGGCCAGGCCCTCATTCAACATGCTGTTGAGCAAGCGTCCATCGGCATCGTAGGCCGCGGCGGCAAATTCGAGCTTGGCCAGTCTTCCCCCATTCGCGGCCAGCGCCTTCAACTGCGGGTCGAATATCCCATAATCGATCCGGTACTTCTGCAGCTTCACCGGGGACGGTGGCTTCTGCGGGCGGTCCCTGTGGCGCGTACTGAAGTAGGCGGGCGAGTCCTCCAGTTGCATCATCTGCTCGACGGTTGCCAGCACGGGCTTTCCATCAACCGTCAAGTGGGCGCTGAACAGCAAGTCATGGAGCATGGGCGCGCCGTGTTCGATATTGGCATAGAGCGTGTCGCCGGTTTTGGCGGCCACAAAGCGGGCTTGCAGCGTGTCTTTCTTGCGCGTTTGCTGGATTTGGTCGTCCGACACCGCATAGTAGAGGTTCCGATAACTCAGCTTGTACCCGGTCTTGTTCGCGAGAGTTACTTCAATGTGGCGATCTGAACCATCGTACCTAGAGTTCGTCGGCGAATAGCTGAGCGTGTAGTAGCTCTCGCCAAGTTCCACCGCCTTCTCCATCACCCCGCTCACATCGTTGTTGCTGTAGTACGCATGGCCGCCGGTAGAGGCGGCAATGTATTCCTCTCGAAACTGATCGACGGACGTAACTGAATAGCCGGATGCGCCCGTTGTCTGGCCTGCAATGGACGTCGTGCTGCCGCTGGTTGTTCCGAGTCCTGCGCCGGCTGCACCGGCTCCGCCGTTTCCTCCAGCTCCCCCTCCACCCGTTGCTCCGGAGCCCCCGATGCCTTGTTCGTCCGATGGGCCTGTCGACGAGACATCGGGGGCGGCATCTCCGGCAGGGGATTGGCTGCTTTCCTGCCAAAGCACCACTCCCTTCACATCCACCGGATAAACCGCAACCTGGCTGCGCATCATGGCCGCGAAGGCATTTTTTACAACGTCGGCCGACTGGCCTATTGCTTCGTTACCGGATATGGGTCGGAAGACAGGCCCTTGCGGCAGCGGGAATTTGCTCGATAGCCAGATCAGATTCTTGCGCCCCTCAATTCCACCCAGATACTCGGCAAGAAACTGAAGGTTTGAAATCGCCGCGCCCATATCCTGCCTGCCGTAGTCCTCCCCATACAAGAAGACATCCGGCATGTGCGGGCCGGGTCCTTTCGAGGTCATCGCGGCACGGAGCAGCGCATGATCGCTGGTGAATCCCTGAATCAGATGCAGTCCAGCCATATTCACAAAGAGCGCAATCCGGACTCCCGGCTCGGCCTTGTCCACAAAGTTAAGCAATTGCTTGTGAAAGGTCAGTTGGTCCTCTGGAAAAGTGTTCACCATGTCGTAATAGAGCACGCAGAGCGGTCCCCGCTCCGGCTCGCCGGGCAGGTTGACAAAGGTATTGGTGGGCAACGGAGGCAATTTCGGAGGAACAAAGCTTGCCACGGAGCCATCCAGATAATCAAAAGAGAGAGATCTCTGTGTGGTGTTGTCTTCCTTGATGATAAAGTCTTCTTGCTTGAGCCCCCGCACCGGGTTTCCATGCTTGTCAATCACCACCACGTCGACGGGAACGCGGCGTACATCGAGGCGGAGCAGCAATCCCTGCCGCTCCGTGCCGGAATCCTGCTTGCCCTGGATTACGAATTCCTGCTCATCTGTGTCGGGATCCTGCTTGCCGGGTTCAGCTGTGGAAGCTCCTGGCAGTTCTGCTGCTTGGGTCTGGGCGGTTGATGCAAGCGGCAAGGCCAGAAGCGCCGCCGCAATAGCCAAATGTAACCTGACCATGATTCCTCCTTGCGCTTGCTCGTCCAGCCGATTTCCGCCTATGCCACGGAGCCGGCTTGCATTGCCGGCATCCGCCGCCACCCCAGGGATCGTCTCCCCGCCAGGTCGCCTGTTTTCGGCGCGGAAATCAGGGGAAGAATGAACTGCAAACGGACATAGAGCCCCACTTGGCGGTTGGGCTACCGGCTCAACCGTTGCCTCGTTTGAATTGGCAATCCTTCTCGTGCTTTCGTCTCTCGGGTGTCAAGGGGGACATCCCGATTCAGCACCATTTGGCGGAATTGTACCACCCACCTAATGTGTTGCGGAGGCATTTCCGCATTTGGGAGTGTTCTAATTTGGATTCGGCGGGGCAGTGATCGAGTGCAGTCCGCCCGAAGCGGCGGCATGTATTACGGACCGCGAAAGGCATTCATCGGCCGAAAAGCATTCCCTCAGGGGCTTTACAGGCTGCGGAAAAACTCGATTCCAACCCCCGGTTGTATCAGGGCACGACTTCAATAGCCTGCCCTGAGCGAAGTCGAAGGGTGCCGCAAATGCAACAAAATAAACGTCGGGCTTTAGCCCCTGAGGTATGCCTTCCGGGCATGTCGCTCGAAAATCGGCCTTTTTCCGCAGCCTGTTCAGGCCACCGATTTGCAATCGAAACCCCGGCCTACTGAACCGTACCCCCCGCAGAGGACGAAATGAAGCAAAAGCAGGTTCGCTTCGGCTTCCCGCCTCGGCGACGAAGATCTGTCGCCGAGACCCCGGCTTGGCACGGGGCAGGCTGTCGACTCGCTTCGCTCGCCCGGAATGACATTCAGTTTTGGCGTCCCGCTCGGGGTGACAAGCCTTTTTGTATTTGCCGCGCGCTTACCGGAAGAGATGGAATCCCTTCTTCTTCTCTGGGGCAGCGGGTTTGCCGCAGACGATTTTGGCCATTTGGCGGATCGTGCGTGCAATGGGCGAGTCTTCCACGACGAGCGGAGCGGCGGTGTTCTGCATCTTGCGCACGGCGGCGTAGTTGTTGGGGACTTTCCACTGGGCGGGCCGGGTGAGCGCCTTGGTCACTTGCTCATCGGGGATTCCCAGCGAATTGGTTTCATAGCGGTTGAGGACGACTTCGAGTTTGGGGCCACCGTCGTGGGAGAACTGTGAGATGAGGCGATTTGCATTGCGCAGTTCGGGAATGCCGACCTGCGTAATAAGGTAGATGGTGGCGCATTCGTTGAAGAGAACGGTTCGCTGCAGGTCGAGCCTCGATCCGGCATCGACCACGACGTAATCGAATTCCTGGCGGGCGAGTGTCAGCAGCCGGTCAACGGCGTCGTTGGAGGCCTGGCATGGGGTCAATTCACTTGGCGCCGCGAGCACGGACAACGAGGGGCTATAGCGGATGAGCAATGTGGAGAGGAAACTCGAATCGAGGCGGCTTGAGTTCAGAAGCGCGTCTACCGTGGAGTATTGAGCTTTGATTCCGAGGTTGATTGCGGCATCACCGAGGGGCAGGTTGAGATCGATCAAGAGCGTATTCTTTGCGGACTCCTCAGCCAAAGCAACCGCATAATTGCAGGCAAGTGTTGTAACCCCGGCGCCGCCCTTGGATCCGAGGAATACGAACAGGCCGCCTTCGGTCCTTTGCCGAGCGTGCGAAACGGGGCGGCGTGCCGAGGCTCGAACCAGTGCCTCGGCCACGGCGCCATGCGTGAAGGGCAGACGGAGAAACTCGCGAGCGCCGGCACGCATGCAGCGAACGATCAGATCCGGATCGCCCAGAGCCGAATAGACCATTACGATTGCCGAGCCGTGGACACAGATGCCCTCCACCAGATCGAGAGCAAACTCCGGATTACTGTCCAGATCAACCAAAACCACGTCGTAGGCCCGCATCAGCACTTTGGCCGCATCGGCGATGCTTGCGGGATAGCCGATGAATTCCCGGATTTGGCCATTCTGGGATTCAGTGAGAGCCTCGATGACTGCGTTGCGGCGTTGATCGTCGGGACCGATCACCGCGGTGGACAGCACTCCGGCGCTCACAAAGGTGTCGGGAAACTGGACGGTGGTCGACATGGGCCCTCCGAGAATTGGTAATTTCCTATCTTGGTTATCGACTGGAGGGGAGCCGGTATTAGCATTTCTTGAGGATCTAATTACGGATGGCTCGCTGCGCTTCCGCGTGGGTGTAGCTTTGCCTTGGCATGATGGGTCGCTGGCGTGTGCTAAGGTTCAATCGTGAAAAATGAGGCGGAGAGGCGGGTTGCAGAGGGGACGCGGCGCCTCTTGCCGGGCATGAAGGTAGGGGATGGGTATACGCGGCATCCGTTCGACCTGGAGTTTGGGGTGCGGACGAGTGGGCTGATTGCCGGGCGGCATTTGGCGAGCGGACACCGGCACGACCGGCATAACACGGCTTACTACGGGGTTGCGCCCTCCGTGTTTCAGGCCATGGTGGTGCGCTGGCGGCGGAGCAAGCCGGTGGCCCCGATCGATGGTTTTACGTTTGTCGATTTTGGGGCGGGGATGGGACGGGCGGTGCTGTTGGCTTCAGAATACCCGTTTCGTGAGGCGGTGGGTGTGGAGCTACATCCCACGCTGGCTCGGATTGCGCGAAAGAATGCGGCGGTTTGGCGGGCGGCGGGACGGGCGCGGGCGCCGATACGGATGGTTTGCGGGGATGCGGTGGAGTTCAGGTTGCCGGATGGGCCGTGCGTGGCGTTCCTGTTCAATCCGTTTGGCGCCCCGGTGCTGCGGCGGCTGCTGAAGGCGCTGGCGACGAGCTTTGCGGGGCGGCCAGGGCAAGAGCGACAACTGGACATTCTCTATGTGAACAACGAGCATGAGAGCGTGCTCGAGCGGCAGACGGGGTTCAGAAGGCTGTTTCAAGGAGAGGTGAGGCGGTCGCGTGCGGATGCGACTGCCGACCATAAGATTCTGGCTAACCAGCCGGAAGGGGAATATGCTGTGACGAATTGGGAGGACTGCTCGATTTGGCGGTGGGGTGGGTAAGGCAGCGAAGAGGGAATAACCACCCCATCGAGCAAATGTCGCTCGCGGAGGACCCCGCGAGGTAAAAGGGAATTTGGAGTTGGACATTGAAGGAACCGCATCTGATTTTAGGGTTGGGCGAGTTGTTGTGGGACGTGTTGCCGTCAGGGCCGAGGCTGGGGGGCGCGCCGGCTAACTTCAGCGTGATGGCTGGGCGGCTGGGCAACCACGCGGTTATTCTGAGCCGCATTGGGCGCGACGATCTGGGGCGCAGGGCGATGGAAGTGCTGGATCCGCTGCCGGTGGACACGGGTGCGATCCAGGTGGATCGGGTGCATGAGACGGGCCGGGTGACGGTCGGGCTTGAGGGCGGGCAGCCGCGGTATACGATTCACGAGCCGGCGGCGTGGGATTTTCTGGAGTTTTCAGACGATTGGGTGCGGCTGGCCGAGCGCGCGGACGCGATCTGCTTTGGGTCTCTGGCGCAGCGTTGCCGGGCGTCGCGGCAGACGATTCAAACGCTGGCGGCTCAGACATCGTCGGCCTGCATCCGGGTGTTCGACGTGAACCTGCGGGAGCCGTTCTATTCCGGCGAGGTGATCCAGGAGTCGCTGGAGCTGGCGACGGTGGTGAAGATGAACGATGCCGAGGCGCCGCTGGTTCTGGGGCTGCTGGGGTTGCCGGCTGACGATGGGCCGGAGAGCGACCGGTTGCGGCTGGGCGCGGAGCGGCTCCTGGAAGAATTTCCCACGCTGGGGATGGTTGCGGTGACCCGCGGCGGGGACGGCAGCCTGCTGGTGACGCGCGGGGAGTGGCACGAACACCCCGGCATTGCGGTGAAGGTGGCCGACACGATTGGAGCGGGCGATGCATTTACGGCGGCGCTGACGCACTACATGCTGCATGGGGCGGATTTGGCGATGCTGAACGAGGCTGGGAACCGCTGGGGCGCTTGGGCGGCCTCCCAGGTTGGGGCTATGCCCGCGTTGCCGGACGAGGTGACGGCGGGCATCGCGGCGGCTTGCGAGTCTTGAAAGACCGGGGATTCCACGGCCGGGGATTGAAGGGCTGGGAGGGAGCGGTTGGTGGCCGGACGGTTTTGGGGTGAACGGTTGGCTGGCCGTTGAGATAAATTAGGGTCATTGTGATTATCAACATCGCCAGGCGCGCGCACGATCATAACTGGGAACTGGATCCGATCACGCGTTCGTTGTTGGATACAGATTTCTACAAGCTGCTGATGCTGCAGTTCATCTGGAGGCATTTTCCGGCCACCCAAGCTTCGTTCACTCTGCTCAATCGAGCGCGCTCCGTGCGTCTGGGCGAGATCGTCGACGTGGAGCAATTGCGGGATCAACTGGAAGAGACCAGAAAACTGCGCTTCCATAAGTCGGAGCTGATCTGGCTGGCGGGCAACACGTTCTTTGGCCGGCGCGGCATCTTTGACCCGGCTTTTCTGGAGTGGCTGGAACGGGATTTCCGGTTGTCCGATTACGATCTATCCGTTCGGGACGGGCAACTGTCGCTGAGTTTTCATGGTCTTTGGGCGGAGACGACCATGTGGGAGATTTATGCGCTCTCGGCCATCGACGAGCTGAAGACGCGCGCCAGCCTGAAGCGGTTGAGCGAGTTCGAACTGGATATTCTCTATGCGCGGGCCAAGACCAGGCTTTGGGAGAAGATGGAGCGGCTGCGCGGCATTCCCAGGTTGAGCGTGAGCGACTTTGGCACGCGCCGGCGGCACAGCTTTCTATGGCATGAGTATGTAGTGAAGGCCATGAGCGATGTGTTGGGCGCGAGCTTTGCGGGCAGCTCGAATACTTACCTGGCCTACAAGCACGATCTTGAAGCGATGGGCACCAATGGGCACGAACTGCCGATGGCTCTGGCGGCGATGGCCAACGACGAAGAGGAATTACGCGCATCGCAATACCGCTTGCTGGAGTTATGGCAGCAGACCTACCAGGGCGAGTTGCTTATTCTGCTGCCGGATACGTTTGGGACGACCCAATTCCTGGACCATGCGCCGGACTGGGTGGCGGACTGGACGGGCCAGCGCATCGACAGCAAGGACCCATACGTGGCGGGCGACGAATATATTGCATGGCTGGAACGGCGAGGGCGCGATCCCAGGAAGAAGCGGCTGATTGCTTCCGATGCGCTTGATGTTGGGCAGATTCTGGGCCTTCACGCCTACTTTGGCGGGACACTCCGCAATGGGGCCTCGCCTGGGGACTTCGAGCGGGCCAGCGACTTTCTGGATGAGAGCAGGTGGGTTCCCGATCGCAGGATTCGATTCAGTTCGGGTTGGGGCACTTACCTGACCAACGATTTTCGCAATTGCAATCCACACGGGGATGAAGAATTCGATCCGGTGAGCCTGGTGTGCAAACTCACTGACGTGAATGGCAGGCCGACGGTGAAGCTCTCCGATAACTACTCGAAGGCAATGGGACCTGCGAGCGAGGTCGAGCGATATCGGCGGGTGTTTGGAGCGGCAGGTGTGGCGGACGTGCCGGTTTTGATCTGATGCGGGTTCCAGACTAAGAACTGGAGAGGCCGTGCCCGCACGGAAACAGAGGGCCGGCATCGCCAGGAAAGCGCCGGGCAGTGTGGGGCAGTGGCTCTGTTAACGCATGAGTACCCTCCCCACCCCCACCCCGTCTCTGTAAAGAAATTCCTTATTTTCAA
>Ga0224553_1000105_pt1 | contig 42069 bp, 56 predicted proteins | sample 714S21014metaG_FD_179897 | JGI IMG/M metagenome (GOLD analysis project Ga0224553, IMG submission 179897) | Peat soil microbial communities from Stordalen Mire, Sweden - 717 S2 10-14 | ecosystem: Environmental > Terrestrial > Soil > Wetlands > Peat | place: Sweden: Norrbotten County, Stordalen... | reverse complement strand
CCCACCCTTGCGCTAGAAAAAAGCGCAAGGATGGGGCACCCGCTTTTGTGGTTGGTTCAAGAATGGCCCGCCCGCCTTCCTTTTAGACAGGCCTGCTCCGGCCCATGCCCTTGTCCATTGCATCGTTAGCCAGCTTGTCGGCTTGCTTGTTGCCGCCGCGCAGGGTGTGGCGGATCTCGAAACTGGCAACGTTCCGAGAGAGGCGGCGGGCCTCTTCAAACAGCGGTCGCAGGATGGGGCTGGCGACTTTGTACTTGCCCTGCATCTGCTTGACCATCAATTCGGAGTCGGAGACCACGCGCAGGTGTTTCACGTTGTGTTCGACGGACCACCGGAGCACGCCCAGGAGGCCGGAGTACTCGGCGTAGTTGTTGGTCTGGATGCCGAGGTACTCGCTTAGTTCGGCGACAACGTGGCCTTTTGAATCTTCAATAACGGCGCCATAGCCCGAGGGGCCGGGATTGCTGCGGGAACCGCCGTCGCAGTGGGCAGTGAACCGCGGGCTGGGCGCGCCGGCGGCAGGATCAGGGAATAGGGATTCGTTCATTGCTTCCAGTGTAGCGTGTGGCCCGATGGGTGGGGATGGTCGAGGTTTGTGGTTTCCCACCCATTTCGCAAAGAACGCGAAATGGATGGGGCACGTGTGAATACAGGAATTGTATTGCACTGGTGGGATATGACGGGAGAAGGCGGGTATCGTCGGGTTTGACGCGGGTGAAACGCGCTTTTCCACAGCTCGACGGCGGAAATTAAAAACAGGAATTAGATTGCACTGGTGGAGAGATTTCGCTTAGATTTTGCCCGTAAGTCGTTGAAAAACCGTCAAGCGCGTGGCGGAATCCAACCGAGCCATCCCATAATGCGAAACTCGGCAAAAATAGCCGCATGACATTTTTGTGAAAAACTCCCAAACTCCGCGCCAGACGCCGCTCGAAGCGCTATCCACCCTCCAAAACAGGCCTCAAAACTTGCACCAAAAACAGTGCAAAAGGTCTCAATGTCTGATAACGTGATTTCTATGGAAAATCATAGAAAAAATAAGGCGGCCACGCCCATCCAAGGCTGAGTAGGGGTCGAATTCTAGCCTAAAAGTCGGTCAGAAAAGGCCGGTTTCTGGCTCCAAAACGAGCAAGATTGCAAGTTCAAAAACAGAGTAACTCAACCTTACAGAACCTATCAACCAACTTAGACCCGAGATACCTTCAAAAACATTGGTCGAGCCCGTTGGCTATGTGGATAGCTTCCATCGACACGCACAACGGCGTTATTCCCGGCCACGTTACCAGAATCGATCGTCTGCGGGCGGCGTGATAGGTTCGCTCCAGAACTCACCGGCGTCCTCCATTTCTTTATCTTCAAGAGGCATCTCGTTTCCTGGAAAGCACCACCCAGCGCAATACATCACGACGGTCAGATTCCTGTTGCGATATTCTCTCAGGTCTCTCCACCAGTAGTACCCTGGTTCCGTCGGTGCTGTTTTTGTCCACATGATTTTACCTCAGTTCAAAAACGCTGGTCGAGCCCGTTGCTTGTGTGGATAGCTTCAATGTGCGCCATCAGCGAATCGTAGTTGATGCGCCAGGGGCTGTTGAGCTTGTCTCGGACCTTGTAGGCCTTGAGCGTGCCGTCTTCTATCATACGCGTCACAGTTTGGACGGAAACATCAAGGATCTCCGCAGTGCGCGCCGTGGAGATAGAAAAGCGCGGGCTCCAGGGGAGAAGTAACTGATCGGGAGAGCGGAAGCTCATGCTGGCCTCCGATCTTTCACCCCATCGGCTGAGACCTGCCTCTGGGAGCCCCGATCTTCCCACTTACCGGCGTGCTGCAACATACCTTTGAGCGCCCAGCGCACGCGGTTGGCATCGGCCACTGTAGCGATTGAGGGCGCTGCCTTGTGCTTGAGTGGTGAGCGCGAAGAACGCATCCAGGCGTCGAACTGGGCGCGTTCCCAACCGAGGCGTGCGTAGTAACTTTCGATGGTGGCCAAATCAGCCGAGGAGGCCATTTCCGGGGCGCTAGAGAACTCCTGGCCATCGTGCCGGCCATCTATCCCAGCCCTACGAGCTTGATCGCGATCGAGGCGTTTGCGGGGCTTGGCGGGGGCTTTCACGCCGAGCTGCGTTTGGATTTGATCAATCAGCCAACCAGCATCATCAGAGGTTAGATCACTAAAGCTAGACACAGGCTTACGCAGCCTCAGAGAGGCCCAACCCAGACGTTCTTCGCGACTCGTTCCGACGCCAATCTCATGGTGCGAAAATTGGCTGAAGAGCGTTTGCAGCCTTCCGAGTTGTGGCTTAGTGATCTGCATATTCATTTCCTGTGATCCAGGGCCTTCTTACATACCGAACAAAGCACTGGAGGCTTATTCTTCCGCATCTCGCGTCCATCCGCCTGGCGACAAGCATCCGAACAAAACTTCGCAGTCCGCCGCTTCGGATCGATCAGGTTCGTACAGCCCATATGCTGGCAATTTCGTTGATACCCGTGTTCTTGCAACTCTGTTCTCCTTTGTCGGTTGCTGTTTTCATTTAGACCTTGGCAGCCGGCGCATCGGCTCCGGGTGTAGCTTGACGTGGCCGATGTGCCAGCCTTTGCAGAAGCGGCAGAGATAGACCTGTAACTCGCCAGCCAGCGCGCCGAAATTGCGCCGCGATCCATTGAGCGCGGCGCAGGCCTTGCGCTGGCTTCCGTGCCGAATCTTTCCGAGGCAGGAACGCTCCTCGCTGGTCATAGCTGAGACCTCACCAGACCGTCTGGCACGCCGAAGAATCCCAACGCGCCTTTGTACGGGATGGGCGTCGCAAAAGTCACCGGATCGCGCAACACAAAGCCGTAGTTACCGACAAACCATGGGCTGCAACTGAGGGCTACGCAATCGACGATCTCCACTGAGCCAACGATGCAACCGCCGCATTCGCGCATTTCTGGAAAATTAGGTGGTGGCACGTTTGCCGCACCCGCCTCTGCGGCCATCTCTCCCGCGTCCCAATCGTCAAGTGCGATGTCTTTCTGTATCCATGATTTACTGGCGTGGATCAGCACGCGGCCGCGGACGCGCGTCGGCCAGTCCCGATTCTCAATGTCTTTGCCGGCGTGCAGGATGTACCACCACCAGGGCGCTCGTATGCTCAGGGCTTTCACGCAAGCCTCCGATCTTCCGCGCACATCACGGGCACAGAGATAACAGGCATCTTCTTCCGTGGGCCGCGCTTCTTCGCGGTGAGGCGCCTTACCCATTCGAGCAGCGCAAACGACGAGCAACCGCCGCGCAGCAGCACGGCATCCGCGTTGAGGCCCTCTGGCGACGCCGGGAGATCTGGGGCCAACACCAGGGAGTGCATAGCGGAGCCGATCTCCCAAGCCTGGTCGAGCAGACGCTCGATGTCCGGCAATCGCGAATAATCGCAGAACAGCAGATCGTAGGTTTGCGCGCGAAGATGCTCGACCGCCGGCTCCGCGCCAAGCACTTCCGTGACGGCGTAGCCGTTGGTGTGGAGCATGAACTTCAGAATGGAGAGCCGGTCCTCCGATGCGCCCACCAACAGAATCTTCTTCTTTGGCCTCATGCGGTGACTCCTTTCGGGCGGTTTGCTTTCTGGCGCTGGAGGCCGTAAGCAAAAGCTAGAGCCAGCGTTGAATGGAGTCGGTTGGTTTCTACGGGGACTTCGGGGATATCCTGAGTAGTTGGCGTCACGCCGGCGATAGCGAGAGACATCATGAAGGCGAGCGCTGAAGGTTCCATCGCCTGGAAGTTGGCGAGTGCCTTTGTAAAAGTCGGGGTTTGAAGTGCTTTTATTAATCTCATGCGGTCACCTCGACGATGCGGAAGAGATTCGGTTTCGTCTCGTGCCAAACGATGGCTTGTCGCAGGTTCAGGTAGCGCAGTTCATCCTTGAGCGCGCTGCCGAGTTGAATTCCGTCGAGGTTATCGGTGTCGATGTCACGCCATTCTATGCCGTCACTCTCGACGGATAGTGTCATGGATACCAGCACTTCTTCCGCGGCCTGTAGCGCCAGGGCGTTGGCCAACTTATTCACTTCGCTCATGGTTCATTCCCCCTTCAAAATGATTTTCTGGGTAACTATCCTTTCGCCTGTTCCGCGCGGAGATCCGCGCGGACCTGGTCGAGCTTCGCTTCAAGCGCGGACATATCGATGTGGTGGAGTTTGCCGACGTGAATAAGCGCCGTGAGCCGCGCCGCCATGTAAGGCCGCACGTTTTCTTTGCCTTTGAACCATGCATCCAGGGCGCGATAGACCTCTGTGCGTACGGCCTCTGGCACTTCAAACCAATGCGTCGGGCACATCAGCTTCGCGCGTTCGATTGCCACAGCGCAGCCGGGAATCTGGCAGACGAAGACAGCCTTCGCTGGCAGCGTTGATGAGACCGAAGGTGCATCCACCTTATGTATCGAGCGCACGAACATCAGCAATCTCCTTTTCACTGTTCTGTTTGAGCTGGAGCGAGAGCTGGCCCAGCAGTTCCAGCGCCGCTTGATCTCCATCTACCGACCTGAGAATTTCGAGTTCCGCGCGCACCTGGTCGAGAACGCCGCTCCTGAAAATGGTGCGGTCCGCATCCGTCACGATAAGGAAATAGCCGCCGTCCGATCCCTTTTTGCTCGATCCGATCGGTAAAGCAAACTGCAGGCGAAGAGACCGCACGATCTGTTTGATCTGCCGGTCGGCAAGAGCCTCACATTTCTTCCATGTCCGCATCTCGCGGATAGTGACCGAATTAGCAGCGCCGCGGCAATATCGAATAGCGGTCAGGACCGCCTTCTCTTCGAGGGAGAGCGTCATCCCAAGTTTTCCCGGCTTGCCGCAAAGCAGCCAGAGAATCTCCGCGTCGATGCTCTGTACACGCTGCTCGATGGAAACAGCCAGGTCCGGAAAGAGAGATCGTTCGGTCATCGCGGGCCTTCTTTCCGCTCTCTGATCGCAGCCAAGGCCGCGTGGCGCATCAGCGAGATGCCCGTGATGAGCTTGTCAACGCGCACGTCGAGCGTGTCGGCGAAGCGCAGAGATTCTTTCGGATCATCCTCAGCATCAACCTCTTCCCAAGAAGGAAACGCTGCCCAAGCATTGGCAAGGGCTTCGAGCTTGCGGAAGACGCTATGGCGCGCGGCCTTGAGAGCGGTGTTGCTCACTGGACGCTTCCTTCCACCAGTTGAGCGCCGGCGTCCATCCCCTTCACCGACCGGCTTCTCGCTCTTCGCCTCGTTGGGTACTTGTCGCGGTGCCACCAAACAGTGGCTTCCTTCATGCCGAGGCGCTTCGCAATTGAGGCGCACGATTCGCTCGCGGAGGCTTCGCGGATCGCCTGTCTCATTTCATCGGTGAGTCTTTGCATCGGTTCCTCCTTGAAGGGTTGCGGATTGGAAGGTTTAGAGGAGGTCGCCGCGCGCGCTATTGATCCAGTAGGCGTTGCCTCCCCCTCCTTTTGAGCCGGACAGTTGGCCGAATCCGACTCAAACTTGTTGTGCCGTTCAGGCAGCGCCGGGTGCGTGCCGTCGTCGCAGGCGGCGCAGAGAGCCTCGCCTTCGAAGACGATGATGGCGTCACAGCAGAGGCAACGCGAACAGCGCTTTCCGCGCGGGGCCATGGTGGTTGTCTCAGGCGGCGTAAGCATCAGGGCCTGCCTTTCTGTCGCAGTAGACCGGCCGCTGCACCGTGGAAATTGCCGCCGCCACCTCCGCCGAGACACCTGGACATGTATTCCAGGGGTCGAGGGCTTGGCCGCAGTTGGGACATGTCGCCCGCATCCGGCGAGGCATCGGCGTGATGGCGGCGGCGGTTAAGATCATCTCTTTGTTTGTCATCGCACAACCTCTTTCGGATTCGCGCGCCACATTTTGTGTAAGACTCTCTGCAGATCGCCCGTCTCTTTCTGAATCTGCTTGCTGGCCGCAAATAAACATGCAAGTGAGCTGATGGAGGGGTTTTCCTTGATCGTGCTCAGGTGCGACTGCGCCGAAGCGATGGCCATTTCCACACATTCAATGCGACGTTCGAGTCGTGTCACTTCGCTCCGCCTTTCTTCGCGGCCTTGGCGGCTTTGCGCTCGGCCTTGGCCACGGCCTCAGCTTCTTTCTGGCGCAGCGCGGCGGCCAGCTCCACCGAGAGCGCCGGAGCCTTCGCGTTCACGTTGAAGCACGACGAGAAGATCGAGAGCAGGCGGCTCTGCACGTCGCTGGAGAAACCGCCGATGGCCAGCTTCAGCGTGCCGGCCGCGTCCTTGCGCAGCGTGTGCTTCACCTTGCGGTCGAAGAGTTCAATGAAGACCTTGGGGAGCTTGAGGCGCGAGAGCTCGCTCTGCAGCTCGCCAACCGGAGCCTCGATGATCTCGACGGTGGAGGCCACGGTGGCGTCGGCAATGTAGAGCGTGCCTTCCAACCGCGTGGTCTTTTCGGCGTTGGCGGGCGTGTAGCCGTAATTCTGCACGGCTTCCAGCAGCGCGCCTTTGGCGGTGGAGAGCTTCTGCTGCGCCTCCTCCACGACAGCCCTCGCCGCGTCGAAGTTCATGCAGAGACCGTCGATCATTTCGGGAGTGGGAGCTTGTTTCTTATTCGGAGTCATGGTCAGCCTCGCTTTTCTGGATTGCTTTGAAGGTTTCGTTGAGGTCGTCGAGATAGCGGGAGAGCCGCGTGTGGCAGCAGCCCTGGCCGCAGATTTCCTCGTAGGTGAAAAGTGGATTGCGGTCTGGGTCCGTGGCCTCGATCGGCTGGAAGAGAATGCCTTCGAAGCCCGGCTTCACGATGGCGAAGAGCCAGTGATTCGTGTTGAGCTTCGGAGCGCCACAGACTCGGCAGATAAACGGTGGAGCTTGCAGAGGAATGAGCATCAGTTCATCACCTCCAAACACCCCAGCGACGAAGACCTATCGCCGGGGACCCCGTGCGCCGTTTTTGCCGGCGAGCAGCGTACGGCCATGTCGATGGCGGCGTGGGCCGGCTCCATGTTGCGCAAGATGGCCTTGGCGACAGGCACCGGCACACCGCCGAATTCGTCGATGCAATCGAGCGCGAGCTGCATGTCGGCGCACAGCGTTTTGAGGCAATCGCCGAACTCGGAGGGAATGGCGGTCACAGCCTTGGCGCTTACGCATTGCGGCTTGCCGTGCTGGTCGATGTAGACCATGCGATTCTGAGGTTGATCGCTCACTTCGCGCCTCCGATTTTGTCGAGTTCCAGCTTCGCCTTATCGAGGAAAGCGTTGATGGAACGGCTGATCCCGCGGGCTTTTCCAAGCTCATAAGCCACGCCGGGCACGGAATTGCCGCCGTTCAAGTCCATGCGGATCAGCCGCTCGACCTGGGCTTGAAGCTCCTCGGTGCGAATCGCCGTTTGTCGCAGAAAGTTGTCGAGCGCTTTGGTGTCTCTCACCGGCCACCTCCTAGCACGCGCTCGACGGCGCCGCCGGGCAGAAAAGCCGCGCCGATCTCGACAGCGAAGTAAAGAGCGGCCGCGATCACTGCCGCCTTCGTCCAGAGATCGCAGAGCTTGTGCAGGTGCGCCGAGGGTGTCCAGACTTCCCAGAAGGCTGCCCAGCGGCGCAGACAAGCCCAACGTGTACGCCGGCGCACGCATAGGATTCTGGCGAGCGGGTACTCACGCATGGAGACTTCCAAATCTTCCGCGGACTCGATGATGAGGTTTTTGCCGGTGCCGAAAAATAGCTTTTTCATGCCACGGCCTCAACTTTCTCGGCAATATCGTCCTGCGCGGCCAGTCCTTCGCGTATCTCGCGAACGGCGGCCATCAAACGGCCGATGCTGATGTAGCGCTGGGTTTTGCGGTCCACGCGGACTGCGATGGTGGCCAGCTCAATCTGCTGGCGGATCAGCGCGGAGTCGAGCGTGAGGCTGGACAATTCCGACTTCAGGATGCCCGCGGCCTCGTCGGCGGTGATGGCGGGCAGCGTGATCTTGTCGCTGATGCGGCGCTCCAGTTGCTCCAGCGTGCCGGCGAAGCGAGCGAATATCCTGTCAAGCTCGTGGCTGCCCGCAAAGCAGAGGGAGAAGCGCGGATCTTCATCGAGCAGCTCGCGGACAACCTCGAAGCAATCGATGGAGAGGTGCTGCGCCTCGTCGAAGTAAAGAACCACGCGCGCCCCGCGAAAATCGAAGCGGAGGTTATGAATCGCGCGGTCGATGGCCGTATCCGATTGCGTTCCGCAGGCGGTGGCCACGCGCTTCATCAGGTCGCGGGGCGAGATGCGCGCGCGGCAATAGACGCGGAAGATGAATGTCTTCTGAGCGGCTGCGCGCTGGGCGTTGTGCTCGGCAATCAGGTAGCGGGATACGTCCGTCTTGCCCGAGCCAGGCGGGGCATAAACCATGTAAACTTGCGGCCGCTCCAACAGCCGGGCGAAGACGCCGCGCATGGCGCGCACAGTGCCGGTCTCGTAGATCTGCGTTGCGAATGGGGCTTCTGGCTCTACCGGGGTGTTTGCGACAAAGCCGGTGATGGCCGCGCAGATGCGCGAGGAGTTGGTGATGTTGCTGTAGTGGCCGTTCATGAACTGCGCGAGGGTGTTCGGCGAGTAGCCGATTCTCCGCGCGAAGTCCACCGGCGACATGCCGCTGCGAATCATGAAGTCGGACGCGAGCCGCTGTGCCTGCGCCGATGTCTGTGTTTGGTCGATCATGCTTTCTGTCTCTCCAAAAAGATGCGTGCGGCCTCTGCCGGCGTCGCTGGCCGGTTCGAGGGTTGATTGTCAGGGGACAGTTTTGCGAGGTGGGGATTGCGCTGGGTAATTACGTCAGAAATATCGGTATCGGCGGGGAGTTGCAGCCGCCGGGCCATTTGCTCCAGCGGCGAGAGCGCGCCATTTTGCCGCGCAACCAGGCTGATTGTGCCCAGCGCTTCGCGCGTCTGCTTTTCCAGGTGGCGGCGCTGCCTCATGCTCTCGGAGATCAGCGACTGTGTGTGCGGGTCGCTGGGCGCGAAGCGCACGAGTTCCTCGCTTTGAAGGGCGCAGATAAAGTTGCCGTCGAGATCGAGCGCGGCGGCGTCTTCCGGCGCGCCTGGCTCGTAGGCGATCAGGATGTCGCACTGATTCAAGTTGTGCAGCGCGGCGAAGCCGGCCTGGTCAGCGGGCACGTAGCGGCGATTGTTCAAACGAACAGCACATTCCTGAACGATTCTGCGCTCGTGTTCCGCCATTAAAAGAGCGAGTGTCGCCGGATCGGGCGCGGGACGCTGGTTGGGGTTGAGATTGTTTTCAAATACCTGGCGCGGTGTCCCGCCGTCCATGCCAATTCCCGTGTGAGGCGAATCCGCATATTCCTCCATCCAGGCCAGGCAGGCGCCGATGAAGACTGAAGCCTTGGGATGCTTCGACTCGGCAACGCGGCCATGGCGGGTCAGCTTGCGGTGTTCCATCATCGCGAGTGAAGTGGAATCGGGACGCGTGAAGGGGCTGCCTGTGGTGTATGTCGGCCAGCATTTATCGAAGTGCTCGTGGACGGTGCCCCAGAAGCGCTCTATGTGCTTCGCCTGCCCGTGATAAGGCGCGCAATGCGTTAAGGCAGTCCCCACGCGCGCCAGAAAGCCGGTGGCCTCGATGGACTCAAGCTCAGCCTTGCGCCAATCCTGCGGCGCCAGTGGCGACTCCATCATGTAGCCGGGGGTCGCGCCTTTGCCCACCTTGCGATAATCCTTGCCGTTGTCAACGTAGACACATTCGGGAGGGCCGTACTTCGTAATGCCGCGGCGCATGGCGGCGGCGATAGAGCGCGAGCTGCCTTCCCAGCACCAGCTCGCGCCCATCGGCATCCGCGAGCGATAGTCGAGCCATCCGGTGAGCCGTATGCGGACCGGCGAACCCCACTCGACATTCGAGAAGCAATCGTTGGCGCACTCCACGTCGTGGATCATGTGATCCCCAACCCACACAGCGTTGGCGTACACGTCGGTGAAGCCGCGCGTCAGATAGGGGCTCATGCGTTCCTGGTATGCTTTGCGGCCTTCACGGGCATAGACGACGAGCGACGGCGGCATGGATTTTAACCACGCTCTCACCGTCTCGTATGAAGGCAAATCTTCTTGGGGGACTTCGATCATTTCGCGGTTGCTCACGATGTTCTCGTGGGCGACGCGGCAGGACATGCGCTGGTCCAAAAAAAGAAATGCGGCGAGCCACGCGGCCCGAGGATAGGCCTCGAAGAATCTTGAAGTGTGCGCGTCTTTTCGTTTACGGTCAGCCAGCGCCGCAAAGCCGCCTGCCTTGTATGCGCGCAGCCAGTTGTAGAGCGTGCCTCGGGAGATGCTGTGCGCTTCGGCGGCGTACTCCACCATCAGGGACGCGCTCGTGACAGGCGTTCCATCTCGCAGTTGCAGACGGCCAAACCGCGCGGGATCGCGTTGATATTCCAGAATCTGCTGCACGACGGCGAGCCGCTGGGAGGCTTGCTCCTGGTCTCGCGGCGAGGGCAGCAAAATTCGCTGAGGCGAAGCAACAGGCACGGACATCGGCAAGCAAATCGAGAGTTGAGTGCTCAAAGAGCGGCCCCTTGCAATTGCTGGTCAAGAAAGGTTTCTGTGTGTTGGCTGGCCGCTGAGCGCGCGGCAAATCTATCCACGGCCCAAACCACCGCTGCGGTGTAAGGCACCGCGCAGATCAGATCGAAAAGGTAGTGTTGGCCCGACCCTAAGGTGGCGAGGACGATCAGCGCGGCGTAGACGCCGCCGAGGGCGCGGCCCCAGTTCCAACGGCGAAGGAACCACAAAACCAAAAGAGCGCTGGACATGTGAACGGAAGGCACTCCGTTGGGCGCGGCGGAGATGGCCAGAAGATGCGGAACAAGGCCGGCCGTCGGCAGTGCCGGGAAAGATGGAAACGCGAACGCCGGGCCGCATACGGGAAAGAGCAAATAGATCGGGAGCGCGGCGAAGAGGTTCAGCAGGAAGGTCTGCGCCACGCGAATCGCTTCCCGCTCGGGGCGCAGCAGCAGCGTGGCGGCGAAGGCGCCGAGCATGGCCATGGGCAAAAGCCCGTAGCTCACGCTGACCAGAGTTCTGAGCCAGAGATGCACGGCCACGAGCTGGCCCAGGTGAAAGCTCGGCGAGCCGAAGAGGCGGTCGAACTGATAGATATAAGCGTCCAACTTGAGCGGACGCAACTGCGATAGCGAATTGGCCGTGAGCTGCGAGAGGATTCCCGCGGGTTCGATCAACAGCGCGGCGACGAAAAGCCACTCTGTCTGTTTGCGCGCGGCGGGAGCGAGAAACCAGCGCACGGCCAGCAAAGGCACGATTAGCGCGGTCACGGCAACGCCCGGATAAATAGTCAGGAAGGATGCAAAAGGGTTCACTTCGCACCCCCGATCTTCGTCGCGCGTTCGCGACGCTCGATGGCTTTGAGTTCAGCCTTTATGGACTCCCATGTGCGCCAGTCCTGCAGCGTGCGGTACATATCTGCGCGCAGCCAGAGAAAGACGCGCGTGAAGACAGCGGTGAGGCGTGCGGAGAGGGTTTTCATTTCGCGCCCGTTTTCTTGGAGGCGGCTGCGTTCCATGATGGATTTGCAGAGCGGGCGGCATAAAAGGCTTTTATTTTAGCGAGAGTCTTTCTGCTTTCATCCTCGATGGCCACTAGAACTTTGTCAGAGTGGCGGCGTCCTCCAGCGACCTCAACCACATCGCCGACCGGGATCTTCATTCTTATAGCAACGCGCCCACAGACCCCATCGAGTCTCGCATCCTGCCCCAAGTTCGAGACTGCCCCTATCTTCTGCATCTCAATAAACATCGGTATCAAAGAGACAGCGACTGTCCCATCTGCCCAGTGATTCTCAGAACGCTGTGCGGGAGATGCTCCCGGCAAAGATGCAGGCAAGATCAAAAGCCGGAAGGCTTGGCCGATGGCGGCGAAAAAGAGAACGAGGCGTTTGTTCATGCTGCGCGCCTTTCTGTCTTCCGCGCGAACCGCTGCACTTCGCGTTCGATGCGTGCATATTCCTTGGCCAAGGCGATCTCAACCTGGCGAGACTGCCGCAGGCCATTGGCCACAAGGCACAAATGTGAGCGGCTGAGTCCGAGCTGTCGAGCCACTCGGCTCTGAATATTGCGGGTCAACTTGGTGCGAAAGGTGTTTGCGTTCATATATCCTGTCCAGAGGCGAACCGGGTTTCGATACGCTGTTTGCCTCCAGATCACCATATAACCGCAGGTATGTGATGTCAAGCGAAAAAATAACCACAGGTATCTGTCTCGATGCGGAGCAGTCGCTAGTCCAAAAAATTAAGGCATTGCGGGACACTAGACGTCTGAAACAGATAGACTTGGCGGAATTCTGCGGAGTGACACAAGTATCTGTATCTAAATGGGAAAAGAGCAGGAAGCCGGCGATTCCATCAGCTAAAAATCTCCTCAGGTTGGCGGAATTGGTTCCAGAAGAAGAGCGCCCATGGTGGAGAGCTCGCGCCTCAGAGCGCGTTGGATTCGAGGTTCAAGGGCTACAAGCTGTATCCCCATCGCCGACGGGACGAAAGAAGAGCGAACGGGTGGACGCGAAATTGCTGGCGCAGGTGCTTGAAGCGGTGGAAAGGGCGATGAACAAAGCCGGCGGATATTTTTCAACGAAGATTCGGGCGGATGTTTTAGCCTGGGCGTACGATAGCTGGCGGGAGAACGGGCATCTGGAAGCCTCACAGATCGAAGCCAAAGTCCAGGAGGCCCGAAGTCCATCGAACCGGAAAGTGAGAACGTGATGGCAGGATTTAACTTCAACTTAGAAACCGACTATGACATGGGGCAGCACGCAATGTCGATGGTGGAACAGGTTCTCCGTTGGGATGGAATTTATCGCGCCGATGCGGTTCCGGTAATTGCTCAGCACATCCTTAAAAGCGCAAAGAAAGGCGAGACGGAACGAGATTTCCGGCGTTGGTGCAATACGCCCGATGCACCATTCTGCATATCCAGTTGGCAAGAGTACGCAACGCCACATTCGGATTCCAGAAAATGGCCAGAGATACTCTTCACTAGCGTTGTTTTGGATATTTACGCGTCTCATCGATATAACCAGATCAGAGAGTTGTCGAAAGACGATTTGCCTTATTGGCAGCTTGACTGTATGTCCCAGTACTGCAAGAAGCATTCATCGCTTGATCAATATATCGCTCGCCCGGATGATCCAATTTGGGAAGACATCTTTCCACCGAACGGCTGGATGTGTGGATGCTCGGTTTTGCCCATCATGGATTTCGACGTTCCTCCGCGTAAACGGATTGGACGCCCCGTATCCGAAGAGTTACGCACACAGTGCCGAAATTGGTTGCAGACGCGCCCGGATCATATTTTGAAGTTGCTTTAATTCCGCAATCATCGAGCCCCTTTTCGCCGCTCACCACGACGCGCATCATTCCAGCTATCGCACCTTGAACACCTCTTCCATCACGCGGCGAAGCCGCGTTCTATTCTGCACACTAACCTGAACGGCAAGCACCGCCAAATTCCGAAAGGAGACAGGCGGAGAGCCAGAGCAGACGAGTGTCCGTGGGGTTGGAGGCAGTGCGGTAACACGCTCCAATCCCCGGCCTCCGAAAAACAAGGAAGAGGGAGCTTCCCACCACCATGAACATCAGAGGAAAATTCACCGTCCGCAGCCACAAGCACTTTCAGTCCGCCGATCCCTACGTCGAGATCGAGCTGTCAGCGCTCTATTCCAACACACCGGAAGACAACAGCTACGCCAAGTCAACCCCCAGCGGCTCCATCACCATGGCCGTCACCGTGCCCGAAGTGATTGCGACACTAGCCATCGGCAAGGTGTTCTACGTCGATTTCTCGCCCGCCGACTGAGACAGGCGCCAACGTCAACGCAGCAAAAGCAGGGACCAGGGATCAAGGAATAGGCGGCGACGATGGAATTCAGCGCGGCGGGAATGGCGTTGCTCAAGCGGAGCGAGGGTTTCCGGGGAAGGGTCTATCTGGACACGGGAGGCGTTCCGACCATCGGCTGGGGCCACCGCCTATTGCATCCCGACAGCTTTCCCGACGGTGTGGACGAGAGGCTGGCCGCGCATATGCTGGCCTGCGACGTGGACGATGCCGAAGAGGCCGTCGAGCACCTGGTCAAGGTTCCGTTGACCCAAGGCCAGTTCGACGCGCTGGTGGACTTCGTTTTCAACCTGGGCCCCACGCGCCTCTGCAATTCCACACTGCTCAAAGACTTGAACGCCGGCCACTACGACGATGCGGCCGGGCAGTTGCTGCGTTGGGATCACGGCATGGAAGCCGGCAAGGAAGTCGAGCTGGCCGATCTGGAGGCGCGACGCAAAGAGGAAGTGGCGCTCTGGAAAGGCACGGTGACGGCTTGAAGCGCTACGAGCTCATCCCGCCGGTGCCACATGGCGAGCGCTATTGGCTCATCTCTGATACGCAATGGAGTGACGACCCGAACTTCGCAATTGTGCAGATAGCCGCATGGGCGCCGGACGCTGAAGTTCTCGCAACCAAGATCTGCGCCGCGCTCAACGCGGCGCAAAGCATTTAACCCGTCAACCGTTGAAGAGGAGAGATATATGCAAAACCCGCAATCGCAACTTCGTCGTTGGGCGGTAGTGATGCCCATGGCTCTGGCGACCATGATTCTGTCTCTGGCTGCTCTGAATACAGCCGGATGCACACAGCAGCAACGGGTCACTGTGGCTCAGGAGATCGTCAACTGGGCGCCGGTCTTCATCTCGACAGCCGATACCGTCAATGCGGCGGTGGAAGCTCTCGACCCGGTGACCGTGGCAGTGCTCGGGCCAATGACCCTGGCTCTCAACACTTTCGGGCCGCAGTTTGAGCTGGCCGCGCAGAACTATCTTGCCAACCCGACCCAGACCGCGCTCCAGACGCTTCAGGCGTTGGTTGTGCAGATTCAGCAGAATGCGAACTCGGCGCTGCTGGCGGCGGCCAAGATCACGAATCCCGTAAGCCAGGCCACGGCAACCAGAAACATCAACCTGATCGCAACCATCGCCAACACTCTTCTGGCACTGGTGCAGAGCATCAGCACCAAGGCGCAGGTGGCGGCCATGGCTACGCAGGTTCATGTGACGCTGGCGCAGGTGCGTCCATACATGGACGAGCCGGCAATGCAGCGGGCATCTCTGGGCGTTTCGCATGATCTGGCTCTCGCTACCGTTCCTACTCCGGCTCAGTTCTTTGCCGCCGAAGCGCAGCGAGGATTCTGATGAGCAACAAACCTCAAGTCTGGCCGGTTACGCCAGCACAGTACGCCGCGATGGAGACCGAAGTCGCGGCGGCCGGCTACCCGATCTCCGGCGACAGCGGTACGACGCAGGCGAAAAAGGGACCTATTACGGCAACCATAGGCTGGCTCTTTGACGGCGCAAAACTGAGCATCACTGTCCTCTCCGCGACGTTTGGCTGCACCGGCATAGTCGAGGGCCAGATCGCGGCTGCGGTCAACAAGGCATTGGGGCTGTAAACGAGAAAACCCAAGAAGCCTTCCGCCGCCCGGACCAAACCAGGCCGGGCGGCGGGAGCGAAAAAGAGGGCACGCGGATGGCGGTACGCGTCACATTCAGTTCGATCACGCTGATGAGATACCATGCGGTCCGCGCGCGCATCCGGGCGCAATCGGAGAAGACGGACTGTGTGGGCAATACGGGAACGGCGACGGGCGACAAAATCACCATCGCGTGGACCTACGACGAAGGCGCGCAGAAGTTGGCGTTCACCTGCACCGAGCGCCCCTGGTGGAAGTCAGAGGGCTTTGTGAGCAGCAAGATTCTCAGCCTGATGGAGGCGTTATGAAGAAGCAAATTCGCGGATGGGTGTTGCTGGCGCTGGGGTTCGGCGTGGCCGTGTGGATGGCGAGCTGCCTGGCTTATGCGCAGCAGCCGTTGCCGTCGGGCACTTACTACTCGCCGGAGACGAATCTGGAAACGCAGGACGCGGCCGCGCTCGGCTCGGCGCACAAGACCATCGGCCTGGCGGCTTTTAGCCTGACGGACGAAGCGATTGTGAAAGTGCTGGCGGACCGGGCGGCGCATGGCGTCGAGGTGTTCATCTATCTCGACCGGGGCGAGCTGCAGGCGGAATGCCGGGGAGATGTAACTTGCGCGCGGATTCCGCTGCACGCGCTGATCGGTTTGAAAAATGTTCAGATCCGCGTCAAGCAATCCAAAGTTCTGATGCACCTGAAAAGCTATTGCGTCGATTCGGGCCTGGTGCGGGATGGGTCCGCCAACTTCTCGGAACAAGGGGAGGCTCGGCAGGACAACTCGGCGACATTTGCGACGGGCGCGGGGGGTACCAAGGCGTTCGTGGCGAAGTTCGCCGCGATGTGGGCGAGGCCGGACAATCTGACCGTCGCCCAGGCGGTGGCCGGCACCTGAGACCGGCAAAAGGCAAAAACGCGCCAGAAGGCGCTAGGACGCGTCGGGGGGGGGCAAAAGGTAGGTTGATGCCATCGGACCCCCTTGAACGGGCCGACACAAGCGGGAAAGCTGCTTTATGTGGCTTCTGAGACGTGGGAAGGAATGGCGGAAATGGAAAATGCTCTCAAACCGAAAAGGATGTGGGTTGGTGGACCTCTCCGGAGGTTCTCTGGGGGCTCCGTGCCGGGGGCAAGGATGCCGCTCGCAACAGGGGGATATGGAGGCGCTTATATCTGCGACAAATGCCAGAAGCCTGTTGATGGAGTTTACGAAGCCTCCGAGGGATGGATTTGCGGCGGTTGCAAAAGGAACGCACCGAAGGAGTCCGAAGCGGAGCTGATCGCGGAAGCTGCTTGATTCGCGGCGGTAATGTGCGCGCATAAGGCAACGAAGGGGGTTTTATGGGTAAGTTTTGGGCTGAGGTGGTGGTTTGGTGGCAGGGGAAGAAGACCATCCTGGGGGGCGGCCTGGTGATGGCGGCGGCCGTGGTTGGGGTTTGGTACGGAAAGCTCGACGGGGTTGACGGCCTGACGCTGCTCGGAGTGGGGCTCTCGATCGCCGGATTCAGCGCCAAGGCGAACCGGCACCAGGCGCAGCTACTGACAGCGCTTCAAGGCGTGGCGCAGGCCGGGATAGATGCGCGGGCTGGAAGGCCGGCGCTGATTGTCCAGGACATGCTTCCGGGCTTGGCTGCGCTGGCGCCAGAAACTTTGGCTCCGGCAAGTCTGCATCTTTCGGCCAACTCGGTTCAGGAGCTAGCCACAGCGGTTCAGCACCTGGCCGGCAACAGCAATGGTCCTCCGCTGCCTGTAATTACAGGCTCGGCGGCCGCTGGAGCCGCTCAATGACGATTCTGGGCCTGAACGGACCTCCGAGGGCTGGGTTGGACATGGGCTTCCGCGCCGGCTGGCTCAAGCATGTGGGCCTGGCGATCAGCGGAGCGAGCGGCGCGGCGATTGTGGTAGGCGGCTACGAGGTTCTGAAGGTCCAGCCAGAGCAATCCTTCAAGCTGCTGGAGAGCTGGGGCCCGGCGTTCCTGATCGCGATTGTGGCGCTGTTTGTGCTGGGGAGATTTCTCGAGGGCTTGAACGCGACGGTGCGCGAGAGTTTCAGCATGGTAGCCAACGGAGTGCAGTCCGCCGCCGAGGCATCGAACCGGACAGCGACCGCGCTGACCCGGCTGGCCGACCTGGGCGGCAAGCAAGCGGAAGAGGTGCGTATGTTGGCGGTCTACGCGGCCCAGGAGTTTCCGGGAATTTATGAGCGGTTTGACCGGCAGGACTTGACGCTGGAAAAGCAAACCGAGGCGCTAACCAATTTGACAACATCGATGGGCGCATTGACATCGCTACGCGATCTCACCGACGCAATGAACGAACTGAGAGCGGGGAGAAACAATGGCAACTGAGCAGGAATTGATCCAGACGAGGCGGCGCCGCGGGAACATGTTGAAGCTGATTCGCCAGAATCACGAAAATCAGGCCGACCGCATGGATGACTTCGAAATGGCCAAGATGATGCAGAGCCTGGGCGCGCACATGAGCCAGCGCCAGGTGCTGACCATGCTCCAGGATCTCCAAATCTTCGGGTACGTCAGCTTCAATCAGCGGTTCTGCGATATCCGGGAGCGCACCATCGCTGAGGAAATCATGCTCACCGCGGCTGGCCTCGGAGCCGTGATCCGCCGCAAAGACACGGACGAGGTGCTGTTCGACTAGCTGGCGGAGGAAGTTATGAGCGTTGGATGTATGCACAACCCGGAGTTAGCCTGCCCTCAATGCCAGGCGGCCTTTAATAGGCAAAATCCCGACGGTCGCGAGACACAGAGGCGTCGGGAGTTCGAAGAGCTTCTTGATGAGGTATGCACCTCAAGAAAGAAACGATGACCAAGCCCAAGCCAAAGACCGGAGAGCCGCGGAAGACGAAGCTGCCGCTCAAGATAGATCGCCTGCCGCAGAGCGCGCAGGACGCGATCAAGGGGCTCTATGACCACGGGCGCACCTGGGTGGAGATCGCCGAGCAATCGGCGAAACCCTACAGCGCGGAGTGGGAGAAAGACGGCGGCGGCTTTATCGACTGGCCCGAGGTGGAGCACGACGTTCTGGATCTCTTCCCCGGCCTGTGCCTGGCTAAGTCTTCGCTGCAGCGATGGTTCGACCTGCGCGTCTCGCAGGTGCGCCGGCAAGTGCTGGCCGAGAGCGCCAAGGCGCGGGAGTGGGCGGCAGCTTTTGCCGGCAACGATCTGCCGGGAACGAACGCCGCGGTGATGAACGCCATGCGCGACCAGGTCTTCACGCTGATGCAGAAGGTAGGCCCAGGTGACCAGGATGTATTTCTCAAGGGCTTGAATGCGCTCTCGCTGACCCTGGCGCGGTTGCAGCGTGTGGAGCTGCAAGCCAAGCGTGTGGAAGTGGACACCCGCAAGATGAAGCTCCTCGAAGATCGGGAAAAGGCCGCGTGTGCGAGGGTTGACGAAGCTACCCAGTCCGCCGCGAAGAAAGGCACCGGACAGTTCTCCATCGAGGACATCAACCTCCTCCGCGAACGCACCTTTGGTTTGCCGCCACTGGTGATCGCTCATGGATAACAATGAGCACATAGCCAAGCCTCCCGCTGTGCTGCAGATGCGGCCGTATCAGCAGCGCTGGATCGACGACAATTCCCGCTTCAAAATCGCGGTGAAAGCCGCGCGCGTCGGTTACTCCTTTGCCACCGCATACCGCCGCGTCGAAATGTCGATGCGCGTGCCGGGACGCACGACGACAGTGCTCTCCGCCTCGAAAGCCCAATCGATCGAATTCGTAGAGACGTGCGCGAAGATCTGCCAGCTCATGGGTGGCACGGCGCAGATGATCGCCAACGAAGATTTCGTCGATGCGCTTGGCCGCATCGATGCGATTCAAAGCCGGATAGCCTTTCCGAACGGGAGCCGCATCATTGCGCTCCCGGGCAACCCGCGCACGGCGCGCGGCTATCCCGGCGACGCGGTGCTTGATGAATTCGCGCATCACGAAGACAGCTACGCGATCTTTGCGGCCGTCTTCCGCCAGGTGGCGCTGGGCAACTCGCTGGAAGTGATCTCCACGCCCAACGGCGAGCAGGGCAAGTTCTTCGACATCGCTCGCAATCTGGGCTTGGAGATGGGCGTTGCCCCCACACAGTTCCCGATAAAGAAAGATGGATGGTCCGGTCATTGGCTTGATGTTTACACGGCTGTGGCCGAGGGTTGCCCGATCAACATCGAAGAGATGCGCCGCGGCTTGAACGATGACGACACATGGAATCAGGAGTTCTGCTGCGTATTTCTCAAGAGCACCGGGGCCTGGCTGACTCTCGACCTGATTGCCGCCTGTGAAGATGCCGGCGCCACCATCGACCTGCCGCCGGACTTCCATCCGCGCGGTTCGCTCTACAGCGGCATCGACGTGGGCCGCGATCACGACGCCACATGTCTGTGGCTCGATGAAAAGATCGGCGACGTGGCCTGGACCCGCGCCATCGTCAAGCTGCACGCCATGAGCTTTCCCGAGCAGTGCAAGAGACTGAATCCGCTTGTTCGCATGACTTCCCGGAGCGCCATCGACAAGACCGGCATGGGCGTGGGCCTCTTCGATCTTCTGAATCTGGAGAACGAAGGCCGGCTGATGGGCGTGAGCTTCGGCGGCTCCAACGATGACGGCGTGAAGATGAAGACCGATCTTGCCATCCGCATCAAGAAGCGCCTGGAGCAGCAGCGCAGCCGTATTCCCTACGATCCGCAGATCCGCGCCGAGCTGCAGGCGATCAAGCGCCAGGCCACGGCCAGCGGCGTCACCTTCGACGCGCCGCGCATCGAGGTGGACACGGCCGTCGCGGGCGGCGTCAAGAAAAAGCTCTTTGCCCACGCCGACGCCTTCTGGGCTAAAGCTCTGGCGGATCTGGCAGGCGACGGCGGCGCGTGCGTGCTGACCGGCGTCCAGACGCCGGAGACACCCACGACTTATTCGCAAATCAAGGGGTACCTGTGATGGCCAACAAAAAGATTGCCGCCGTTCCGCCGCTGCCGCCCAAAGGCGAGATGATCTCGTCTACCAGCCTCTACATGCAGCAGATCTCACTTTACCGCAATACGCTGGCCTTCGGCGGTACGCGCAACCCCACGTCGATCTGGGCCGCGATGACCTACAACCAGCCGGAGACTATGGCCTACTACCGTGAGCTGGAAGACAAAGACGAGGATGTGGCCAACTGCCTGGATACGCTCAAGCTCTCGGTGCTCGAACGGGATCGCAGCGTGCTGCCCGCTCCGCGTGATGAATCATCTCTGGCCAAGGATGTAAAGGAGTTCGTCGAAACGCAGCTCGGCAAACTCGACTTCCACACTGTGCTGGATTGCGTTCTCGATGCTCCCGGCTACGGTTTCAGCGTACAGGAGATGATCTTCGACACCTCGGAGGGCCAGGCGGAGCTGGTGGACATCAGCGATTGCCCACAGGAGCTTTTTCTCTTCGGCAATCGCTTTTACCCGCAGGTGGGCAATCTGCAACTGCTCGCTAATCCCTGGGCCTCTCAAGGCGCAACGATGCCCGAGGAGAAGTTCCTGATCTTCAGCTATCGCAAGCGCAGCCGCAACCGCATGGGCCGCCCGCTGCTCAAGGCAGTCTTCTGGCCGAGCTGGTTTAAGCGCAACATCCAGCGGCTGTGGATGCAGTATGCGGAAAAGGGTCCGGGCACCGCCGTGGTGCATTACAACGATGCGGACAATGCGTCGGAGCGCCAGCAGGCGGTGGCTATTGCCGAGGCCATCAGAGACAACACGGCCGTCGCCGTTCCCAAGGGCTTCGAGTATGACCAGGAACTGCTCAAGATAGCCCGGTCTCAAGACCCCAAGGTCTACGAAAACTTCTTTCAGGCAATGCAGTACTCCATCGCGCGCCGGGTCATGGGCGAGACGTTGACCAGCTTCGGCAACGAAGGCGGCGGCGGATCGAAGGCCCAGGGCCAGACCCATGCCGACACGCTGGATAAGCGCAGCGTCGAGCTTTGCCGCAGTTTGCAATCGGTCATCAACGATCAGCTCGTCAAGCCGCTGGTGCTTTGGAACTTCGGGCCAACGGCGCCCATGCCGATCTGGCAATTCGATCTCGAAGAGGCTGAGGATCTCAATCTTGCCCTCACCGTGGACACCGGCCTGATGCGCATGGGCAAAAAGTTCAGTGTCGGCTACATCAGTGACCGTTACGACCGGCCGCTGACTACGACCGAAACGGAAGATCAGGAGCTAGTGCCGAACGCGGCCGCGCCGTCTGTGGCGCTCACCGACCGCTCCAGCGCCACCTTCGCCGAGCGCCAGGCCGAGGCAGCAATGCGCGAGGAGATGGAGCAATACGACAGGCTCTTTGCACAGTTGCAGGGCGACGCCAAGGGCATCTTTGCGCGCCGCGTGCGCGAGATTGTTGCGACGGCCATGCCACCGGGGGAGAAATAGCTTGGCACTCGGCTCAATCCATCTCGTGCGCTCAGAGCAGACAAAGCTCGGCGATCTTCTGGCTCACCACCTGGCCGCTGCGAATCTGCTGGGCAGGCTGCATATCGCCGGCGTCGGGCTAAAGAAGCTGCGCCGTCCCGTGCACCTGGCCACCAGCTCGCGGCTGAAGAACTTTGCGGACGACGACGCCCAGGGCGACACGCTCAACGTCGGTTTCAGCTTCGATGTGCCTCCGGAGGGCGCGGTCGAGTACCTGCGCAATCTGACGCCGGTCACGCGGGATCTCTTCGACGGGCTGAGCAGCCAATACAGAAACGATGCCTTCACGGTGGCTGGGGTCAGCGACCAGAGGCTGATCGCGAAGATCCGCGACGCGCTGGAAGAGACCATGGCCAAAGGCGGAACGCGCGACGATTTTCACAAGGCCGTAGACGAGCTGACCTCGGACGCCGGCGTCGAGGATCTCGCGGCCTTCGAGCTGGACACCGTCTTCCAAACCAACGCGGGCAAAGCCTACAGCGCGGGCAGGCTTGAGCAGATGAAAGAGCCGGGCATGATGGATGCGCTGCCCTACTGGCAATACTGGACGGTCGGCGATCTGCGCGTGAGGCCGGCGCACGCGTCGCTGGATGGTTTTTGCGCGCGGGCTATTGACCCAGTTTGGTTGAAGATTTATCCGCCCAGCGGCTTCAACTGCCGCTGCGCGGTCATCCCCGTGCTGCCCGAGGACGCGCCCGAGGGAAGCGATGAAGGCGGCATGGAAAGATTGCCCTTGCTGGCCCGGCTGGGAGTGCCCGAGCCTGGCTTCCACACGCTGTCTGGAGTGTAGGTATTCCAGATAGCACAACTGTTCCAGCTACCGCACGGGCCGGCGTTACGGTCCGATAGGTTGGTTCCATGGCGAAGACGAAGACTGTCGAAGGCATCGCGCTCACGGCGGACAAGTTCGCCTCGGCTGGCGATCCGGACAACACCGATACCTGGCATCTGCCGCTGGATACGCATAAGCACGTCAACTCCGCGCTGGATATGTACGCTCACACCGAGCTTGCCTCCAGCGAAAAGGCTCCTGCCGCGCGCAAAATCGTGGCCCGCGCCAAAGAAGAAGGCCTGGACACCACCGACTTCGTGAAGAATCACCTCAGCCAGACGCACGGCGAAGCGCCGCGCCCTTGGATTGAGATCTTTCGCGCCGGCGATTATCGCGGCGCCAACAAAGGCCTCATCACCCGCGCCGATCTCGACCGCGTGGTGCGCAACTACGACCCCACTTACCACGAAGCGCCAGCTACGATCGGCCACCCTGCCGACGACAAGCCGGCTTATGGCTGGATTGAGAGCCTGGCCGTCGATGGCGACAAGCTGCTGGCGCGCGAAAAGCAGGTCGATCCCAAGTTTGACGAGGCGCGCAAGGCGGGGCGCTTCAAGAAGCGTTCGGCCGCGTTCTATTGTGACGCGGACGGCAACATCACCGGCCTGCGGCATGTCGCCTACCTGGGCGCGCAGCCGCCCGAAGTCAAGGGTTTGCAGGACCTTGCATTCAACGATCACGGATCGAAGTTCATCGAGGTGGACTTCGGGGAGGATGACGTAGTGGCAGACGCAACGAAAACCGTAGCCGAACAGATCAAGGCCTACTTCGCCGAGTTGTTTAGCAGCTCCGCGCAACCGAAGACTTTCAGCGAAGACGATGCCAGGCGCATCGCTACCGACGCCGCAACCGCGACCGCTGCTCCGCTTCAGGCAAAAGTAACTGCGCTGGAGGCCGAGTTGAAAGCGCAGTCCACGAAGTTTGCGGAGCGTGAAACGGCCATCGCCGGCGGCGAAGTAAAGCAGCGCGCCACGGCGGCCATCACCAAGCTCAAGAGCGCAGGCAAGTGGACTCCAGCGTTCGAGAAGATGGGCCTCGGCCCGGTCTTCGAGGAGCTGGCCAAGTCCACCGCAACCGTCGAGTTCGGCGAGGGCGACGCGAAGAAGAATATCACCACGCTGGAAACGCTGGTGCTCTTCCTGGAGGGCCTGCCGAAGATTGTTTCCGGCGGCCGATTCGTGGAAGGCGCTCAGGCTGGACGCGGGCAGACCGCGAGCGGCGATCCGCTGACCAACGCGGCCAGGGCGCGCCAGAAGGAAAAGAAGATCAGCTTCAGCGAAGCGCTTTCGGAGGTCGCGGAAGAGCATCCCGAGTTGACGGTAGCCAGCGGCTCTTCGGCTGGCGCGGTCTAACGAGATACACCAGCGGGCCGGAAAAATCGAAAGCAAGACCGGCCCCGCAACCTCTGAAATTCACAGGCCCAAGGAGGGCAAGTCATGACGAACATCAACACTGAAACCAAGGGTCCGAAGGGCGTACAGATCAAGGAAAGCCTGATCCCCGGCGGCTCGTCCGGCTTTACCCGCGGCCTCGCCGTTGTCTATGGCACGGATGTCTATCATGCCGCCGTGGCCAGCGTGGCCAACTCGCCTTGCATCGGCATCATCGAGGAAGATGCGATCTCTACCACCGAAGCGATCTCTGTGATCGAGCACGGCCAAACGGTGGGCCAGGTTGGCGCAGCTATTCCGTCCGCGCCGCTAGCGCTCACCAACAACGCCGCCGGCCAGCTTGTGCCGGCGTCCGCAGGACAACCGGTGGTGGCTATTGCGCTTGAGACCACGCCGAACGCGGGAGATTACATCTGCGTTTTCGTGCCGGGGCTCTTCGGCCTGGTAGCGGCAATCGCCTAACTTTTTCCGCCAGGCGCTTAGTGATGAGCCAAGCGCCTGGCGGCGCACTGAAACGGAAATCGACCCGCGCAAGCGGCAGGAGGATGTAAATGGGCGGCTATGTTGGAACGATGCCGGCTGGGGCTCTGAATGTGGCGTTGTCGAACTTCGCCAAGGAGTTCCGCAACAATGCCTTCGTTGGCGAAACCTTTGCCCCGCGCGTGCCTGTGGCGCGGCAGTCTTTCCAGTACGTCGTGTGGAATCGCGACGACTTCAAGCTGCCGGGGACCACGCTCCGCGCCCCAGGCGACGAGCCGCAATCTGTGCGGCGCAGCTATTCGACCGCGCCGTACATGGCGCAGAGCCACGCGCTCCAGGGCGATGTGCCCTTCGAGAGTGAGAGCTACGGCCTCGGCCTGGGCTTCTCCACGCGTAAGCAGCTCACCCAGCAGCTCATCAAGCAAATCAATCTCGACCGCGAAGTCGCGATTGCCAGGCTGCTGCTGAGCGAGACCAACTTCCCCAACTACACCGACCTCAGCGCCGGGACCAACAACCAATGGGACAAGTACCCGTCGGTCCCCGATGTGGGCACTGATGGCTCGCATCCTATCGTGCAGGTCGAGGCGCTCAAGGCAATTCTGCGCCAGGCTGGCATCCAGGATGCGGACATGAGCCTACTGCTCAGCGATCCAGTTGTGGTCGCGCTGCAGAACCATCCGGACATCATCAACCGCTTCAAGTACACCGTGGCCGGCTCGATCTCCCTCGATCAGCTCTCGTCGGTCTTCCGCGTGAAGTGCATCCAGGGGAGCGCCATCCTGCTCAACCGGCAGAACGTTGCCTCGTGGGTGTGGGGCAGCAACGCCTTCCTCGGCTACGCGCAAGCCGCGCCCACGCAAGACGATGTTTCCTGCGCCAAGACTTTCGTCTGGACCGGTGGAACGGACGGCAACGGCGCTACGATTGCCGCGCCTCCCTCGACCGTGGACGGTTACGGCGTTCTCGAATGGATCGATCCGCACCTGGCCAAGAAGAAGTATTGGCAGAGCGTGGATTGGTACTACGACCTGCGCGCCACCGCGCAGGAGACGGGTATCCCCATTCTCAACGCGCTGAGCATCGCTCCCACCATGGGCACGATCCCCGGCGACATCGAGGGCTAAACCATATCAACGGGGAGGAGGAAACTCCTCCCCGTTGAGGTGAACGAACGATCCCGGCCGCGGTCTTTAATCCGCGCCCGGAAAACACCCCGAAGGAGGGTCAACGATGACAGACAGCTCTCACACCGAGCAGACAACGGAAGTCCACGCCGACGCGAAGCCTACGACGGACACGAAGACCACAGAGACTCACGACACATCGACGCGGGACGTCGAGAAGCCGAACCCGGAAGCGCCCAACGCGGCCAAGCCCGCGCCGTCCGATGTTGGGAAGTCTCACGAAGCCGAGGTCAAGACGGACACCCAAACCAAAACCGAAACCAAAACCGGAGCCTGAGCCGCCCCCAGGAATCGCATCGGCCGCGGTCTTCAATGGCCGCGGCCAACGCAAATCAAGAGGAGAACAAAGTGGCGAAGCACGAGCCGGAAAACAAGTCCAACGCGGCGAAGCCTGAAGCGGCCAAGCCCAAGGCAACGAAACCTTATAAGGTGCTGGCCAGCGTGCTGTTTGGCCACCGCATCGTGACCGTGGGATCTATCGTTCGTCTCACCGAAACCGAGGCCGCAACGCTGCTGGCTCGCGGAGTCGTCGAGGCGGATACAGAAGGCAAGTAACTCCGGAGCTGCATGGCCTACGCGACCCAAGCCGATCTGATCCCTCTTCGCATGACGACGAAGGACCTGACTGAGCTGACCGACGATGACAACACTGGTGAAATCAACACCACGACGGTCACGGCGGCGCTCGAAGAGGCTTCAGGTCGCGTAGAGAGCTACTGCCGGATGCGCTATGTCACTCCGCTGCAGCAGTCGGACGATGTGAAGGCGCTGACCCTGGACATTGCGGTCTATCTGCTTTTTTCCAGGCGGCGCGAGACCACGATCGGCGAGACGGTGCAGCAGCGCTTTGACCAGGCGATCAGCTTTCTCAAGGACATTGCCGCGGCCAAGGCTTCGCTCGATCAACCCTCCACGGCTCTCCAGCCGCAGGTTTCGCTGGGGGGTCCGACGATCTCAAAGAAAGATCACCATCTCCACTTTAGCGACAAGAACATCGAAGGTTTCGTATGAGCGCGGAAGTCATCCAGGTCGATGATGCCAACGTGAAAGTCGCGTTGGGTAAGTTCCGCCTCTCGCTCCAAGCGAAGGGTGAGCTGATGCAGCAGATCGGCATGTCTATGCTGGTGAGCATCCGGCGCACCTTCCGCGAGCAGGGTTCTCCGGCCAATTCCTGGATGCCCCTGGCGCCTTCGACCATCAAAAGCGACCCTAAAAGATACGGCTCCGGTCACAAGCTGCTCATCATGACAGGAACGCTTTTGAACTCGATAGGGATCGCGCAGACTTCTCCGGACCAGGTGATTCTCTCAACGAACGTGAAATATGCGGCCGTGCATCAGTTCGGCTCGCGCGATCGCGGCTCGGTTGGCATCGGCCCGCGCACTTCAAAACAAGATGCCGCCACGGTCAACGTGAAAGAGCACAGCTACGCGCGGCTCTCCGCGGCGCTCGGCAAAGGCAAACTCGGCAATCGCTCGCTGAATATCCGTGGCCCGCGCAACCAGGTGAAGATCCACGTCCCCGGCCATACACGCCACCAGAACATCCCCGCGCGGCCCTACCTGGTCTTTCGTCCCGAAGATCCTCAGCGCATCCAGAGCCTGGTCAACGGTTACATCCGGCGGGCGCGGTCCGCTGCCGGCCTGGGAGGCCAGTGATGGGCGCTCCCTCGCAATTTCGCATCGATTACGTCGAGGCTGCTCTGATCGCGCTGCTCAAGAGCGCGATGCCCGCGGCTTATGGCACCGTCGATGCTCCCGTGTCGGTCGATGTGAATCCGGTCAACAGCAAGGATTTCAACGACCAGGGCCAGCTCGCGCTCAAGCCGCCGTCGCTGCGCATCCAGTTCAGCGATTCCGATTACAGCAACCTGCGCGATAACCAGCGGCTTACCTACCAAGCGGGGCTGCTCTTCGACGTGCTCTGCTTTGAATCCAGCCTCCGCTCTAAAGCCGACGAACGCCTGCAAATTCTGGGCCTGGTCGCGGTTGCGCTCAATCAGCTCGCCGGCGCGCGCCTGGCTCTGGCCGATGGCACCAGGTCGATGCCTCTGGAGATCAAGCGCGTTTCTCTTGTGATTCCCGACGATGGCGGTCCGGTAGATCAGCTCTTCGCCATCACCGTGCTTATCAGCGGCATCGCGCAATTCGACGGCCCTAACGGAGGAACAGTATGAACCCTTCTGACTTTGTTCAAGTGCAGTTGTCTCCGGCGGGTATCGCCCTTTCAGAAAGCACCTCAGTGCGCATCAGCAACGCGCACTTTAACTACTGTTTCACGCCTGGGCAGCCGGTGAAGGTGCTCAGCAGCGAGTGGCGGCGCACACTCTCTCTTAAAACCTATCAGGGATCTCAAATTCTGGCCCTGGCTCCGGTCGCGGATCCAGCGGCTCCCCAGAAGCCCACTCCCGCGCCGGGACGTTTCATCTCTCCCGCTGCAAGCCACACCGATGCGCCACAGCCTACGGCCGTGAAGGCCGCTGAATCTCAAGTCGAGGTGAAGTAATGCCCGGTCCATACAACTTTCTTTCGCAATGGAAAACAGCCCGAAACCTGATGCTTAGCGTGAACTCGCAGGCGGCCTGGAATACCGCCCTGGCCGACGCCGCGCTCACTCAACGCCAGCGCTTCGACGGCGCGGCTGTGCTCGAACGCAAGATCACGCGGCGTACCGATATTGCGTATGCCGGCAAAGGCACCGCTTTCGCCACCAACGGACAAATCACCAGCTACGAGACAGCTTTGAGCGCCTTCAAGGCTGAACTCTCTCCTTGGCTGGCTGGTTATGCCTTGGCGTTTCTGATGGGAACCGACACGGTGGTCGGAGTTGCCGCGCCTTACGCGCATTCCTTCACCTTCGATGAATCGACGCGCACGGCAGTGCCGACGACGATCTATATGGAAGACACCGAGGACGTGCATTACAAGTGCCCGGACATGTGCGTCGGCGATCTCACCCTCACCATCAACGAGCTTGGCGCCATCATGATCGAGATCGGCATGACTGGCACCGGCATTCAGATCCTCGGATCGATGACCGGCACATTGCCTGTCGCGCCAGCGGAGACTTATCTTTTGGGGTCGGACGCCGTGTTGACCTTCGGGCCCGTTGGCGCTCTGGCGTCCCTGGTCGGGCGCCACATGAGCACGACGCTGAAGCTGGAGAATCAGCTTGTTGCTCACCGCGCGCCGGGTGGCGGCCTCTACGGGATATTTGTCCGCAAGGGAAATCCCAAGTTCTCGCTGGCGACAACCTTCGCGGCCAAGGACACCGACGATGTCTACACGCGCTTTGCTAACGACACGGCGTGCGATTACGAGCTGGGCGTCAATTCCGGGGCGGATGCGCAGTTGACGATTTCCGTACCCCAGATGCACCTGAAGACGACGAAGCTGGGCCTTGACGGCGACATGGTCGTCTGGCAGGTGGAGAACGACGAAACCACCAACTACCAGGCGGCTGGAGTCCCTCCTATCTCGATCGGGGTGATCAACTCCGTCGCTTCATATCTGGCGGCTCCGGGCGTTTAAAGTTTCCTCCGGGGGCGCGTCGGGGAAGCGCCCCCTCTTTTTTTCACACGTCCCCATTTTCTGCATCATCCGTGGCACCCCTTCGCCGCGGCGGAAGCTCCGCATGACCTGCGCGGGGCTTCAGCTTCAAGGGTTCCTTCAACCCTCTGGCACTGCCCTTTACGGGGTCCCCGGCGACAGGTCTTCGTCGCTGGGGTGTCGAAAATCCCAAATGAAAGAAGGAACCTATGTCTACATCCATTGAATTGAAAGCTCCGCGGATCATCGTCATCGAAGATCGCGGCAAGCAATACGCCCTTACCCTCGCGCGCATCCCGAAAAAGCTGTGGCTGCGCTACTTCGAGGGCATACTCTCCACCTCGGAAAACCAGAACGGCAAGCGCGTGGACAGCTTCGACAGCAGCGCCGCGCGGCTCGACCTGGTGGAGCAAAGCCTCACGACCGCCAGCGGCTACGCGTTGCCGGATGGGAAAACGAGCATCGACCAGGTTGAAGGCTGGAAATCGATGCTGCCTCTTTCGCATCGGCTGGGCGTGGCTAACGCCATCATCTCGGTTTCGGCCAGCGAGCCTTCCGACGACGATCCGATCTCGCTTGGCCAGGAGTCGGTATTCCTGGATGCGGTGTGGAGCGCCGGCGACGATGGCATCATGCGCAAGTTCAAGGGTCTGCGCCACAACTTCATATCGCCCACCTCAGAGCAGCAGCGCCGCGTCTCGCGCGATAGCAGCCGCTCGCGCGTGGTGGGCGGCAGCCGCAACGGCAAGACGCAATGGCTGGGCGCGCAAGCTACCTTGGCGGATCTCTACGACGAGCTGATCGTGAGCGTCGAAGGCTACACGGTGGACGGCGCAGCTCCGGACCGCGAGGGCATTGTCGAGTTCATGGACACGTATCACAAGGTTGCGGCCGTGGACGTGCTCTTCGCGCCCGCCGCGCCCAAAGTCGAAGAAGAAGCGTAACGAGCGCGGAGATGATCGATGTCTGGAAAGATGCGGAAGGCGTGCGGATGGCCCTCGAAGAGATCTTCGAGAGCGACTTCGTGCGCAGCCGCATCCACTCCGAAGGCGCCAGCCCCGAGACAATCGAGCGGATGGAGCGCCAGGTTCCGCCGCGCACTCTGGCGTGGGGCTACTACCGCTTTGGCGAGCATCTGCTGCATCTCGAAGCTCTCCAGCAAGCGGGCATTGGCGTTGCATCGGTGGATCTCGCTGCTTTTGAGGCGGAGGGCCTGCTCGCCCTCCATCGCGCTCGCTCCGCGTTTAAAGCTCGTCATCCGGCATGCACCGCCTGCGGCGAGCGCCAGCAGAATCGCTTTGGTCGTGAATGCCCCGGCTGTGGCAGCAAGTTCCAACGCAAGAAGGCATAACCCATGTCGGTAGAGACCAGCGCGGTTCAAATCTCGGTGAACGTTGTAGACAACACCTCCAGCCAGGTGCTCTCCGGCGTTGAGCAGAACCTGAACAAGCTGGGGGCGGCCGGGACTCGCTCGGGCGCGCAGGTCGAGCAAGGCATGAGGCAGGCCGGCGCGGGAATGCTTTCCGCAACCGAGAAGACGCGCCTGGCCGCTGAAGAGATGGGCGTGCGCCTTCCCCGCGCCATGATTACGTTGATCGGCCAGAGCAAGGCCGCGCAAGCGGTATTGAGCACTCTCAGCACAGCCATGATCGGCTTCGCCACAATCCAGATTGGCGCCATGATCTTTACCGCCGCTGTCGCCGGGGCGCAGAAGCTGTGGAAAGAGTTGACGGGCCTCTCCAAGGCTACGCAGGACTATCGGGACGAAGTCGCAAAAACGAAAGACGAGAACTTCGGAAACACGCACTCGATTGAGACCACGCGGCTGCGCATCGACGAGGCCTCGGAGGCGGTCAGGAGATATACCGAGCTGTCGAGAACCGCCGGCGCAACCTGGCTGTGGAGCGCGAAGCATGAACAGCTTGCGGCCGCTGACACAGCAATCGGATGGCAAAAGAAATTAGATACGCTCCAGCATTCAGCGGAGGCCGAGCAGGCCCATAAGCAAAGGTCGAGCGACATTGAGCTTTGGTCGGCGCAACGCGAGGCTGATATTTCAAAGATGCCGGAATCCGCCCGGCCAAAAGCAAAACGCGATTTCCAGGTAGAAGAGGCGCGGAAAAAAGCGCACGAAGAAAGATTCTATGGAACCGAACAGGACAGAGCGCTGCGCAACCCCGTAGCCGCCAATGCCGGCGCGGACGAAGAGAACCGCGCCGTCACCATTGCAACGCTCAAGGCCGACACTGAGCTTGCCGACAGCCGGAAAGGCCACACCAGCGACGCCAAGTCGCAAGTCGCCGAGCTGGCGCGCCTCCACGAGCAGGCACTGGAATCCGGGCTGCGCGGATCCGCGCTCTATCACCTGCAGGAAGCGGAGGCCATCGAGGATCTGAAGCGCCGAGGCATCACCAGCGCCCAGGCGGTCGCGGACGTTCACGCGAAGTTTCACAACGAGGAGATGAATCGGCTGCGCGCGCAGCAGTCTGAAACCGAGAAGATGGGCCGCATGGCCTCCATGGCCGGCATGACCGGCATTCAGAAAACTCAGGCTGAGGGCGCGAACCGCGCAGCGGACATCAACGCGGACGAAAATCTCGATCCGACAGAACGCGCGAAACGCTTTATTTATGCCAACCAGCAAACCAATCAGCAGATTGAAGAGCAGCAGCGCAGCTTCGCCCAGGAGATCAACGCGCTCAATGATTCGACCGCCGCGCACCAGGTGCAGGGCTTTGCGAGGATCCACGCTGAGGCGGCTCAGCATCTCGATGCGCTACAAAAGAAGTTCGATGAAACCTATGGCCACATGGACCGCTCCACGCCGGGCGGTGCTGCTCAATACGGCGCGGGCCTCTCGCAGTTGCAGCGTGGCCAGGGGCTGATCGCCTCCGGCGAGACTGGCCAATCTAAGGAGCTGACCCAGAAGAACGCCCAGGAGACGGCGCAGATCGAAGAGCAGGCGCGGGTCAAGTTCCTCTCGGCCGAGAAACAGAAGACGGCCGCCATCGGCGCTGAGTTGGCGGAGCGTAAGCAAAAATATCTGGATGAGCTAAACTCCCAGGAGATCTCGCAGGACGATTACAACCGGCGCGTGGCGGCGGCGCAGATGGAAGCCAACGGCCAGATGATCGAGGCCGCAAGCGAGGCCCGCAAGAAGATGGCCGGCGAGTTCACCGGATTCTTTGAAGGCATGGAGCATCCGGGAAAATACTTTGCCAAGCTGGGCGACAAGGCCGCGGGCGAAGCGGCCGCATCGCTGTTTCAGCGTTTCCAGGGCGGCAAGGGTGGAGCGGGCGCGGACTCCAAGGGTGGCGCGGGCGGCGTCTTCGGCGACGTTCTCGGCGGCATGGGCTTCGGCGTCTTCGGCAAAAAAGGCAAAGGCGCAGGCGCGGACGCGAAGGCGGAAATGTCAGCAGGCCACGGCGCGCACGGCGCGGCGGAGAAAGCCTTCAGCATCACTTCCGCCACGATCCATATAGGTAGCGCGATGATTACAGGCGGCGGTGGGCCTGGCGGCGGCCCTGGCGGCGGCCCTGGCGGCGGCCCTGGCGGCGGCGGCGGTGGCGTTGGACCTGGTGGCGGCACGACGCTGCTCGCTCCGCGCGTTACAGGCGCAACCGGAGGCTTTGGCGCGGGCGCACCATCCACGTCTGCCGGCTCCTCGGCCTGGAGTGCTGGCGGTTCGACCGTTGGCGGCGCGGGCGCCGGCGTTGCGGGAAGTATCGCTTCGGGTCTCGCCGAGCCTGGCGTAGGACCTGGCCCATCGAAAAGCGCCCAGGTGAAGGGCGCACTCGGCGACGCATCGCAGGGAGTTGCCCTAACCAAGCAGCTCGGGAAGGATTTCTCAGGGCAAAGTGGAAACGGCAAGAGCGGAGGAGACCCGACCAAAACCTCCAGCGGCAACGGCTCGATGACGAGCGACGGATTCTCTCAGGCAAACGTAACCGGAGCGGCGCAAGGCGCCATGGGTGTGTGGGGCGCGCACGAAAGCGGCGGTGGCGTAGGCGGCGGACTGAAGGGCGCAATGAGCGGCGCCGAGATGGGGATGGAGATCGCAGGTCCGGTGGGCGCGTTGGTCGGCGCAGCGGCCGGCGCGGTCGTGGGAGCCATCGGCAGCAGCCATGCGGCTCGCGACTATGATCTCAAGACTGTGCGGCCGCGCATCGCCGGCGATCTTTCCTCCTACCAGCAAGGCGGCATGAACTATCTCGACGCCTATTCCGACGCGCAGAGCCTGCAGATGGAGGCGGCGAAGACGACGCAGAAGATGGGCTCGGCCGACAGCCGCTACTACCAGAACACCATCAAGCCGGAGATCAAAGAGTTCATGGGCAAGCTGGATGCGGAGCAAAAGGCCGGGCGCAGCATGTACACCGCCTCGGGCGCTTCCTACGCGACGGGCACGCCCTACGTTCCAGAGACGGGCTTGAACATGAATCACGCCGGCGAACGCATCTTTTCGAGCGTCGATAACAGCGCGATCACTAAAGCCGTGACCGAGGGGAACGGCGGAAAAATGCCCGTGCAGTCCACCTCGATGGGCGATGTGCATCTGCACGTCCATGCCATCGACGCAAAGGGCGTCTCGCAGTTCCTCGACAAGTACAAGCACAATATCCGCTCGGCGGTGAATGACAGCTACGCGGAGAACTCGGGCGGAGGGATGAACTGATGCCGGCCACGGACATTCTGAACCCGACGACAGTATGGGACGAATCGATCGAAGATTCGATGACGCCCAACTATGGCTTCACGCGCAAGCGCACGAGCACCAAGCTCAACAAAAAGGCCGTGGGCGGGACGCCCTGGACGCGGGAGACGCAAAACACCGGGCACACCTTTAATCTCACCTGGCTCACGCGCACCTGGGCTTGCGTTCAAAAGCTCAAGTGGTACTACGAGCAATACGAGGACGGCTTCTTCACCATCATCGATCACGATGGCGGAGGCCGTCAGTACGTCGGCCGCTTCACCACAGAGGTCGTACCCGTCGAGACGGGTAACGGCATGTGGGATGTGCAGAATGTGACCTTTGAGGAGATGCCGCAGCAGCAGATGGTTGCGTTTCCCAGCGACTGGGCCAACGATGCGATCGCATTCTTTGTCACCAACGATTTCGGCGACCAAAAGCTGGCCACCAGCGGCGCTTGGACACAGACGGCGCGCGCGGCCGTCGCCGGCGCCCAAGGCACCGAGCATGTGAGCTTGAGTACGGTGGGCACGGCTTACGTCACCATGGACGATCCAGGCACGCTGGGCGACTGGGCCTGCTACGAATACCGTGGCTACGGCTTCCGGCTCTACATGCTCAAGGGGCCGGAGTTTGGCAAAGCGGACATATATATAGATGGCGTGCTGCTGGAGACGGTCGATCTCTACAACGCCACCGACATCGGTCCGCAGATCGTGGTCACACAGCAAAACCTGCCGTTGGACATCCATCGCGTGCAGGTGAACTGCGACGGCACACAGAACGTCGCTGCCACGGGCGCTGCGGTGAGCTGGTATGCGCTGGAGGTGATGAGGTGATCTCCTACCCAGCACCACTTCTGGCCACGGGCGGCTCACGCACCGGCGTCGCTCAGGTGAACCTGCTCGACATTCAGGACACGAATGGCAACCTCTACTTTTTCAGCGATCGGCCAAGCAACGCGCCCGTCGCCATCACTGGCGCCGAACCGGCCTTCGCTTATCCGCCGGTTGCGCCCACTGAGGGGCAAATCGTTGCATGGGCCTATCCCAGCACCGTGGTGGCCACAGGCGGAGCGAGTGCTGGCAACACAAGCCAGATGAGCGTCAACGGCACCGTGAACGCACTCTTATCGAAGCAAAGCGATACAGAAGTTGATACCTACGATCAGGAAATAATCTGGTCGGGATTCACTCTCCCTTCCCTTCCCGCAGGTACCGTGATCGCGAAGATGTTCTATGTGGCTATCTTCTCCGCCGGGGGGACGGGCGGATCCTTCAGTGCGCCTGTGATTCCCCCTTCTCCCGCAACAGTTGTGGGTTGGAACGGGGAAGCCTCTGCCGAGGGGGCCCTGAACCAATCCATCGCCGCCGTCGCCGCGGGGCTGGAGTCGTACACTATGTCGGCGGAACTCCGGCGCTCGGTATGGGGAGACGAGACCCTCACCAGGATGGCTATCTCCTTTGTAGGTATCGCCATCTACTACGCCAGCGCCAGCGGCGGCGAAGCCGGTTGGGGTTTCCCCGGAGAGGCGGCCTACGGAGCCGGACCTTATATCCCCTGGCTGATGAGCGTCCCTCAATTCAGTTTTCATCGTTCGCTTCAAACCGACATTGGAGCTTTCGTGCTGCAGAATCTGAGTGGCGACACGCTCAGCCGCGACTTCGAGAAGATCGCGCGGCGCAGCGCTCTCGAAGGCGCATTCTTCATTTATCGCCTCTGGCAAGCCGACGCCCAGGCCGCATGGCTTGAGGTGCATGGCACGCTTTCTGTGGACGATATCGGTGTCGATACGGTGACACTGAAAGGCTCTCAACTCCTCAATCCTTCGCAAGACGATACTCCGCTGGAGATCTACTCGGAGACCTGTCAATTGCAGTGGGGCGGCCCGCGTTGCGGAGCCACCGGCGACGTGGAATGCGGCTATAGCTATCAGAGCTGCCAGTCACTCAGCCGCATCATGTGCGTGATGAATAACTACGAGACCAATTTCGGCGAGACGGCAGCGAACACCGCTCTGAACGTGACCAACCGGCGGAGAACCATCTGATGGCGAACGCATCCACCACCGCGACCAGCTCCGCCAGCTCGACTACCGGGACTCCCATTCCGCTGACCTACGGCTACGCCTGGGCCACGGGAAAGCGCCACGCCTACTACATGCTGCAGAACACTGGCGATTCCGTGAACCTGTACACGCGCCTCGGGATATGGCTTCTGGGTCATGGTGAGTGGGATGGCCCCGCCTCTCTGTGGATCAACGATCTACTCATCTGGATGGGCGGCAACGCGCCCGCGCAAAAAGTCATCCGGAACTACGGCTTCAACTGGATGCAAGCTATTGACGGCAACCCCGAAGGCTTCGTCTTCAACTTTCACAGCGGTTGCGACACACCAGTTGGCGCGTCGCTCACACCGTCGTCGGTTGGTCCGGATCAGAACGTGGACCTGCTGTGGCCGCTCTTTCCGCCCGCCATCCAGCCGCTCGCATTCTCGCGCATCGCCTATTACACGCTGATGCGCAAACAGCCCATCCTCAACCAGACCAGCAACAACGGCAACGATGCGACGCAATGGACCGACATCGCGCCCATCGGCCTCTGGCGCGCCTTGCGCTGCCGGCTCTTCGACGATGAAGGCAATCAGACGGGCTATGCCTTCACCACCAACCCCGTCTGGCACATTGTGGATGTACTGCTGCGCAGGAAGATTTTCCCTGACTATCAGCTCGATCTCACAGCAGGTCCCGATGTTCTGAACTCAGCCGTTAAGAACCGTTTTGACTGGGGATCGATCTACGCGGCGGCGCAATATTGTGATGAGTTCCTGGCTAACGGCCGCCCGCGTTTTTCGGGGAACTATGCATTCAGTTCGCAGACCACTCTCCAGGCCGTGCTCGAACAGATGCTGCTCTGCTGCCGGGGCTTTATGTCCGAATACGCCGGCAAAATCGGAGTGAAGATCGATATGCCGCGCTCCAGCGTCTTCACTTTCAGCCGTGCCCACATTCTGCCTGGCTCATGGGATGCCAGCGACCAATCGCTGCACAAGAGCGCCAACCGCTATATCGCCAATTCACGCGATCTGCTGGTGCCACTGTGCAGCTACATCCAATCGATCACCTGGAGCGCGGGAGTGAGGCCCGTGGTCACAACCACGGCGCCGCATCCCTTCGAAGCAAATGACTGGATCGCCATGGGTGGCACAAACACCACTTACGATGGGCAGTGGCAGGTCTACAGCGTTCCGGCAATCATCAATCCGGGAGCCACGGATGAGGTTGATCCCACCACATTTGAGCTGGTTCCTAAGGGCACTAATTATCCGGAGAGCCTGGGCCAGGTGGGTGGCTGTGGACTGCTCTATTCACGCTTCAAAGAGCGTGCTCCAGAGTTCTGGCATAAGTCCAATATGCTGGCGCGCGGAGTAATCGGGCTGGGCATTCCCCGCCAGCGCATGAAGGTGAAACAGACACTGGACTTCGCCACCATGACCTGGGATCAGGCCAGTCGCATCACCTGCTATGAGCGCGACCGGCTGCTGGGTCTTGATACTACGGGAGCCGACGGGCTTCCCACGGCGCCTTACATCACGCCGCCGTGCGTCAAGCTGCGCACGAGTCTTTTCGCGCGCGATGTCTTCGGCAACCTGGCTTGCGCCATTCGCCCTGGCGATCACGTTACTCTCGACAGCACAACCAACTTCCAATATGCGGGAGAGTACGAAGTGCTAGAGCCGCTCACGGTCTTTCCTCCCACCGCGCAAGCCGCGGGCCAGGGCGGAGAGATCGCGCGCAAGCCCTCGGAAAATAGCGGCGAGATAGAGCTTGCGCTCGGACCATATAACGAAGCGGTCATGTACGACACCAGCGATCCCACGCAAGCCGGCTGGCCATCTGTGCCTGGCAGCGATCCCGGCAATGACAGCAACTACACCAGCATCGGTCTTGCAAACGGCGGCCAGTTTGTCTTCTTCAGCGGGCAACTTCCCAGTGGCCAGGCCTTTCAACTGCCGGCCTCGGGATTTCCGCCCGGCAACCTTTTGGCCTGGGCATCGGCCGCCGGCGCCAGCGTGCCCGGCAACGATCACTCCGCCAGCGCCATCGTGCTCTGTGCTGCGAGCGCGACTCGACTCTTGACGCTGAATTATTGTGATTGGGAATACGGTGCCGGTTCGGGCCTGGAATGGGGCGGCGACCTCAACTACGCCGCGCTGGGATGGCTCAGCCCGGACGTGACAACCACCAGCAACGGAATCACCTGGCTTGAACTCACGCTGCCAGGCGGAGAAACCATCCTCTTCGGCCAGGGCATTCTTGCGAACGGCGCCACCATCGTTCTGCCGTCTGGTTACTCCAGCGCGCAGTGCTTTGCGGTGGCCAACATGCACGATGGCCCGACCAACGGCCACAACGTGGCCCATATGATGGGCGCCTACGTGGATTCGGGTCTGGTGGTGCATTACGACATCACCGACTGCTCAGGGAACGACTGGCACGGCAACGCTTCAGTTCTCGTCTTTGCCTGGAAAAATAACATGGGCACCGTCACTACTCAGGCCCTCAGCGGCGGTAACTGGATGGAAATTCCGCTGAGCAACGGGACAATCTTTGGTGCGGGCTGCGCGCTGAATATGGCGAACGGCGCGACTTTAGAGATTCCCGCGGCCGCAGGGGACGGCTCGTCGCTCGAAGTAAACATCGGCTCTCACGACGGGGGGACTGGATCTGGAACTAACAACGCCCAGGGCGTTGGCGCGTGCTATCTCGATGCCGACAATATCGTGCACATGACCTTTCAGGATGGCTCAGGCGACGTGTGGGACGGCACCGCCGATGTCTTCGCCATCTACAGCACTCCATCTTCAGCCGTTGCCACGCTGGTTCAGGTAACTCCGCCTTCAGCGATGGTGGCGGCTGGCGAAACGCAGCAGTTCTCAGCCACGGTCTTGAACAACGCAAACAGCAATGTTACCTGGGGTGTTGATGGCATCGCGGGCGGCAACGTGACCGTGGGCACGATCAGCGCGGCCGGTTTGTACGCCGCGCCAGCCGCGGCTGGATCACACACCATCGCGGCAATCAGTGTGGCTGATCCAACCGCGTCAGGATCGGCCGCAGTTACCGTATGGACCGGCAGCGGCATGGGTGGTAGCTGGACGATCAACGGGAGCTAGAATGCCAACGCAGACCATCAATCTGAATAACACGGAGCCGGCAGCGCCAGCCGGGTCGCAAAATGTTCTATGGCAGGCGGACGCTCCATCTCTCGATCCCACTGTGGTGCGGAATGTTACCGCCTATCACTCGAAATTTGTCGGAGACACGGGCGCTGGCGGAGTTATGGGGTTGGTTCCGGCTCCCGGCGCCGGCGACGCCGCTGCTGGAAAAGTTCTCAAGGCTGATGGCACCTGGTATGTGCCGCCTAGCGTAGCGTTGCCTTCTGGCCCAGCAAATCAGGTTTTAGCCACTCCGAACGGAGCTTCTGGTGCTTCTGTTTTGCGCGTTCTTGTGCCTGCGGATCTGCCGGTTGCAACCATATCGGCTCTCGGTGCGGTTAAGCCCGATGGCTCGTCGATCACGATTGCAGGTGGTATTATCAGCGCTCCGGGAGGCGGCGGTGGAGGCGGCGGCGGTGGTCTTTGGAGTGGCCTACTCGGAACAGTTCCCACGCAGGCCAACACTGGGCTGACTACGGCTTATAACCAAAGCGGAAGCTTCAGCGCCACGGATGCGGCCACGGGAATTCTCATGGCCGATCCCACATCGGTAAGTGGCGATTGGAACGAGGGAGTTGTTGGGCCGTATCCCTCCGCCCCGTTTGTCCGGCGGGCGCTGATTACTTGGCCAGTCCCCGGGAATGGTTTTCCTACGGCGTTTTCCTTGCTTGGCCTGGTAATTTGCAATACCCTCAGCGGTCAGGCTATCTTTTTTGGTGCCTCTTGCCGCACTACTGGCCAGCCACCGCAGTTTTGGGGGCAGAATTATTCTTCGCCTACCGCATTCAATAGCAATTCTTTTACTTCTGACTGGAACCTGACGTTTCCACAGTGGCTGATCTTGACTGACGACGGAACAACTCTAAATCTGTATGTTACGAGCGATCCGCTGGTGGAGCAGGTTCTTGTCTGGAGCACAACGCGCGCGGCGAGCTATCTTGGGGCGTCGGGATTCAATTACCTGGGATTTATGATTACCCCGATGAATGGAGGCATCGCTGGTACCCTGATGGCGTGGCTGACTTCGTAGCCATGGTTGTGCGCCTCACTTGCCAGCTAAGCTACCGGCAGAGTTATGCGTTTTCTATCATCATTTTGAGGGCGGATGCGGCGGTTCATTTTTGGGGAATTACATGCTTGACTCTCTGGCCAGCGCAAAGAGGGATGACACAATGCGAAAGGAAGGAATTCACAGCCGAAAGGGGACGGATAAACGCCTCATGGGTGCCGTCAACGGTGAAACTGATGAATTTCTGGGAGCAAGTAACTTCACTTTGCATTCAGGGAGTCAAGCATGTAATTCCCAAAGTGCGAGAGATTCACGATATGGAGCGCCAGATTAAAGAGCGGCAGGTGAAGCTGATGTTCGACCCTCGCAAGTATTGGACACGATAACGGATGTGGTGCTGGCCTACCGGCCAAAACCGAAGACGAAAGCACAGAAAAATCGGAAGCGGAAGGAGAAGAAACTTGGCGACCATCCATCAATCTCAACTCATGCCCCAAGACAATAAGTTCCATCAGGGCAACGGGGAGGACGGCAAACATTATTGGCTGACTCCCCCAGCCCTCTATGCCGAACTTGACGCGGAATTTCACTTTGATTTTGACCCGTGTCCCTGTCCATTGCCAGAGGGATTCGACGGCCTCACATGCGAATGGGGCCAGTCCAACTATGTCAACCCGCCGTTTGGATCCATCATCCATCAAGGCAAGAAGAAAGGCCCGACCGCATGGGTTCGCAAGGCCATCGAAGAGCAAGCCAAAGGGAAGCGGGTTGTACTTGTCTACCCCGTCGATAAATGGGTACTGATGATTCTCTCTGTCATCGGGACGAAGGTTCGTAATCTTGGTGACGTGCGATGGTTCGCCGTTGAAGATGGTTCGCAGGGCAAAGGAACAGGCAGGCATATCGCATGTTTCATCTTGGAGCCGGGGTGCTGTCCGCGATGAATCGGTTTGCATCGAGCGTGCGCAGCGGGGAGATCGATAGCATCACGATCTCGACGGATGGCATGGAGCCGGTGGTCATCGACAAGGCGGCGGCCGAAAACATCCACCGCCGCGCGAAGAAGAAAAGGTAACAAGTTTCCGCGCCGGAGTGCGAGCTACGGTGCGGCGAGTGCGCGGTGGATCGGCGCTCTGGGAGATCGGCCAGACTTGAGCCTATAGACCTCAGAGTTAGCGGACGAGCCAAGCCAGCGATGAAATCCGCATCGCCGCGCACGACGAAAAACAGGGTTCAGTTATCAGTGAACAGTGGTCAGTCGGGAGCGAGTTATGTCAGGCATCAAGATTTTGGGAATTACATGCTTGACTCTCTGGCCAGCGCAAAGAGGGATGACACAATGCGAAAGGAAGGAATTCACAGCCGAAAGGGGACGGATAAACGCCTCATGGGTGCCGTCAACGGTGAAACTGATGAATTTCTGGGAGCAAGTAACTTCACTTTGCATTCAGAGAGTCAAGTATGTAATTCCCCATTTTTGGGCTAACTGGAGGCGGCAGCCGGGAGGCGTTTCGGATACCTGGCCAGCCCTGGCGTTTTGCAGGCAGCTCTGAGGCGGTTTTAGTCGCCTTTCAAGCCTATGGAAAATGGAATATTGCACTCTTTTTCCACAGCTTGAGAAAACCAGTGCAATCTAATTCCTGTATTCAGTGCAATCAAACGGCTGCAGCCACAGCACGGGGCTTTTGTGCGTGGACCGGCTCTGCAAAAAGCCATAAAAAGCTGTAGATAGGTGGAGCTATCCCACCCTAGCGGCAAAAACAAAGACGCAGCGAGGGTGGGGCACCCGCCGCATTCCTTC
>Ga0224553_1000103_pt1 | contig 42430 bp, 44 predicted proteins | sample 714S21014metaG_FD_179897 | JGI IMG/M metagenome (GOLD analysis project Ga0224553, IMG submission 179897) | Peat soil microbial communities from Stordalen Mire, Sweden - 717 S2 10-14 | ecosystem: Environmental > Terrestrial > Soil > Wetlands > Peat | place: Sweden: Norrbotten County, Stordalen... | reverse complement strand
TTAAGCGCAGTGGTCAGTTTTGGACGCCGCAGGGGCAGCACTATCTCTGTGCGCTTATCGAAGCACGTCAAAACGGTCACTGGGACAGTCTTTGGAATTAGGATGGGGGAACTATTGAGATGCACACCGCAAAAAGCGCAAAGGTAGGGACGCACCGCCGGGGCGTCCGTTTTTAAAGTAAAATCCAAAAACTTTTTTGCCGCCAAAAGGCGCAAAGACCGCAAAGCCGGGCCGTACATTTTTACAGAAGGAAACGAAGGGAACAAAAAATCTTCACCGCGAACTCCGATAAATCGCGAGCAGGTGGACACAAACGGACACGAATTGATTTCTGTCTGTGGTAAGGCCGTGCTGCCGCGCGCCCATTGGCCATCTTCAATCTTCCACCTTCCATCTGCGTTTTCGGCAATCTTGCAGCCGATAGTCCACAGCCTGCCGCGTGGCAAAGCTTTACGAGGACGCTGGGCGCGCAACGGAGCATCTCCGAAAAATACTGGCCGCCGGTCCGTGGCGAGTGGATTCGGTCTCCCGTCTCTCCCGGTGATTGACACGTTTCAGTTGGCGCCGAGGTTACGGCACGCTCGTGTGGTTGTGCATCCATTGAATATCAACACTGCCCGGGTCCCGGATTTCGGTCCTGCCGTAACTGATGCCCGGGCAGGTTTTGGCCGACATCCATTTGTGGATTTCGCTGTGACCGCCGGCAAAATTAAAAACGCAGGCGCCATTGTGGTAGCTGCCCGGCATGTCGTCCCACAGGTCCGGGCTGTTCATCCGGGTGTTCAGCCAGGCATCATTGATGGTATCGGGGTTTTCGTCCGCAAAGACCCAGAGCTCTGACGGGGAAGGGGCCATCAACTGGCCCTCTTTTCCATACGCGGCGAATCCCGGAACCCAAAACAGGCCGGGGCGCGCACCGCCCTCCAGGAAACAGTTCATGGAGACACTGCGAACCCGCTCAGGAAACCCGCTGGCGACCTGGATCGGTGACAGAAACCGGTCGGCCGGGCATTTGTAGATTTTGTACTCATGCGTGTAGGGAAAGAGCAATCCATTGGCAATAAGCTGCAGGTTGGTGTTATCCGGAAAAGCCGACCAATCCATCATCCCATAAACCCAATTCGGATTCTCAATGGGCAGGCCGGTTTCCGGCCCTCCATAAGTCGGCCAGCCGTTAAAAACCCAGTTATTGACCAGGCGCCCGTCATGTTCATCGGTGTAGAGGCGCCACGCCAGGCCCAGTTGCCTGGAATTGCTTAGACAGGAAATGGCCAGGGCTCTGGCCTTGACCCCGTTAAGCACCGGCAGCAACAGCGCCGCCAGAATGGCGATGATGGCAATCACCACCAGCAACTCAATCAAGGTGAACGCGGCTTTGCCGACATCCTGATGGCGCCTTTTCATTGCAGCCATGCCAATAACGCCCCGCCCGCCATATTTGTCGAGTGTAAATTGAATGCGGTATCCGCATCGGAGGGCGAAGTTCTACGACGCCCAAACTTCAAATACAGATTTTAACCGCATGGAACGCAGAGATCGCAAAGGTGGGGCAAGCGCCTGTCGCGCCGTTTCACCAATTGAACACTGAACACTGAAAACTTGAAACGCCCCCGTCGTCTTCACTTTCCTTCGATGTTCAGCGTTCGATGTTGAATGTTCGATGTTCCCCTTTTCCGCCTTCACTTCAGCCTTCAGCCTTTTCCCTCCCCGCCTCAACCCACTGGACCGCGGGCGTGGCTGGAAATGGTCATCTTGATCGCCGCGCCGGGATTCCGATGCAGAAGCTCATCGGTTTTAAGCATGCCCCGGTCCAGGAAGTAATAACCATAATCTCCCTCCGTCGGTGGGGAAATCATTGCGCACAGGGCAGGTTCGTTCCCCGAATGACCACAGCCGATGTCGTGATCCACCCGGAAACGGTCTTTGCGGCCGGGCTTGTCGGCCTTGATGGCAAACGCCAGCAGGTCCCGGTCGTTTTCATCAATGTTCACGAATTCAAAATTTGCCCAGACCTCATTGCCTTTCCCGGCATGGAAAGGAGCCGGATCAAAATCGGGCGAGCATCGGTCATCCGCCGCATACGGCCACAAAGGAACCAGGGCGGTGCCGCCCGTTTCGTTGCTGGTAAATCGCACCAGGGGGAGATGCTGATTGAGCCGGCTGATGGTGCGGGCGGCCACTTTGATTCCTGAAACAATGACTTCAGTATTTTCTTTATTCTGCGACCACAGGACACTATCCGGCCCGGCGAGCGCGAGTTGACTGGCACTGAGGGTGGTTAATCCGGCAATACCCAAGGCTCTAAAATGTTTAAACATGACAATCCTTTCGTTTTGGTTATTGCGAAACAATCGGTCAAAACCGTCCCGGCCCGTTGACCATTCGCAAGCCGCGCGTGGTGGCGCATCCTGCCAAGCACCCCAAATGCCACGAGTGCATTTATGCATTTTAGGGGCATTTCAGTAAAATCCATGAACGCACATCGTCCGGGATGAGCCAAGCTGGCTCAGGGCGCTGTCACACCGCGCCATAGTCGCGCAACCGCGGTCAGCCGGTTTTTCCCGCAGATGCCGCAGATGAACGCAGATTTTTTTCTGACTCCTGAATTCTGGCTTCTGAATTCTGCCCATGGTGGGGCGAGCGCCTATCGCGCCGTAACCTTGGCGAAGGCTGATCCGCGCGAGCCGTTTCCTCGACTGATTACTGAACACTGAAAACTTGAAACTCTGCCCGTTATCTTCTGTCCCCCGGTAGGGCGCGTCACTCCGTGCGCGCCGGCCATTTCCCACCGAAGGAAACAAAGGGAACAAAGCTTGCCGCGTGGCGCAGCTTTACGCGGACTTCGTGATGTTGTGTTTACACCGCTGTCTAATCCGTAACAAAATCACAGGATGAGCCATCGAAAGCCCCAATCCTCCTCAACCGATAACCGGACATGAAAGGCTTCCTTCTCCCACTCGTTTTACTTCTGATTCTATCCAGCGCGCTGCCGGCAGCGGCGGTCAAGGGCAACACCGGACCCAAATCCATGCCGGAGTTGCAGGCGGCGATTGAAACGATCTTGAAAGAAACCCGGACACCGGGCGCGGCCATCGCCATCGTCTCCCGCAACCAGGCCGAGTGGGTGGCGGGCATCGGAAAAGCCGACGTGGCCGCCAGCCAACCCGTCACCACCAATACCCTGTTCCGCCTCGGCTCGGTCTCCAAAACGTTCGCCGCCATAGCCGCGCTCCAATTACAGGAGGCGGGCAAGCTCAAGCTGTCGGACACGGTGAAGCAATGGGTGCCGGACGTGCCCTTTGTCAATCCGTGGGAGGCAACGCACCCGTTGCGCCTCGTCCATTTGCTCGAACAGACCTCCGGTTTTGACGATATGCATCTGCGGGAATTTGCGCTGAACGACCCGACGCCGGTGTCGTTGAAGGATGCCCTGGTCGATGACGTCGCCTGCCGGGTCTGCCGCTGGCCGCCCGGCACACGGATGTCTTACTGCAACGCCGCCCCGGCCGTGCTGGCCGCCGTCATTGAAAAAGCGACCGGCGAACGTTTTGAAGATTACGTGCAGGAACACATCTTCAAACCGCTGCACATGGACACCGCCGGTTATTTCCACACCCCGGCCGTGGAACAGCGAATGACCCGTCTCTATCATCCCGACGGAGTCACGCCCTATCCTTACTGGAACTTTGCGCTCCGGCCCACCGTCGCCGTGAACGCGTCTGCCACGGACATGGCCAACTACCTCCGGTTTTATCTCCAACGCGGCAGCCTGGACGGCACGCAGGTGCTTCAGACCGCATCCATCGAGCGCATGGAAACCACCGAAACCATGCCGTCAGCCGGATTGGGCAGCATGTACAATTACGGCCTTTGCAACTATCCGGTTGCCGAAGGCCCGTTTGTGTTTCGCGGACACAACGGGGCGGTCATGGGTGGTTTCGTTCAAATGGCCTATCTTCCCGACCAGGGACGCGGTTACGCCGTCATGATCAATTCGGGAAGCTTCGACGCCATGTACCGGATTGGAGAACTCCTCCACCGGTTTATGACCAATAATCTGGCTGCGCCGGCCTTGCCACCCGTCGTGCCGGTCCAGCCCGGTCTGCGCCAGCACTATCAGGGATACTATCAATACATCAGCCCCACGCCGCAATGGGCTTACGGCTTTGAACGATTGATAACCGTGAAGAAACTCACCTTCGACGCCGGCGGACTTTCGACCAGCACCTGCGGTTGGCAGCGCAACCGATGGGTACCCATGTCCGATCGGCTGTTCCGCCATGAGAATGAAACCATCGCCATGGTTGCCTTGCTGCCGGATGCCGATGGAGAAACGTTGATTCAATACGGCTTCGGTACTTTCAAAAAAGTCTCCGCCTTGCGGGTTTGGTCGCAGCTCATCGGGGCCGGACTGGTTTCCGTGCTGATGTTGAGTTCGCTGGTGCTGGCTCCCATCTGGATTTTCCGCAAACTGTTTTGCAAAAACTATAAACTGCGGCCGGTTTTGGTGCGGGCCTGGGCGGCGGCCAGCGCGGCCCTGCTGGTGACATTTGATCTTCTCATTCTCTGGGCGTTTCGGGGAGTCGCCACCTCCAGATACTTTCCTGATGTCAGTCTGGGCACTTTCAATTCCCTGACGGCCGGCATCATGCTCACCAGCCTAACCTTCCCGCTGGTAGCGATGGTGGGCCTCTACGTGGCCTGGCGCGAGCGCAATACGCCGATGAAACGCCAGACATATTGGCATTCCGTCCTAGTCGGGCTGGGCGCGGTGGCCGTCGCCATTTATTACGCCTACTGGGGACTGATTGGCCTGCGGCTTTGGGCGTAAGAAAAGAAACTGCCCTTCGAGCCGCTTCTAACCGCCAAGCCGCCAAGGTGGGGCGAGACTCCCGGCGAGCCGTTTCACCAACTGAACACTGAAAACTTGAAACTTGAAACTCCCTTTCAGCCTTCAGCCTTTGGTCCCAGCCCTCGACCCTCGGCTCGCCACAAAGATTGGGCGGTTATCATTTGTCTCGTCGGCGGCGGACAGGAAATAAACATTGGCGAAGCTGGAATTGACGCTTGGCTTGAAGCCGTGAACACGGCCTTCCCGCATTGGCACATGTATATCTCCTCGCGGCTTACCGACAGTGAATATGCGGCAGGCAAAGCACTGGAGCAAATCAGCCAGCGCCACGATAAACATCTCGACGACAGTCTGCATCTCGCTGTTTCCATGCGCTCATTTAGGGCTGAGAATGTTTCAGCTTTCGTCAAAGCCCTTCTCGATTGCGAAAAGGAACAAGCACGCGAAACGTTTGCCAAATTTGCGAGTCGCTACCCAATTACCCTCACACGAGACCTGAATTTGGCAAAGCAATGGGTTAGATCCCATGCCAGAGGTTCGGAACAGTTCGGATTGGTGGCCTCGTCGAAAGCCCAAAGGTTGAAACCACACGCAATCGATATTCGGGTAAACGTTGACCCCGTGCATTGGTTTCTGAATCCAAGGGAAGACACTCGTTCAAGCTATTATCTTGAAGACGCAGCCACTGAGTTTCAGGTTCAAGGCCTCGAACTCGATTGGGCATGTGTAACTTGGGATGGTGATTTGCGCTTCACAAACTCTGGCTGGAGCTATCACGATTTTCGGGGCGACAAATGGACAGACATTCACAAACCAGAAAATCGGAACTACCTACGCAATGCCTACCGTGTTTTGCTCACACGCGCGCGGCAAGGCATGGTTATTTTCGTTCCACCGGGAGAACTTGCTGATCCTACACGTTGTTCAGGTTACTACGATCCGACGTTCAATTATCTGTCTGAACTCGGAATCCCTGTGCTCAAATAAATTCGGGATGTGAAAAATATTTCGCGTCGGTTGCGGACGTTCAGCCCGAGTTGGGCGAGGACAGAATCACGTTTCGGCATGACTCATAGTCCAAGCCGAATTCGGGCAAAGGTCTATGGACTATCAGTCAGGTTCCGGCATGGCACGACGAAAATCGGCTGCCGGTTGTCTATCCGACTCTTGAAGCTGCCCAGCGAGAAATCGCCGATGATGTGATGGAAAAGCTGCGCCAATTCCTTGAAGGCGAGCGTGATTTTGAAGACGCGATGACAGTCGAAGATTATATTTTGCCAGTGGATGTTTTGCCGGACGGTTCAGTTCTTGATGAGGATGGAAACTGCTTCGGCAAAAAAGACCGGTGACGTTTTTTGCCAAAGCCAAACATTCGGAAGTAATGTCGCGGATTCGTGGGCGCGGTCAGAATCCAAAATCTTGCGGCGTCAGGCCGGATTGGCGGACGATGGAGCGCGTGGTACCAATGGGCAATTCCTTTTTCGGATGGGGAACGATGGCAATTCGACCCGTGGCATTCTTGTATTTGGCGTGGCTGCCGCGCTGGGTGACGAATGAAAATCCATGCTCTTGCAACACGCGGATGACCTCTTTGGAGCCGAGGCGCTTAGGCATGAACGAGTTCCTGCCCCACGCTCGCTTCACTCACGAGCGAAAAGTTGCCGGCGGTCTCGCCCTCAAAATAAAGTTCAACCGCCTCCTTCAGATTGGCCACGGCTTCCTCCCGCGTGGATCCGAAGCTGGACACGTCCACGTTCAGGCACTGGGCGACAAAAAATTCGTCCTCCCGATAAATGACGTAGTTCATTTGTTTCACAGAATGAATTTAACAGCCCTGACGGAAAATTGCAACCATGCCTGACGTCTTTTCCAAAGCGAAGCGTTCCGAAGTGATGTCGCGGATTCGTTCGCGCGGCAACCGGGACACGGAACTGGCGATGGTTGGGTTGCTCCGCGCATACAAGATAACGGGATGGAAACGGCATCAATTGGTGCGCGTCGCGGTTGAGGGTCGTTGGTTGAGGGTTGAGGGTCGGAAACCACGCAAAAACCTTCAACCCTCAACAACCAACCCTCAACTTGCCGTGCGTCCTGACTTTGTTTTCCCCAAATCACGCACGGCAATCTTCGTGGACGGCTGTTTCTGGCATGGCTGTCCCAGGCACGCGACAAAACCAGCGAACAATCGCGCTTTCTGGCGGCGCAAACTGGCCGGGAACAAAACCCGCGACCGGGTCGTGAACCGCGCCTTGCGGCGCGCGGGGTGGACGGCAGTGCGGATTTGGGAGCACCAACTTCAAAGTCAAAAGTCTAAAGGCCAAAGGCTGAAGTGTAAGGCCAAGCGTTCGACACCTCACCTGGCCTCCGGCCATCCTCTCCCCGGTCGAGGCGGAGAGGGTGTAGTGCGATTGATGAAGCGGATTCGGCGGAGGTTGGTAAATTGTTAAAGGTTGACCAGTCTTCGCTGCGCTTCGACCCGGCAAGGGGTTGGGCATGGACGGAATACGGACGCCGCGGCGCAGCGTCCCCACCTTTGTTTTCTCTGCGTTCGCTGCGGGCGTAAAGCCCCGTGGGGGCCACGCCCCTTTACGGGGTTAAAATGAATCCGCGCTCGGCTCGCGAGGACGCTCGCCCCACCGTTTGCGTCTTGTGCGCCTTTTTGCGACAAATAAATTTCGGCGTTTTATGTTAAAAACGGACGCCCCGGCGGTGCGTCCCTACCTTTGCGTTCTCTGCGCTCTCTGCGGTTAAATAAATTCGAGGACGAAGAAAATCTTATTGGTTGATGTGCACCACGGTCGCGGGCGGGAAGCCGTTGAACCAGGTCGAGGATGCGTGGCTGTAGGCGCCGATTTGTTCGCTGTAAAGCAGGTCGCCGAGTTGCAGGTCGCCCGGCAGTTCCTCAGCCATCGAGACCACGTCCAGCGCGTCGCACGTCGGTCCGAATACCGAACAGATCTGGGTCGGGCCGCGCTTGAACGACTTCATGTGGTAGTGGCAGTGGTCGAAGATGACGCCGGAGAAGGTGTGATAAACGCCGTCGTTGACGTAGTAGCAGAGTTTGCCCTCGCGCACGGCCTTGCCGATGATTTTGGAGACGGCGGTGGCGGCGGTGGCGCAAAGGAACCGGCCCGGCTCGGCGAGTATCTGGATGTTCTTCGGAAAAAGCCGGTTGAGTTCGCGATTGATGATGCCGGCCAGTTCGCGGAACGGTTTCACCGTGTCGTCGTAGGGCGCCGGGAAGCCGCCGCCGATGTCGAGCAGGTTCATTTTGCTGTAACCGCGGTCCTTCGCTTCCTTGAAGATGTTGGCGGCCAGGTTGATGGCAGCAACGTAGTTCCCGAAGTTGGTCGTCTGGCTGCCAACATGGAAGCTGATGCCTTCCACGGTCAACCCCACCTTGTCCGCGGCGAGGATCAGGTCCACGGCTTCGCCGGGCGCGGCGCCAAACTTGGATGACAGCTCGACCATCGCCCCGGTGTTGGTCACCTTCAACCGCAACGCGAGCCCGGCTTGCGGGGCGTGCTTCTTGATTTTGCGGATTTCCTCGTAATTGTCGTAGGTGACCAGCGGTTTGTATGGATTCAATTCCTGCAGCGTCTCGTTGGCCTTGATCGGGTTGGCGTAAATGATTTTGTCCCAGATCCAGTCCTGCCGCTGTTTGTCCGGCATGTCCTTGATGTATTCATAAACGATTCGGAATTCCGGCATGGAGGCCACGTCGAAGCTCGCGCCAGCATCGAACAGCGTCTTGACGATGGCGGGATCGGGGTTGGCCTTGACGGCATAGTAGGCCTGGACGCGCGGCAGGTATTTTTTGAAGGTGGCGTAGTTGCGCCGCAATTCGTTGTGGTCCACCACGAACAGCGGCGTGCCGTTTTGTTCGGCCAGTTTTTTCAGGGTGCGGCGCGGTATCATCTCAGTCTCCGTCGGTAATCAGGAAGTTTTTGAACTGCCACGGATCGTCCCGGTCAATCTGCGGGTTGTTGTGTCCGTTGAACGCGTTGGTGTAATGTTTGAGTGGCGTCCAATCGGACGGCTGGGAAATCCATTTGCCCAGATACGGCCTGGCTATCTTCAAGATGTACTCGTGCGGCAGGTCGTCCGGCACGCAGACGCCCCTGGCCGGGTTTTCAATCATCCACATCGCGGCGGCAATGACCGAAATGGCGACCTGCATGGTGGTGGCGTTCTGGTGCGGCACCAGCCGGCGCGATTCGCCAATGCTGAGATCGCTGCCCATCCACCAGGCATTGTAGGCGTGGCCCATCAACAGCGCACCGAGAATGTCGGAGCCGCTGATGATTTCATCATTGAGAATGCGCTGGTTTTTCGGAAGCTGGTAGTCGGAGCCGCGCAGCTCATTCAGCGACACGATGGCCACATCGGCCGGGCAATAGGCGTAATGCACCGTGGGCCGGTAGATGGCCTTGCCGTTTTTCCAGACGGTGAGCCGGTCGGAAATGGTGAACGCCTCGCCGTGGCGGACGACCATGCCGTGGATGCAGTAGTTGGGCACCCAGGACGAAACCCAGGTGTTGATGCCCATGCGGGCGAGGCAAATCTGGTTGCGCGGGCCTTCGGTGTGCTCGTAGGCCAGCGGCGGCAGCTCCTTCTCGTGCGTGCCCCAGCCCATCTCGGCGGTGGTCGTGCCCTCCTCGCGGAAGCCCTCGACGCTCCAGGTATTGACGAATTCGTCCACCTGCTTCGGTCGGCTGGTGATCTGGGTGTCGCGTTCGCTGCAATGAATCACCTTCACCCCGAGTTTCATCGCCAGGCGGTTGAATTTTTGTTCCACGATGAGCTGCCGGATTTCGGCGGCGGCCTGGCCCATGACCTTCTTGTCCTTGATGGCGCGGTTGCCGATGTCAATCAAACCCTGCTTGGTGAAATGCGAGATGAGGCCGGGGTTCGCGCCGTGCTCGATGACTGCCGTTGGACCGGGCTTGGCCCATTTTGAAATCATGCGGCGGATGTTCATGTGCCGCCAATAGAGCGTCATCTTCTGCGGCGGCGCGCCCTTGGCGTTTTCGTAGGGATCCCACAATTCGACCGAGGTGTTGATGTAAAGGATGCCGCGGTCGTGACACCACTGGAGAATTTCGCAGCAGTCAATGTTCCAGGCCAGGTCAATCAGCAGGTCGCCGGCTGCCAGATATTTGCCCAGCAGCGCGCCCATGTTCCCGCGCGTCACCTGTTTGCGCGCGAACTTCACGCCGCGCTTCAGCCACGGCGCCAGCACGCCACGGCGGTCTTCGAAATCCATGACGGTGATGTTGGAATACGGCGTCTTGAGGTGTTTGACCAGGATGGGGAGGGCGCATTGCGCCACGGCCCCGTAACCGACGAACAGAATTTTGTTTTTAAATTCCAGCATGGCAAATTTATTTTAACGCGGCACTTTGTCCAAATTTTTTTTCGGTTACAAGAATTTATTGAGAAAAGGACGCCGGATGTTGAATCGGATTCGCGGAGCCGGTTTGGCTCGCCGCCGTCACTGGCGCACAGAAATTTGACCCGGACCCCGGAGTTGACTTTCTGCGTTGGCGGAGTACGGGTGTCCCGACCGCAGCCAGGTGGTCCGGGCGGGCGGCGGGGAAATTTTCCGTGAGTTGAATGAAGCCAGTTGCTGCGCCCGAGGACGGGCGCACTCCGTCCCGGCCACAAATCACTTCACCGCGTCGCGCGGAACGATTTTGATGCTGATGATGCCCATGCGTTTGTCGGGGCGGTCCTGCGGATGCGTGGGCGTGGTGCCGATTTTTTCCAAAACGTCGTCGCCTTTGATCAGCTTGCCGAACGTGGTGTATTGATGGTCGAGGAACGTCGGGCTGCCATGACAGATGAAAAACTGGCTGCCGGCGGAATCGGGATTGTTCGAGCGCGCCATGGAAATGACGCCGCGCACGTGCGAGCGGTCATTGAACTCGGCCTTGATCTGGTAGCCCGGCCCGCCCGTGCCCCACACGTCTTCCTTGCCCGGGTCCTTGGTCAGCGGATCGCCGCCTTGGATCATGAAACCTTTGATGACGCGGTGAAAACAGGTGCCGTCGTAAAAGCCTTTTTTGGCGAGCGTTTTGAAATTTTCGACGGTCTTGGGCGCGACCTCGGGCCAGAATTCGATGACCATTTCGCCTTCGGTGGTGTTGATGACGGCGACTTCGTTGGTGTTTGCGGGAGTGCTCATGGTTGCGGTGGTTGGGATGTTCGTTTTGGTTTCGTCAGCCAAAGCCGTCACCATTCCAGCGGCAAAGACGATGGCGCAAATCAGGTTAAATGTCTTCATGGGCGCAAAATTTTCCAGACCCGCAGCCAAAAGTCACGCGCGGAATTGGACATTTCAAGTCATCGGCGGCGGAAATTTTTTCGCCTCTTTCTTATCCTCGCGCTTTTCCTCCGGCTTTTCCTCGTGCTTGTCCTCGTCTTTGTGTTTGTCTTTGTGCTCGTTCATCGCGCGCGTGATGAGGCTGGCGTGGTCGGTTTTGCCCGGGCGACGCAGCATGAAAACCGCCAAACCGCCCGCCACCGCCAGAATTGCCACGCTTATGGCCAAAGTACCTTTCCAGCCCATCCCGGAACTTTCGGTCGGCGGCGCAGTGGTGATATTGGATTGAGCGGGAACGGCACTCGTTTGAATCAATGACACTTCGCCGGCAACCGCAGATGCGGACGTTGATGTGTTGGTGGGCGGCAGGATGATGGCATTGGTCGTTGTCAGGGACGCAGCGGCGCTGTTGGATTGGGCGGGAACAGTGCTGGTTTGCGCCAATGGCACAACGACCGGTGGTTTCACCTTGCGGACAACCGCAGGTGCGGGCGCCGACGTTGCGGTCATCGGCGGCGGGACAGCAACCTGGTTGGTGTTGGCGGGGAGGCTGGTGGTCGCGCCGGTTTGCGTGTTGGTTTTGGTTTCGTCGGCCGGGGCCGTCAGCATTCCAGCGGCAAAGACGATGGCGTAAATATAAATCCTTGCTTTCATAAATGGGAATTTTCCAGACGCGTGGTCAAAAGTCACGGGCGGAATCAATCCTTTTTCACCGAACGGTCGTTGGGTTTGTCGCCGCCGGGCCGGCGGACGCGGCGGAACATGAAAACCGCCAGACCGCCCGCCAGAAATGCCACGCCAATGGCCAAAACATCTTTATGGCCGGTCTTGGAACTTTCGGGCGGCGGGGCGATGGCATTCGTCGTTGCCAGTGGCACAGCAGCAATTTGGGGTTGAGCGGGAGCGGCGCTGGTTTGCACCAATGGCACAACCGCCGGCGGTTTCACCTCGTTGGCAACCGCGGGGGCGGGCGTTGAGGTTATGACCATCGGCGGCGGATTGGTCAGCGCCGGTTTTGGCACGGGTGACGGTTTCGGCGCGGGCGGCGGCACATGATTGGTGATGGTTGTGCCAACAATAATAAGCGCTGGGGCGCTGGATCGTGGCGCGGGCGCATTCGTAACCGTGGGTGGCTCATGGACGGCTTCGGGCAGGGGAGGAAACGCCGGAAGACTCACAGGCTGGGGCGGAAAACTCACCATGCAACCGGTGTATTGGCCGCGTTGCGAGCGCAACCCGACGACGATTGGTAACGTTGCTTTCTCCCATTTGCTTTGATGTTGTTGGAAAATTTTTTGATTGATCCCAACATCGTAGAGTGTTCCGTGGATTTCTCCCTGGCCGTCGCAGAAAATCAGCACCGTCAACCGCTCGGACCTTTCCACGATTTGATTCAGCAGTGGCATCAGCGCATCAAAGCTGGTTTTTTTTGAGTACCGCTGACTGCCGACAAAGGCGCTGATGTTCGACGCAATCACTGCCGCGTTCTCCGGCTCCCAGCGTTGCAGCGGATACTGCCCTCTGCGCAAATCCTGGTCGAACGTCCATACGCCAATGGTATCGCCCGGATGTAACTGCCCGTTCGTGCTGGCGGCCAGCATGTCGTTGAGCGCCTTTTGCACCGCCGGCAAGCGCCGCTTCATGTCCGACGAAGTGTCAAAAATGAGCAGAAAACGGCTGTTCACATTCCGTACCGCCGGTTGCGCCCGCACCGCCGGAACCAAAAAAATTCCAGCGAGCAGCACCGCAAAAATGAACGGGCGGTGGGCCATTTGATTTTGGTGCATTGGTGTCTTCATTTCAAATCGCACTTGTGACTTCGGTTAAAACGGTTCCGTTCCGCCCGATTGTGATTTTGCAATTCATCCTGCAATTCCGTCAGCGCATTTTCAACCATGCGAATGAAATTCGCACAACTCGACGCCAGGCCACCCAGGCCCGTGACCGTGTCGCGCTCGGCAACATCGTCCGTGACGGCCAGTACTTCACCGTAGTCGCCGAACCGGTGCGCCGCGCGCTCAATCATGTCATCGGCGGTCTGCCCGGCGCACGAAAATAAAACCTCAACCGCCGGATTCGATTCCGGTGGCGGCGTTCCCGCCGGCGCGCCGGAACCGTCGAAGAAAATCGTGACCGGCGTGCCCGTCGCGTCGTGATAACGCGTGAGCACATGAATCAATTCCTCGCGCGCGCGAGCCGAATGACGTCGCCGGCCGGGAGCCAGTTCCGGCCAGTTGTGCAGCAGGCTGGACTTTTGATAATCCCTAGATTCAGCTTGACGACACAACTCGTGAATCAAATTATATCCGTCAACCAAAATACGGACCAGCGCCATGAGAAAAGCATACTCATATCAGAGGTTCTCGTCCATTAAACAAAAGGGCGGGGATTCAACCAAACGCCAGAGCGGTGCAGCAGCGGTTTTTTGCAAACAACACGGTTTGACCCTTGTTGACACATTTACGGATGAAGGGGTTAGCGGATTCAAGGGAAAGAATTTTTCCAATGAATCCGCATTGTCTCAATTCTTGAAGTTGGTGGAGAATGAAAAGGTGGAGCCGGGTTCCGTTCTGATCGTGGAAAACATGGACAGGCTTTCACGCCAATCAATCCTTCCCTGCCTGTCAAAATTTATTGAAATAATAAACAAGAGGGTATCTATCGGCGTAATTTCTCAAAATAAAATTTTAGATACCAAGAGCATCACGGAAAATCCAATGGAGTTAATGCTCGTGCTGGTGGAATTTGCGCGGGCAAACAATGAATCAGAAACCAAATCCAAGCGGATAAAATCCGTCATTGCGGCAAAAATTGAAAAAGCAAACAAAGGGGAAAAAGTTTGGTTTGCGGTTCAAAAACCAAGTTGGATTGTCGGATTCAAGGACGGCAAATTTGTTTTGGATGACGACAGGGTGAAACTTGTAAAAAACATCTTTGCTCATTACTTGGCAGGCCACAGTTGCACACGCATTGCTAACGACCTGAATAAATCCAAAATACCCACTTTGCGAAAATTCAAAAATGGCATCTGGACAAATTCAACTGTCGCGTGCTTGCTCAAAAATAAAAACTGCATCGGCTGGATAGGCATAAATGATTTTGAACAGGACAATTATTTTCCCGCAATCGTAACGGAGAAAGTTTTTCAACTCACACAGCAGAAATTGGCGTTCAACGTCAAAAACAGGGGTGGCAGCAAATACGGGCTTGTCAGAAATTTATTCAAAAATTTGCTGACCTGTTTGGAATGTGGCCAAGTCATTGAAACTAAAATCGGCTCATACAAAAATGTTAAAGGAATAACGAACCACTACGCGGATTATATTTGCCGTGGTGTGAAACACAAAAGCGGTTGCACCAACAAGGGGCGGGTTTCTGTTTCTGAATTTGAAGCAAGAATTTTCCAAGCCATTTTGAATCTGGATGATTTTAACAATCAAACCCCACAGACAAATGATGTCTTGGATGAATTGGAAAATAAACTCGCAAAAATTCAGACCGGCATTGGCCGTTGCATGGAATTGTTGGACAGTGACGAATTGGCCGACATGAAAGAACTGTCTGTAAAACTTGCTCGGTTAAACGGGGAAAAGGGACAATTGGTAAAAAGTATTGAGGCGGAAAAAGCCAAGGTGTCTGTCATTAGCAATACACCAAAGGCAGTCGGAATGTTGCGAGACAAATTTAGCAACAAGAATGCTCAGGTGGTCAATGGTGTTTTGCATCTCAAAGCCGTCAGTAAAAAAATGGTGCAAGATGAATTGGCCCGAATCAAAGAACACCTTAAATCCACGGAAGAACGGCAACGGATTAGGAACATGATGCCAAGCGTTTTTGATGGCATACAGATTAAATTCGGCAATATGCCAAAAGCCTTTTGCCAGTTTATGGACGGGAAAAGGATTTCCCTGACAATTGGGAAAGACGGTGTGTTTCTAAATTCCATTTCGTATAATTGACGCAAACCAATTTGCACACTCTTTCGCTTCCGTTTCCAGAAACGAAATATATTTCGCCTCCGCTGTTGACAGGATTGCCCCTTGTGTCAGCGATCCAGATGCCGAATGAATCGGCACGAAAAAATCAAAAACGTATGAAAACTGACACAAGAAACAAAACTGGAAATGGAAACACCGCAACGGCCGCACTTGCCAAAATCAACGCTCAAATTGAGGCGCTGAACCAACAGCGAATCGGTTTGGCTCAACCGCTCAAAGACCGTTACGCGGAAATGAGGGGCGAACTTTCGGCCTTGGAAACCGAAATCCGCAGTCTTGACGCCGGATGGAAACCCGCTCCGTTGAAGCCACGGGCTGATGACAAAATCCGTGAACTCATTACGGAGCACGGCAAACCGATGAGCGCGGATGAAATCGTCAAGGCGGTTGGCGGCGTGTTCACGCCTTGGAAGGTCAAAAACACCCTGAAAAAGAAATCCACCGGCGCAAAGGCGGTGTTCACGGTGAATGACGGCAAATTCAGTATCAAAGCGGCGTAAAGCAACCGCAGAAATACCAACCCCGGATTCGTCCGGGGTTTTTGGTGCGATTGTTCGATGTTTGCCTTTACACTTTGGAGATTCCTTGAGAAGAAACCATTAGACATACATGTCCAATCAGAAATCCAGTGCGGTTAAGAAAATCTGCCTTGCCTACATTGATGGGCATTCGATGCAGCACATTGCGAAGGCCCTAAACGCTAAACACGTTCCTTGCTTTGGAGGCGGCATCCAATGGACGCAAGGGCAGGTTGCTCCCCAGTTAAGGTCTGAATTAGTTCGCAAAGTTCTAACCGATGAAGAATTTGCATCACTTCAAGCCAAGTTGAGCCAGAACAAAGGCAGGAGAGGTGGCAAGAGAGGGAACGACTGGATTTCAAATCTGTTCCCCAATCGTGTCAGGTGCGCTGCCTGTGGCGCTTCAGTTACCACTCACAACACCAAAGGCGGAGCAGATACATATAAAGGAACAACCGTGAGGCGGTATTACAGATGCAGTGCTAAATGCCGCGCCTATTTTAGAGCGATGGCTCGCATTGACGCGGTTGAAATTGACTTTTTCATGTTATTTTTTACGGACTTGATTAAGTCACGCACCCAACTAACAGCAGTTGCCGACATAGAAAAAGTGTTAGCGGTTAATGACTGGAATAAGGTTGAACAGTTAGAACAGGCTTTGAGGAATCCCGAAGTTAGGGCAAAACTTGTTCAGCTTCTTCCAAACCTTGTGACCTGCCTTACAATCAACTTTGAAAAGCAATCATACTCCATAACCACAACAGACGGCGCAACCACTCCAATACGCCTTTTACCGGACATCCGTCCCGATTGGTGGAAAAAGCCGCGAATCAAACGGGGCCGTGACTGGGGGAAGATGGAATTTGACCAGTCTAAAAAACAGAATGTTTTATTTGAAAGCCGGTGGTTTTTTCTCAACGACCAGTGGCATCTTAGGGCACGCTAACTAGACAACTTGCACAGGGTTTTACTTCTATCTTGACTCTGATAAAATGCTCGCACAGTTGGCCCTGCCGGTAACAGTGAGAGCCGACTGAGTTAAATCCGTGACCGGGTAGCTCCCGGTCAAAGAAAAACATCCAAAAACAAAACGCATGAACTATGCCCTACGCATGGTCCATGCCCTAAAACAAAAACAAAAAATGAGTACAAAACGTAATACCAAACTAAACGAAACCGAGATTCAACAGCTCAAGCAATACGCTGAAGAATTGAATCAGCTACAAACGGACATTGAGTCCAATGACGCTCTGTCCATCAAACACGGCAAGGCAGCCTTGGAGCTTGCTCTCAAGGCGGGGGGCGTCCTGATTGAAGCCAAGAAGCTGGTCAAACATAACGATTGGGAAAAATGGTTGTCGGAAAATGTGAAGGGTATCTCAATACGGACGGCTCAGAACTACATGAAGTTGGCTAAGAAGGCAGCAGAAACGCAATATATTGCGCTTTTGACCGAAGCCGAAAGCCTCCGTCAGGCTTACATTTGTGTTGGCATCATCAAAGAAAAGATCAACACGGAACAAACCGGCACTGAACAGTCCACGCCGGAAAATGCCGAGGGTGAAATCACACCTGAAAAAATGAAGAAAACGGACAAGGGTCAATATGATGCGAAGTTGAACGAGGCACGTCAAAAAATCCAAACGTTTGTTCGCAATACGATTGACGCCTCAAAACGAATCAATTGGAACCTGTCAACATGGACGATAAAGAACAACAAACCCTGTTCCGATGACGGAGCAAATTTCGGCGCCGCCTTATTCCATGATTTGCGAAATTGGGTTGCGAAGCGTGAATTCACATCTTTGACCCATGAAGATGAGATTTGCGCCAAAGCGGGCATCGTGTTGTCCGAAATTGTAACAACAATCATCTTGGCAAACACAACGACCAAACCGGAAGTCACACCGGAAGTAAAGTTGATGGACATCGTTCCACCTTTTTCAATGGAACTAAACCGTCAGCCTGTTGAAGTTGCCGAAATGACCCCTGCGTAAAAAAGTCTCTGAATAATGCCTACGCCTATCAGCCCGTTGAAATCGAGCAGCCAACGGGCTGATAGGCTGAATAGCTAACATTAAAATTATATCATTATGAAAAAAAATCTGATTGAACGTTTCATCAACAAATACCATTTGAACGGCGTAATTAACTCGGCGATCTGGGTTAAGGGTAGTGGGACATTGCGGGTTGAAGCAATGACAGATGACAAGAAGCTGTTTGCCGGGGTTACATTGAAGGACTTTGACGGTGTTGAAGATGCACAAATTGGCATCTTGGACACGAAGAAACTTCTGGCATTATTGAAAGCCATACCGTCTGAAGATGTTTCGATGGATATTTTGAAACACGCTACAGGCGAAGTGGCAGCCCTGACGTTTTCTGCCGCGAAAAGTAAAATGCAATATGGGACTTCGAGCCTAGATGCCATTAACGGTATTCCAGAGATGAAAAACATTCCGCCTTTCAACGTCGCCATCAAAATGGACGCCGAATTCATTGATTGGTTTATGAGTGCTTACACCGCAATTGGCGATCATGAAACATTGTTCACAGTGGTCATGTCCAAACAAACTGGAAATCTTGAAGTTGTTTTGAATTATCGTGAACGAGGTTATCCCGACAGCTTCTATTTTCAGCCCGACACTGTGGATGACAAAAATGCCGTGAAAGCTCCACTCAGTTTTACGGCCAGACATTTGAAAGAAGCGTTGAAAGCAAACCCTGAGTTCAAAGACCCGATTTTGAAAGTGTCTGATGCTGGTTTGGCATCAATTGCATTTTCAGAAGATGATTTGGACTCCGAGTATTATCTGGTCGAAATAGACACTGAGGAATGAACAATGCCAAAAGGAATTGGCGTCGTTTAATTCTTTAAGAAATTTGAGCCGCAAAGAGGCCCGTCACTAAAACTGACGGGCCTCGTTTTATTTGTAACGGTTGCTTTGAAACTTCAGTGTCCCTGTGCCCCTCTGTTTTCCGATGACAACTGAATCTTTTTTACAGAATAAAAACGAAGTGCGGTTGGCGTCACTGTGTAAGTTTTATGCGCGGCTTAATTGCTCTGCTCTCATTAGAATTTTCCCCTTAGCAGAATCTCTGAAGGACACAGTCACCCCGATAAACGGGGTAACTGTGTCTGAAAGATTTGTTTTCCACTTGGCATTCTGCTCTTCCTACCCCGAGCAGCAGGGATACTTTCCGGCGATGCTTCACTTTCCCATTAAAGGGATAGCCATTGCCTATTGCCTTCATGCCAACGCTTCTCAATTCGTTGGTCAGAGGCGGAAGAAATATGTCCTTAAAACTTCCGGTAGCATCTTGGAATGTTTAAGCCTTTCGGCTCCATGTTTGTTTTCACCATCGGCAATGCTGTCATTCACCTTGCGGTGAACCACTTTGGTATTAGGTATCAAACGGGTTTTTAATCCGTATATTTTTGTTCGTCTGCTTTCGCAGAACTGGCAGCATCAAACCAATCCTTTGTTTTCTACCGCATCTTCGTCGTGGCGGTTAATCCACGCTTCAATTCTTACAGCGGTTGCCGGATTTCTTTGAATGAGTCCTTGTGTAACCTGCCACGGTGTCTCATCCATCACTTCCGAAAAAGAAAGAGTGCCAGTTCAAATTTCCGAAAGGTTGTGATGACCCGTTTACCGCTGTTTGAAGCCGACACTCTCTAAATCCTGATGCGATAACAGCGTCATCACAGGAATAAATACGCAGTCAGAATTGATTCAGCGAAACAATCCACACTTGGCGCAAAATAAAATTACGGGACTTTACCACATGAAAAGTTTCGGCAAATAAACGCATGGGAGACCCGAAGGCTGGGGGGTGTTTTTTTTGCCGTTGAAATCCCGCACCTTGTCGGCGCTGACAGATATTTATATCCGGTGGTGGAATGACCCGTCACCAAAAACGAAAGGTTTAGCATTATGGATCAGATTACAGAAACCCAAAACGCCAGCGGCTCCGTTGACCCGTTGGCTCAATTGATTGTGGAAACACTTCGGAAATCAGGCTGCAAAGCGTGGATTGGATTTCCACCGCCGGAAGAAATGGAAAAATTACGGGCTGAAAAAGCCGAACGTGATTTTCAAATCACAAAAAGACGGCTGGAAAACCAAGACCGAAAAAGGGCGGAGATGAAAGAGAGAGCACGCGAGGTCATCCGGCGTAACAGAGACGAGCAAGTTTGACCATTACCCAGCCAGCCCCTCTCCCCTACTGCCATACGGGCGGTGGCCTTCTGGTCGCGGGGCTAAAAACGAGGGCCACCCCCCAAGTATCATGGCGTTTATCGGGATGTCAGGAATTTCTTGGAAAAATACGCATGTATTCAATTATCGCCAGATTGCGTCTGGCAGTTCGGTTCAGACTGAGGGTGTTCCACCGTCTCCGCGTCCAAATCCACCATCCTGACCGTCTGGCGAACGCCGTGCGGTCGGCCAGTGCGGTTTCCCATTATTGAAAGAAAGTGCGGCTGGTAAAAAAGTAGCAGCAGCACTCCGGCATTTTCATACCAACATCCGCAGAAAACGCAATTTTTGCGCGGCTGGAGCGAATTCTTTACCTCCGTTAAGATTTTTTAAATTTCTCGTTGACCCGTCCCGAAAGTGGATTACCGGATCGCTATGAACAAAAAATTCGTTGGATATTACAGAGTTTCGACACAACAGCAGGGGCTGACCGGCAACGGAATGGCCGCACAACAGGAAACCGTTCGGCGGTTTATTGAAAACCAGCACGGGGTTTTGGAAATGAAATTCAGTGAGGTGGAGAGCGGAAAGTATTCCGATTCCGAAAGACCGCAGTTGGCCGCAGCCTTGGATTACTGTAAACGCAACAAGGCCACTTTGGTCATTGCCAAATTGGACAGGCTCGCCCGCAACGCTGAATTCCTTTTACGACTTCAAAACAGTGGAGCCGATTTTGTCTGTTGCGATTGCCCGAACGCAGACCGATTCACCGTTGGAATTCTGGCACTGGTCGCACAACGGGAACGTGAACTAATTGGGGAACGCACACGGCTTGGTTTAGCCGCACTGAAAAACAAGGGGATTAAATTGGGAACGCCGAATCCTCAAAAGGCCGTGGCCGCAATGAAAGTGGCGAACAAAACCGCCAAGATGGAATTCGCCGCCAAGGTGTTTCCGATTATTGAAGAAATCAAATCCGCTGGTGTTCAAACGCTCCGCGGCATCTGTGAATGTCTGAATCGCCGTGGAATCCCCACCCGCAACGGGAAAAATTGGTATCCGGCCACTGTCCGCAACATTTTGAAGATCCAAAACGCATGAATTAACAATTGCCCGACTCCGCGCCTGGCGGAGTCGGGCATCAAATGAAAGACACCATGAAAACCGTGAAATACAAACTGCCCGACAAACCGAAAAAGACCGTTACCGCTTTCATCCTCTGCACCACCGGAGAATCAAACTTGCTGTTCGTTCCGTCGTTTGACGGCGAACAGCCGGATTCAATTGTGATTGCCCACGATGACGACCTTGACGGAATTTTTGAGGACACCAAATCAAATTGGTTCAACGTGGAATCAAAGGCCATGGCCGAAATCGGGAACAACCTTCAAATGCTCGCCAGAAAATTGAGGTAAAAAATGAATACACCAATTCGGGATGGAAAATTGAAAATCATCGCTTACCACGAAACATTTTCGCCAACGCGGGAAATCCTCCGCTCAAACACGGGCAATATTTTGGGGCGATTTGAAACCGATACAAAAATCACAAGGGACAGCACCGGCAAAATCGTTGGTCGCGGCTCCAATCAATTATTCCGGCTGCTGAAATGAAAACTCCACCGGTTTTTGTGGCCGGTGGAGTTTTAACTGGTCGGAAATTCAGTTTCCATTTCGCCTTCAGAGTTGACGCAAAATTTCCGGGGTGTATAAATTTGTATTTATTAACGGGACAACAGAATAAAATATCCGTTCCACTATGAAAAATATTCTCATAATCACCGTAATTATCATTTGCTCATGCATATCGGTAGCTCATGCAGAGTTGTCCAACGAAAAGCGTGTTGAAATAGAGAAAATGCTTCGTTTGACCGGAATGGAGAAATTAATGGGTCAGATGAAATCTCAAATTATTTCTGCTTTGAGAAAAGAAATCCCTGATGCTTCCGAAATATTTTGGACCAAGTTTGAGCAAAAAATGGACGTTAATGAATTGATTGAAAAGCTAATGCCGATTTACGATAAATATTATACGTTGGAAGACCTTAAAGCGGTAAATGCATTTTACGAAAGTCCCGCAGGACAAAGGCTATTAGTTGTTGCCCCTATGGCAATGCAGGATGCTATGAAGATTGGTCAGGAATGGGGCGAAAAATTGGGCAAGGAAGCGGCTACTGAAGCGGAACAAGAGGCAAATAAAAAATAACAATTCCGGTATTGTCACAATGTTTAACCAAATTGAATCTATGAAAATACGAAACACATTGATAATAGCTGCGGTGTCACTAATTGGTCTTTTTTGCGCTTTAGTAATTTTTGCAATCATTAACCGTATCCCACATTGGTCGGCAGAGACAGTGACTTTATCAAGCGTGAACGTGGGCGGGACTGTAATTAAAAAGGAAGAAGCTTTGATAAAGTTTAACCGTGGTGGAACCGGAAAGGCATACCTGTATAAAGATGGCTCTTGGACACTCATTACAGAGGCAAATGCAATTAAGCCAGTTAAAATGGATATTCTCGGCGTAGCATCAAAAATTGATGGACGAAGTGTATTTGAGGACGATGGTTTGAAAACATTCATCTACAACGGGACAAGTTGGCGTCTAACTGGAGAAATGATTGAAGTAAATGTCAAATGCAGTGATGAAAAAAATAATTTCAAACGAATCTATTACCAAAAAACGGACATTGCCCCTTTTTCAGATGGAACTTTTACTTTTAACATAACAAAACCGATGGATTTCAAAAGCTACTCAGTAAATTTAGTTGACTGGTATGGTGTTCCAGAACTCGCTGACGAAAAGAGCAATTAACAAATTATTCAAAATAAATCTCTCTATTGAAGTATGGATATAAAAACATTTGTTTCAGAGAGTTTAACCCAAATCATACAAGGGGTAGAGCAGGCTCAAAAAGAAAACCAAGAATCGGCGGTTAACGCATCGTTTGGGTCGTCATACACAAAAGAGAAAGAAAGCCATGTTGAATTTGATATTGCTGTAACGCTTGAAAGCGGAACGGAATCAAAAGGCGGCATTGCCGTTTTTGCGGGTGCATTCAATATCGGCACACAAGGGAAAACGAACAAGTCAGATGTGACGGTTAGCAGAATAAAATTTTCGGTTCCGATTGCGTTCCGGTTGAAACAAAATAGACCTTCAAGCATTCCTTAATCGGTTGAATACAAATTATGGGCGAAGAAACTATATGGATGAAAATTTAGTATCAAAGCCTCTTTGCCAGTTTTTACAGTATTATGCTGCGTGTCCGATTAGTTTTCACACTTTCACAGGCGAACAAATGCAACCCTCTTTTGGGAAAGAAAACTTGCTTGATGTGTTAATGCAACGTGAGCGTTTCTTGTGTGACAGTAATTCATCTTGGAAAAATGAAGCGGGCAAAACTGGCAATCAATCCAAGGCTTTCATTATTCCGCATACTGCCCTTGATGAACCCGACGATGTGCATGGCAACCTTTTTGGGAAAAAGGTGAACAATAGCAATGAAAACATATTCTTTTTTACTACTGCACCACCTCAAGTGGGATTCTGTCTAGCAATTGAACGTTACGATTCACTCCTAAAGAGAATCAGCCCTAAAGAATTAAAGCAGGCGTCACGGGAAAGATTAAAAAAGACTGACGCTAAATTTGTGGAATCGGAACGTGAACGTATGGCTCAAGTGCAAAGAGAAAGGGGAAACATTCTTTCGTGTTTGGAAATGGCAGACATTGCGAATTTACCTCCAGTAGAAGTTACAGAGCAAAAAAAATCTGACATAATCAATTATATCCACTCGGCAAGTGCTGGATGTTTTAGGGATTATAGATCATCAATGAACATTGCAGGACTTTGTTATGCAGCACTTCTTTTAGAGCGGGATGATGTGGGCAAAAAAACTCGGGATGAATTTAGCGCCCCAAACAGACGCAATCTTTTGGGAGACGTATTATTGCTTCGGGATGCACTTTGGTTCAAGGCTCGCATCTTAAGCAATGACGGAGCCGTTAGGCGAATGGCTGAATACGTTGCAATTCCAGAAATTAAGGTAACGGGCATTGTTTAGAGGCCAAAGATTTGAACCGGCATTGTAAATTGTTACGCTGCCACCGTTCCCAAAGTCACTGCAACGGCGCATAATGACAATTCAAGGCTGGTGCGGTTGCGTATCGGTGACGGTTAAACCGTTTGACAATGTTGACGGCCAAAAGGGTCTGTCTGTGGTCTTTCCTTGTGGGTGTATGGTTTCACCCTCTGAACAGTCGGAAACCCTCATAAACAATGGGATTGCCTGAAAATCAAATTTTAGATAATATCAATTATACAACAGGCTGTAGCCGTCCACCAAAATGCGCACGAGCGCCATGCGCGCATCGTAGCCCTTTACCGCGTAAAGGGAAAAGGGAAATTCCATCTGCGCTTTTGTCCGGGCGCATTGGGGCACTGCTCCGGAGCGCGGCTGTGTCCCGCTGAGCGGGACCAGCCGCAGCTGCTTCGCAAAACCAACCTGCTGGAATACGCCTGATGCCGCGGGACTTTTCAACATGCTGCGGCTGGCGCTTTGCACACAGCCGCGCTCCAATTTTGATGGTTTAATTGTGCCCTTGCGTCTAAGTTAGTGCCCGTCAATTTGACATGGCCACCGCCAATACCATCTTTCAAAAATCAAATCGCGGCATCGCCGCGCTCGCGCTGGTGGTGTTTGCGCTCGACCAGTTCACCAAATGGCTGGTGCTGCACTCCCTTCCGTTTTTGGGCGACGAAAAGATCGTCATTGATGGTTTTTTCAAATTGGTCCACTGGGGCAACACCGGCGCGGCGTGGAGTCTCTTCAGCGGCAACAACGCCGCACTCGCCCTGGTCGGCCTGTTCGCGCTTATCGCGCTGTTTCTCACGCGCCATCACTTCAGTTCGCACACGCTCTCCGGCCAGATTGCCTTCGGCCTGATTTTCGGCGGCATCGCCGGCAACCTCACCGACCGCCTGTTGCCCGGCCGCCACGCGGTTGTGGATTTTCTTTATTTTTACCTGCAACAACGCGGCGGCCGCGTCATTGATTTTCCCGCCTTCAACGTCGCCGACACCGCCATTTGCACCGGCGTGGGGCTGATTTTTCTCCTCACCTGGAAAACCGAACACACGCCGAAACAGGTGACAGGTGACAAGTGACATGAACAATTTCCAACCGCCGCCCACCTGGCACTCCATGTCACCTGTCACTTGCCTGCCGTGCCGACTTGTCGCGCCGAAGCCGGGCGAAGGCGGAAGCGAGGCGAAGGCTGGTCACCAGTCACGCTGAAAGAAATGCCCGAGCGCACGGAAACATTCACCGTCGAAAAATCGCTCCCGTACGGGCGGATGGACACCTATTTGCGCGAAAAATTTCCCGCCGCCTCGCGCGGCGCGTTGCAACGGCTGATGGAACAGGGCCACATCCTCGTCAATGGTCACACGGTCAAACCCACGCACAGCCCGCGCGCCGGCGAACAAATTGAAGTCCATTGGCCGGAGGCAATACCCGCCGAAGCCCAACCGGAGGAAATCCCGCTCACCATTCTTTTTGAGGACCAATCGTTGCTTGTGCTGAACAAACCCGCCGGACTCGTCGTACATCCCGGTGCCGGACATGAGGAACACACGCTCGTCAACGCCCTGCTCCATCACTGCCAGGGTTCGCTCAGCGGCATCGGCGGCGTCGCCCGGCCCGGCATCGTCCACCGGCTCGACAAGGACACCAGCGGTTGTCTCGTCGTCGCCAAAAACGACGAAACCCACGTCGCGCTTTCCGCGCAATTCGCCAAACGGCAGGTGCAAAAGATTTACAATGCGATTGTGTGCGGCGAACTCGCGCGCGAATCCGGCGAAATCCGCGTCGCCATCGCCCGGCATCCGTCACACCGCAAGCGCATGGCGGCGCGCGACGACGATTCCGGCCGCGCGGCGCACACAAGTTACCGCGTGCTCGAACGATTGAACGCCGCTACGTTCGCCGAGGTGCAAATCCACACGGGCCGCACCCATCAGGTGCGCGTGCATTTCCAGTTTATCGGCCATCCGCTGGTTGGCGATGCAATCTATGGCGCGCGGCTGAATGCACGGTTGAAGGAATTGACCAGTTACGCCGCGCCGCGGGTAATGCTGCACGCGCGCGAGCTCTCGTTCATCCATCCGCGCACGGAGGAACAGATGAGTTTTGAAGCGCCGCTGCCCAAGGATTTCCGCGAGGCGCTGAAAGCTTTGCGAGCGGACAGTTAAATGGCGCTTGCGCGCAGGGATGCCCGCCCTCATCCCGGCCTTCTCCCCCAGGAGAAGGGGAATTATCCGCCGTCTCGTGTGATGTCGTGCGTCGGAATCGGCCGGGTGGACTTTCGCAAAACCGGAACTGTCGCTGGCTGTTCCCTCTCCTTGGGGAGAGGGTCAGGGCGAGAGAGGATTTTTGTGATGCACTGAATTAAATTCCTACGGGCTTGACCCGTCGCTTTGTCGTGTTACAATTCATGTATGACAGAGACGCTGACCATTCGTCTGCCCAAATCGCTGGCACGGGATTTTCGCGCCAAGACCCGCGCCGCCAAAACCAATCCCACCGAGGTATTGCGCGCGGCGGCGGCCAATTATGTCCGCCATGACCCGGCGGCGCGCAACGCCATCGTGGAACACATCCGCGCCCGCGCCGGAACTTGGGACGGGGACATTTCCGGTGAAGAACTATTGCGGAGGACCCGTCCGTGATTCTTGTGGACACTTCGGTAATCGTGGCCTGGCTGGACAAAAATCATCCGCAGCATCGCGCCTGTGTGAAGACCATCGAACATTGGGCGCAACGCGGGCAGCTCGCCGTCAGTTCGGTGACTTATGGCGAACTCGCGGCGGGCGGACGCACGCGCGAGGCGGTGGAGGAAGATTTGCGTGATTTTGAAAAAATCCCGCTGGATACAAATGCCACCTGGCGCGCGGGCATGGCGTTCCGCCAATATCGCCGCAAGGATTCCGACGATCCGGTGCTGCCGGATTTTTTCATCCGCGCCCAGGCGGCGGTGTTGAATCTTCCCCACCTGACGAATGACCGCCGCCGGACCAAGACCTTTCCCGATGTGGATTTTGAGTTTGTTTGAAGCGGCAATTATTGGATGCGTTGGAATTTCTGCGCTGAAAATTTAAGACAAAACTGAAGGGGTAATGGGTGTTGGCCATGGCCAATGCAGTTAATTGCGAATAGCTGCTGGCAGGATGTATCGCTGAAGCATATCGAGTGGTTGTCCCAACAACTCATTGTCATTCCAGCCGGTGAATACAGCGACCATTTGCAGGGCTGGATAGACAATAATAAACTGTCCACCTCTGCCTCGCGCACTATATGACCCAATGGTTTGACCGCGCACATGAAATGAACCGAGCCACCATTGATAACCATATCCATCGACTAGAAACCACGTCGGAAGCTGACTCACACCAATTTGTTGTTTCGTAGAATCCTTGACCCACTTTTCGCTCACGATTTGTTTTCCTTGCCAGCGTCCGCCATTCAAAAAGAGACAACCAATTTTCGCCATGTCACGCGGTCGCAATGCGAGGCCTCCCAATGTGTTGACGACGCCATTGGGGGCCTTTCCCCAAGAATAGTTTGTGATGCCAAGCGGCAAAAAAAGATGGCGCTCGGCAAATTTGTCTGCTCTCAATCCAGAGGCTTTGTAGATGATTTCACCCAGCATGAGAGAAATGCCGCTGTTATAGACGAATTTCGTGCCGGGCGTCGTGGCGACTGGTCTTTCGAGAACGTATCGGAAAAAATCGGCTTTGCTGGCCATCATAGCGGCGTCATTGCGAGGATCAGTGTATGATGGATAAGTCCACTCATCCCAAGACAAGCCCGCCGTCATGGAGAGCAAGTTTTTCAGGCAAATCGCGCCCTTTTCCTTATTCGTGAAGATGTCGGAATATTCCGGGAAAAAGGTGGAGATCTTTTCATCAACGCTGCGAATCAAATGCTGATCAATCGCAATCCCGATCAAAATGGAGTTAACACTTTTTGTTGCTGAATGTATCTCATGGAGCGTGTCCAGCGTGTAGGCCTGATACTGTCCCGTGCTATCTCGACCCGGAAAATACTCTTCGACGACGAGTTTGCCGTTTTTGACAAGAAGCACGCTGTGGATGTTTTTGTAACTATTGTCGTCAATTCGTTCGAACAATTCTCTGATCAAACCGGCGTCGAGATTTACGCTGTTCAAAGAAGCAGTTTCCCATCCGTCATTTGTTTTTTGGGGAACGGTGTATTGATAATCCTTGATATTATTAGTCGCGGTTTGGTTTTTCGCGTAGCCAGAGAGGACAACAAGGATTATCACCCATGCCAAAAACGATTTCATTGTTCGGACGCTAAACCTCCATTTTCGCCGCGTCTAGCTTGATTTCTCGAAGGGTCGAGTTCCACGAGACCCTGAAATTTGGGACTCGCAGAACTCGCCCCTCCGAAAATGGAAAATTTGTTCGCCTGTTACGCACGGTTTTTGCATATTCCACCCCAATGAAATCCATGACGGGCTATGGCCGGGGCGAGAGTGCGCGGGACGGCTTCAAAATCACCGTGGAACTCAGCGCGGTGAACCGCCGGCAGACGGAAATTTCCGTGAACCTGCCGCGCGAACTGGAAATGCTCGAATCGCCGGTGCGCGACGCCATCAACCGGCACATCGCGCGCGGACGCGTGACGGCGCGGATTTCCATCCACGCCGCCGAGGGCAAATTGTCGGCACGCATGCACATCAATCTGCCGCTCGCCAGGGCTTATGCGACGGAACTGGCCCGCCTGGCGAAGCAATTAAAACTGTCCGGTGCCGTGACGCTGGATCAAATTGTCCGCGCGCCGGGGGTTTTTCAGACGGACGAGGAACTGGTCGAGGCCGAAACCATCTGGCCGATTGTGGAAAAGGCCTTGCAGCAGGCGCTGGCCGCACTGGTGAAAATGCGCGAACGCGAAGGCGCGCATCTCGCGCAGGATCTGGCCGCGCGCGTCGGCATCCTGCGAAAATGCGCCGGGCAAATCCAAAAACACGCGCCGCAAACGGCGGAGCGTTACCGCCAGCAGCTCATCGAGCGCATCAAAAGCGCGGGGCTGGAATCACCCGCGCCGGACGACGAACGGTTGTTGAAGGAAGTCGTTTTGTTCGCCGACCGTTCGGACATTTCGGAGGAATTGACGCGGCTGCAAAGCCATTTCCAGCAGTTCGAGGACTGCCGGAAGTCGAAGGAGCCGGTGGGCCGGACGCTGGACTTTCTCGCGCAGGAAATGAACCGCGAAATCAACACCATCGGCTCGAAGGCCAATGACGCGCTGATTTCGCGTGACGTCGTGACGCTGAAGGCGGAACTGGAAAAGTTCCGCGAGCAGGCGCAAAACGTCGAGTGAGTGACGAGTGGCGGGTGACAAGTGACATGAAAGTCGAGAGTCGAGAGTCGAGAGTCGAGGGCCGGCCCCCAAAGGCGGCGGGAGGCAGCTCCCTGCTCATTTTGATCTCCGCCCCGTCGGGTGGCGGGAAGACGACGTTGTGCCAGCAGTTGCTCGCCGCCCGGCCAGACATGACGCGCGCCATCACCTGCACGACGCGTGCGCTGCGACCCGGTGAAAAGGACGGTGTGGATTATTATTTTTTTGGACCGCCGGAATTTGAGCGGCGCGTGCAGGCAGGCGAGTTCATCGAACACGCAACGGTTTTCGGCCGCAGCTATGGCCTTTTGCGCTCCGAACTGCTGGACAAATTGCGGCGGGGCAAGGATGTGCTGCTGAACGTGGACGTGCAAGGCGCGGCGACAATTCGCGACCGGGCGCTGGCCGAGCCGGAATTGAAACGCGCGCTGGTGACGGTATTTCTGACTCCGCCGTCCATCACCGTGTTGGCAGAACGATTGAAAAAACGCGCTTCAGACGCGCCGGAGGAAATCCAAAAGCGGCTGGGCATCGCGCGGAAGGAAATCGCGCAGTGGGAACATTTCGATTACCTTTTGATCAGCTCGACCATCCCGGAGGATTTGCGGCGGATGCTGGCGATTGTCGAGGCGGAGAAAATGCGTGCGGCCAGGGCGCAAGCCCCGGAATTTTGAAAGGGCGCGCTGTGTATTGCATGTTGCATCAAGCGGCACGACAGGTCATTACTTGCTCGCAGCACGCAACATGACAAACCATGAGCAGAAATAAAAACATCATTCTCGGCGTAACCGGCTCGATTGCCGCGCACAAGGCGGCGGATCTGGCGAGCTTGTTGACGAAAGAAAAGTGCAGCGTGCGCGTGGTGATGACCGCCGACGCGCAACGGTTCATCACCTCATTGCCGTTCAAGGTGCTCTCGCGTAATCCGGTCGTGACCGGTCTTTACGACGAGGAGGAGGGCTGGAAACCGGTGCATATTGAAATGGCAGACGAGGCCGGCCTTTTGCTGGTCGCGCCGGCGACGGCGAACGTCATCGCAAAACTGGCGCACGGCCTGGCGAACGACGCGCTGACGTGCATGGCGCTGGCGCTGAATCCGAAGGCGAAAATTTTAATCGCGCCGGCGATGAACGGCAAAATGTGGCGGCACGCGGCCACGCAGCAGAATGTGAAAACGCTGAAAGCGCGCGGCGCGGAATTCATCGGTCCGGATGAAGGGATGCTTTCGTGCGGTTACGAAGGCATTGGCCGGATGTGGCCGGTGGAGGCGATTGCCCGGCGCGCGCTGAAACTGCTGCGCTGAAAATTTTCCCGCCGGCCGCGAGCTTATGAAACCAAGCCTTTGGCAATGGTGGAAGCGGTTGTTCACGCTGCTGGAAATCCCGGCGCCGGATCCGCCACGCCTGCTTCGCCGCATCGAAATCATGGAGTGGAATATCACGCTGCCGGTGAAGGCGGTCGCCGTAGGGATCATTTTTTATTCATTTGTTTCGACGCCGTGGTTTGGGTTGACGTTGAGCATGCTGGATGTGACGGTCGAAACGGTCCAGTATATTTTCTGGTTTTACGTGCTGGCCAGCGGCGTATTGGCCGCATTGCTGCTGAACCTTAGACGGCTGCCGCTGGCGGTGGTGCAATGGACGGTGGTCACGAGCAGTTTGGTGGATGGACTTTTCCTCACGGGAATGATGCTGATCACCGGCGGCCTGGACAGCATTTTATTCTGGCTGTTTGTCGCATTGATCATCCGCAATGCGGTGAGTGTTCCGGTGGGTTTTTCGCAACTGTTCCTGAATTTTGCGATCAGCCTTTGCTACGTGCTGGTTGTCGCCCTGGACCGTTCCGTTGCCCAAAATCTGGACGAGTTCACGCGACGCGCGCTGGATATAACCCCGCACGAGGATTGGGGCGAGCCGTTTGTGCTGCGGTTGACGGTGCTTTTGCTCACGACGGTTTGCTGCTACGGCACCCAGGCGCTGTTGGAACGTCAGCGGCTGGCAGCCGAGGAAGCGGAAGAATTCGCCGCGCGGGAAGGACAACTGCGTTCCGCTGGCAGGCTGGCCGCAGAGTTTGCGCATCAAATCAAGAATCCGCTGGCCGTCATCAACAGCACCGCCTTTTCGCTGCAACGCGCCCTGCGGGACGCCAGAACTGAAGTCACGCAGCAAATCGGAATCATTCAGGAGGAGGTCGCGCGCGCCGATCAGGTCATCACCCAAATCATGGGCTATGCGCAATTGAGTGAATGTCATGTCGAAAAACTCAACGTCGTCGAGGAACTCAACCGCACCATTGCGCAGGTGTTCCCGTCCGTCGTGCCAACGGGCGTTCAAGTCCACCGCGCATACGGTCGCGGTTTTCCGCCATTACTGATGCAACGCGGCCATTTGTCCGAAGTGTTCGTGAACCTTTTAAAGAATGCCCAGGAAGCGCTCGTTGAAAAGGGAAACGTGTTTGTCACCGCCGACAGTCACCGTGATCATTCGATTGAAATTTCCGTGCGCGATGACGGCCCTGGCATTGCGCCCGACAAAATCGAACGGATTTTCGAGGCTTACTACACCACAAAAGAACGCGGCACGGGTCTGGGACTCGCAATCGTGAAACACAACGTCGAACTTTACGGCGGCAATGTGCGCGTTGAATCCGAGCTTGGAAAAGGTGCGAAATTTACGTTAATCTTCCCGGCGAAAGCGTTAATGAACCCGGCCAAATGAGCGTACCGTTGCCACCCGTGCTCGTCGTGGACGACGAGAAGAACATGCGCCTATCCTTGCAGACGGTGCTGAAGGACGAAGACTATGCCGCCCGCGCGGTCGAATCCGCCGAGGAAGCGTTGACCCTGCTGGCGCGCGAGGAATTTTTCATGGTCATCACCGATGCCCGGCTCGGCGGCATGAGCGGCTATGAACTCCTGCCCAAAATCCACAACCAATGGCCCGACCTGCCGGTGCTCATGCTCACCGCCTACGCCACGCCAAAACTCGCCGTGGAAGCGATCAAAGCCGGGGCGATGGACTACTTGTCCAAACCGTTTGCGCCGGAGGAATTGCTTCATGCCGTCACCCGCTGCGCCGAGCGTTACCGGTTGTTGCAGGAAAACGCCGCGTTGCGTTCGCGCGCCAATGAAACTTTCAGCCTTGACCAGATCGTTGGTGAATCGCAAAAAATCCGCGAGCTGCGGAAATTGATCCAAACGGTCGCGCCCACTGACGCGCGCGTGCTCATTCTGGGCGAAAGCGGCACGGGCAAGGAACTGGTCGCCGGCGCATTGCACGGATTGAGCCGGCGGCGCGAGGCGAATTACATCCGCATCAACTGCGCCGCCATCCCCGACACCCTGCTCGAAAGCGAATTGTTCGGCCACGAAAAGGGCGCGTTCACCGGCGCGCTGAAACAAAAACCCGGCCGCGTTGAGGAAGCCGATGGCGGCACGATTTTTCTCGATGAAATCGCGGACATGAGCAAGCCGCTTCAAGCCAAGCTGCTGCGGTTTTTGGAGGACGGCACGTTCACGCGGGTCGGCGGCACGCACGAACTTCGCGTCAATGTCCGCCTCATCGCCGCAACCAACCGCGACATTGTGAAAGCCATCGCCGAGAGCCAGTTCCGCGAGGACCTGTTTCACCGGCTGAACGTCGTGCAATTCCGTCTTCCGCTGCTGCGCGATCGGGACGGGGACATTTTGCTGCTGGTCGGGCATTTTTTGCAAATGTTCCGCGCCGCGATGAATAAAAACGTAAACACCATCACGCCCGCCGCGCGCCAAAAACTGCTTTCGCATACGTGGCCCGGCAATGTCCGCGAATTGCGCAACGTCATCGAACGCGCTCTGATTTTGGAAACGACGCAGGAGATCCAGGCGTCCAGCCTGCCGGATTTCCAGGTCGAAACGCGTTTGCAAAAAACCACGCCCACCCAAGCCGCACCCAATGAATCGCTGGACGACGCGCTGGCGCGGCTGGAGCGTGAATTAATCACCAACGTGCTGGAACAAAACGATTTTAACCTGACGCGCACCGCCGAACGGCTTAAGCTAAGCCGGCATTCGCTCCGTTACCGGATGCAACGGCTGAATATGGACTTCGGCGACAGCACCCCGGATGAAAGCCCGTAACTTTCAACTGGCAAATTTTTGAGAACTGATTTTATTTTGATGCCATGGATAACACATTACCAGCCATAGGCCGGATGACACCTGAATGGGTGAGTTTTTTTTTCATGACCGGTGCCTTTGCCCTGGTGGGGATCGGTGTGCTGATCTGGACCTTTTTCTTTCGCAAGCCGGGACGGCGACGGCGCAAACACCACCATCGCCATGAACATCGTTCGCCCAATCCCACCCTCGCCCAAAACGGCGGGCTGCCGCCGGTTCGCCAGGAAGAAAAATCTTTCAGCCGGCCGCCACCAGCACCTCAATCGTAAATGCATCACAGCCGCGCGATCACCCGCAAAAGCGCCTCAAATCTGGCGCTTGCCTTTGTGGTGTTGCCGCGAGCCAAACGCGATGCCATGTCCGCGCTCTACGCCTTTTGCCGCGAAGTGGATGACGCGGCTGACGCAGAATCTGTTCCGGTTGAAAAACGCCGCCAGCAACTCGCTGACTGGCGGACCGACATCCGGCGGGCTTGCGAAAACCAGACGCCGGAATTCGTCATCAACCAGGAATTCCAACCCATCATCCACAAATATCATCTGCCATTCACGCTCTTCGATGAATTGATCAAAGGCTGCGAGATGGATTTGGACATCCAGCGCTATGAAAATTTTGAGCAACTTGAACTTTATTGTCATCGCGTCGCGTCGGTCGTCGGCCTGTTGAGCATTGAGATCTTCGGCTGCCAGAATCCCGCGTGCCGCGACTACGCCGTATATCTCGGCAAGGCGCTGCAGCTCACCAACATTTTGCGCGACGTGGGCACCGACGCCGGACGCGGCCGGATTTATCTGCCGCTGTCCGAGTTGAAAAAATTCAACGTGTCGCCCGACGAAATTTTGCGGCACGAATACTCCGAACGCTTCGCGCAGCTCGCCGCCGGCGTCGCCGAACGCGCCAAAAACTTTTATCGCCTCGCCCGGGAAACACTGCCCGCCGAAGACCGGCGCTCCATGGTCGCCGCCGAGTTGATGGGCTCGGTTTACTGGCGGTTGCTGCAAAAATTGGAACGGCAGCGGTTCAATGTCTTTGGCCCCCGCCCCGTCCGGCTTCATGCGGGCCAAAAACTGACTTTGATTCTGCGTTCGTGGTGCCGTTCGGCCATGGGAACCACCAAATCGGATTATGGCACGCCCTGAAAACGTGGGACCGGCTTCCAGCCCGTCTCATTTTCAACCAGCGTCAGGCAGGATGCCTGACCCACGCGCGCGCCGTCTGATTGTCAACGCGGACGATTTTGGCCGTTCGCATTCCATCAATGAAGCCGTCATCCGCGCGCATCGCGAAGGCATTTTGACCAGCACCAGCCTGATGGTGAACGAGCCCGCGGGCGACGAAGCGGTTAAACTGGCAAACGAAAATCCAAAGCTCGGCGTCGGCTTGCATTTGACATTGCTGTGCGGGCACTCCGCGCTGCCGCCGGAAAAAATCCCCGGCCTCGTCAACCCGCGGGGCGAATTTTCTGAAAATCCCGTCGGCGCCGGTTTTCGTTATTTTTTCAATCGCAGCCTGCGCGAACCACTGCGAGCGGAAATCCACGCGCAATTTGCCAGGTTCCACGCCACCGGCCTGCCGCTCGACCACGTTAATGGCCATTTGCACCTGCATCTGCATCCGGTTGTTTTCGGGATTTTGATGGAAGATGCGGAGAAACTCGGCATCCGCCGGATGCGGTTCACCCGCGATTGTTTTGCGCGCAGCCGGCGCATGGCCCACGGACGCTGGTTCTACCGCGCCTCACACGCGCTGATATACAAATGGTTGTCGCAACGCGCCTGCAAACCGCTGCGCCAGCACGGCATCAAGCACACCCAAATCACCTTCGGCCTGCTGCAAAACGCGCGCGTGGACGAGGAATACATTTTGAAACTGCTGCCGGAACTGCCGCCGGGCGATTCGGAGCTTTACTCGCACCCATCGCTCGACGAATTTAAGCACGAGTTCGACGCGCTCGTGAGTCCGCGCGTGAAGGAACAGATAAACCAGCTCGGCATTGAACTGATTCGCTACCAGGATTTGTAGCATGACAAAGATTCTAATTATTTTGATTTTTGCGCTGTGTGTGGAATCCGTCGGCGTGGTGTTTTTGAGCAAAGGGCTGAAGCAAATTGGGGAAGTGCAAAGCATCAGCGCGCGCGAAATCGGACGCATCATCGCCAAAGGCGCGGCCAATCCAAGCGTGCTGCTGGGCGTGGCGCTGGAAGCGGTGTTTTTTGGCGTGCTGCTTTATCTACTTTCCCAACGCGACGTAAGTTTGATCTGGCCGCTGACCGCGCTCGGCTTCCTCGTCACCGCGTTCGCGGCAAAGTTTATTTTGAAGGAGGAAGTGTCGGCGGTGCGTTGGGCGGGCATTTTGTTGATCGTCATCGGCGCTTCACTCGTCAGCTACAGTGAAAAGGCGAAATCAAAACCGCCGGTGCCGGCAACTAGCCAGTCGGAAACAGGAGTAAAATGAGCTTGGGGGAATTTTTAACGCAGAGGCGCAGAGAACGCAGAGGTTCGCGGAGATTGGGGAAGGCAGCAGCTTGGCAGCAAGACATTTTGACCGCTGTTCTTTGCGCCACTCCGCGTCCTCTGCGTCTCTGCGTTTAAGCAGAAACAATCTTCTCCAAAACGGATGCCAGCCGTTCCGCCGCGAAACGGGTTTGCTTCTGCAACTTCAACAACGCGCTGATTTTTCCAGGTGACCTGGCAATTGCCCATGCCAGTTTGCCGTAATCCAGACTTAAATCCGGCTTCGACAGTGCATTGAAATCCAGCGGCAAATCCTCGTTTGCCGTGTCGGAAATCACCCGGATGGTGGCACAGGGAATCCCCCGCTCGCGGCAAATGGCATGAATCGCCCCCGATTCCATTTCCACCGCGTCCACGCCGGTTTCCGCGCGCAATTTTTTCTTTTCGACAGCCGTCGTGGCGATGTGATCGGCGCAGAAAAACTTGGCCGGTTTTGCGCCAGCAGCCAACAATTTCTCCCGGAGGGGCGAGGAGCTTTCGGAGGGGAGAGCGTTGCGAGCCCCTGACTCCTTTTCAGTTTGGGGCTCGTGGAACTCGCCCCTCCGATCGGTTAGTTCAAAAACGACTTCGCCGGGTTTCAAATCCGGATTCAGCGCGCCGGCGAAACCGCAGGTCAGCACCAGTTCCGGTGAATTGGTGGCAAGAAACTCGCGCAGGGATTTTTCGGCGTTCCGGCGTCCGATGCCGGTGATGAGAATGGATATTCCAGATTTGCCCGCCGCCATTTTCCGAAACGGCGCGGCTTCTTCTTTCAGGGCGAAGCAAACGAGCAAGTGCATGACGAGAAAGATTTAAGGTATAAATTGCCGCTTAATTTCCGCTCCATTGATAATCGTATCCTGCGGGCGGATCGTAATAAGCCGCTACCGAGATGCCCCCATTGGGATAACCAATCGTGCTGTTCCAATAAATTTTGATGTAGCTGACGTGGCCGTCCACAAAACTAACCATATTTCTGGCATCATTAAACATCGGCCAGCCACCAGACACCGGCGGTTTCGGCTGATGCCATGAATAGGGTTCGAGGGCCGACGCTTCCTCAACCAAAACTGTTTTGACGGGATTTTTAACCGCACTGAGTTTTTGGCCGCCGACGCCGGGCAAGACTCCGTTGTAAGCGAAATTGGGATAGTTGGTGGTGAGCAGGTTGCAGCCGTTAAACGCATAACTTGAAAAATCATAAGCACCCTGCTCGTGACGGCCATGCGGCAGACAGGCAAGGGAAGAATCATTATAGTGAAATGTGTCTGCCGGGCAGGCGAATATCTTGTCCAACGGCGACGACGGCCCATACAAGCCGACGTGGCCTTTCACGACCTCTTTGTAGAGAATATATGTGGCATTGCCCGTGTTGGGCAACGTATCGTCATTGTCCCCGGCATACATATGGACGCCCAGATTGATTTGTTTCAGATTATTCAAGCACGCCGTTCGCTTGGCCCGGGCTTTCGCGCCAGATAAAACCGGCAACAACAAAGCGGCCAAAATGGCGATGATCGCAATGACCACCAGCAATTCAATCAGGGTGAATGCGCGCCGTGGGTTCATTCCTGATAAAAACACCGGTAATGGAGATTCGTTTCCAGCCATTATTTTCAGTCGAGAGATTTCATTTTATCCCCGCCAGCCTTTCCTTCCAGATGCGGTAAAGTTCCACCGTGGCGCGGACGTCGCGCAGGCAGTATTCGGCAATCTCGCGGAATTTTCCCCCGGCCATCAGCGTGTTCACGTCCATGCCGGTGACGCCGTGGCTTTTGGGCGATTCGATGCCGAACGCCTTGCAGTAAAAATCCAGGTTGAACCGCCGCGCCGCGCCTTCGCGCCCGCTCACGCCGTAAAATGTGAATTGTTCCGCCAGGTCGCAATGCGGTTCGACGGCGTAACGATAGCCCAGCCAGTTCTTTTTCGAGATGGGCACGTTGAGCAACGCCGAGCGGAGATAAATGAACGGCACGTCGAATCCGCGCCCGTTGAAGGTCACAACCGAATCGTAATGCTTGGCCACATCCCAAAACGCCGTGAGCAATTCAAATTCATCTGCGCAGGGCATGAATTCGACCGGCCCCGCCTCGGCGCCGGCCTCCTCAAAATCTTCGGCGAGAAACAGCACCTGACCGCGCTGCGTGTCGGCGTTGAGCATGGCCACGCAGACGACCTGGGCGGTGAACGGCCAAAGATTGAACTGCTGGCGGATTTCGGCGCGCTTGGTTTCGCGGGCCGGTTCGTCGGCGATTTTTTCGGCCTCGCGAAACAGATATTCCCGCTGCGCCTCGTCATAATTTTCCAGCGGCAGCGCGGAAGTCTCGATGTCAAAAACAATGGTAGCCACGCGGGAATTAACCGCCAAGTCGCCGCCCGCGCCAAGTATTATTTTCAACCGGCGGTGTGGAACTTGGGTCTTGCTTTCCGAATCGCGCCGATGGCAACTTGCGCCATTCTCAACCTGAAAACCATGCGACATGGAAACGAACCAGCAGCCTGAATCGGAAGAAGTCAAACTGCGCCAGCAATTGGAGGAATTTCTTCGCTACGCCCGGGTGCTGGAGGAAGTCACGCGCGCGCCGGCCAATCTGCCACGCGTCAAGGAAGCGCTGCGACCGGTCGTGCCGCTGCATGAATCATTCCTGCCCGGCTCAATTCTCACCACGCTTTTTCGCAATCCGAAAACCGGACGCACGGTGTCGTTCAAGCGCGAGGAATTGGCCGAACTGGACGGCATGACGAGCGATTACCTCCTGAATTATTACCAGTCGCAATCGCTGTTCACGCCGGACGACGCCGCGCGTTTGCGCAATAGCATCGAGGCGCACGCGCGGCGGCTTTATCAATTGCAGCGCAACAGCGACTGGCGCGCGCAGGTTTTTAGTTACGAAGCCGACAAGGAGAAAGCCATCCTGCACAGCCTGCTGCAATTGCGCCTGCTGATTGAATGTGCGCAAATTCTCACGCCGCCCTTGCAGACCGTCAAACGCATCGGCGACGAGGAATTTGATTTGATTGACGATCTGCACGGTTTGGTCCGCCTGCTGACACTGGCGCTATGGCAAAGGCTGGCCACCGACGGATCGGAGTTGCAGGCTTATGGCGCGCTTTCGCTTTGCATCGCGGGCCTGGCCGCGAAGGCGGACGACGCGCTGGCGCTGCTGGAATCCGGTTACGCCGCCGCCAACGGTGATGAAGCTGCGTTCGCTAAATGGTTCGAGAAAGGCGGGCGCAAAGCGATGGAGCGCGTGGAAACCATGCTGCAGCCGGCGGACAAGCACGGGCTGGACGAAATCTTCAGCCTGTTCACGCGGCACACGCTGGATTTGGGTTTGCAGCCGGTGACGATTGAATTTGTCCGGCAGAATTTGCAAACACTCGTAACGACGCTCGCCAACATGGACCGCGAAATGTCCGACGCCAGCCGCCGCCGTTCCACCATCATCTCCACGCAGTTCACGGAGGTTTCGCGGCAATACGCCGTGGATTTCACCGCGCGCGCCGCCGACCCCGGCGTCAGCGAGGAAGACCTCAACGCCATTTTGAAGGAACTCGACGTGCTCGTCGGCCTTGAGCCGGTGAAGGCGGAAGTTCACCGCGCCGCAGATTTCGCGCGGATGCAGGTGATGCGCCGCCAGCAGGGATTACCCGTCGTGCAGACGAGTTTGCACAGCGTTTTTTTCGGCAATCCCGGCACCGGCAAAACCACGGTCGCGCGGCTCATGGGGCGCATTTACAAATCGCTCGGCCTGCTCCGGCGCGGTCACGTCGTCGAGTGCGACCGTGGCCGGCTCGTGGCCGAATACGTCGGGCAGACGGCGGTGCGCACCCATGCCGTGATTGATTCGGCGCTCGACGGCATCCTGTTCATTGACGAGGCGTATTCGCTCGCCGGTCGGGGCGCGGAAGACTTCGGCAGCGAAGCCATCGAGACGCTGCTGAAGCGCATGGAAGACGACCGCGACCGGCTCATTGTCATCGTCGCCGGCTACAACGATCCGATGAAACAATTCATCGCCTCGAACCCCGGCCTTGAATCGCGCTTCACGAATTATCTCAATTTTCCCGATTACCGGCCGGAGGAACTGCTGGAAATTTTTCATCGCATGGCTGCGCAAAGCGGACTGGTGTGCGTGCCGGAAACGGAGAAAAAGGTGCTGGCCATCTGCGCCAGCCTGCACGCCGGGCGCAACGCACAGTTTGGCAACGCGCGCGAAATGCGGAACCTGTTCGAAGCCGCCGTGCGCAATCAAAGCACGCGGCTGGTCGCCAGCGGGCAATGCGACCGCGACGCGCTCACCACGCTGTTGCCGGAGGATTTGCCCGCCGAGTTTGAATCCGGAATGCCCGCGCCTCCTGAAATCAAACCAGCTTCATCGCGGATTGCGCCAAGACCGGGTTGAAATTCCAGAGGAATTTCACTAAACCGGCTCAGCAATCAAATCGTAGTCCGTGTGGCCGACGATTTTGACCCGGGCGAATTCGCCAATCGGCAATTTGCCACGCACATAAACCCGGCCGTCAATGTCCGGCGCATCGGCCTCGCCGCGGGCAATCAGATAGTTGAGGGTTGAGAGTTGCCCGCCTTCACTTCGTTTCGGCGCGGTCGCGCCGTAGCCGGAGGCGAAGGCGGAAGAGTTGAGAGTTTGCTTTTCGCGCAAGAGGCCGTGCTCCCATGAACTGACATTGGCCTGGCGGAGTTGTTCTTCATTCGCACGGCCTTCGACGAGGACTTTCAGCGCGCGGCCGATGAAGGATTCGGAAACCTGCCGTGCGATTTTGTGCTGCTCGGCCATCGCCAGCTTGCGACGCCGCTGCTTCACCTTGTCGGGAATCTGTCCGGTCATCGCACCGGCGCGCGTACCGTCTTCCTTTGAGTAGGCAAACACACCGAGCCGCTCGAACCTGGTTTCGCGGATGAAATCGAGCAGCGCGTTGAAGCTGGCTTCGGTTTCGCCGGGAAAGCCGACGATGAACGTCGTACGCAACGTGATGCCCGGCACGCCGGCACGGATTTTCTGGAGCAGGTCCACGATGTATTGCTGCGAGGTCTCGCGCCGCATCCGTTCCAGCATGTTTTCGTGGATGTGCTGGAGGGGGATGTCCACGTAACGCGCCACCTTCGGGCATTCGGCAATGGTCGAAATGAGTTCATCCGTCCAATGTGCCGGATGGGTGTACAGCAGGCGGATCCAGAAATCGCCTTTCAGCGCGTTCAGCTCGCGCAGCAGCGTGCAAATGGTCGTGGCAGCGGCGGAAAGCGATTTTGCAGCGGCGGAAAATTTTTCCGGCGACGAAATCGCACGGCTGTGGCCCGGTCGCAAATCGAGACCGTAATAGGTCGAGTCCTGTGAAATCAGGTTCAGTTCCTTCACGCCTTCGGCTATCAGCGCTTTCGCCTCGGCCACGATGTCGGCCGGCTGACGGCTGCGGTGCGAACCGCGCATTCGGGGAATGATGCAAAAACTGCACGGATGATTGCAGCCCTCGGCGATTTTGACGTAGGCGAAATGTTTGGGCGTGAGGCGGAAACGCGGCGTGCCGAAATCGGGAATGAAAGTGGGGTGCGGGGTCACGTCTAATATCGGCGAGGATGGAGAATTGAGGATGGAGGAGAGCCTCGCCGATTCAGCGATAGTTTTGGTTTTGCCAACCTTTTTGGTTCCACGAAGCGATTGGGGGTTTTCAGGATTGGAGGCGGCATCGTCCTTGTTCAATTCAGCCAACCGCCCGGCGATTTTTTCTTTCGATGTTGGATGTTGGATGTTGGATGTTGGATGTTTCCCAATTCGTTCCGCGCGCCTTGCCACCGCCTGTTTGACGATGTCCGCGACCTGCGCGACCTGGTCAATGCCCATGAACGCGTCCACCTCGGGCAACAGTTTCGGGAGTTCCTCGCGGAAGCGCTGCGGCAGGCAGCCGGAAACAATCAGGCTTTGGCCGCGATTTTTAGCGGCGCGGACCTCGGCGGATTCGAGGATGGCGTCCACGCTCTCCTCCTGCGCAGCATCAATGAACGAGCAGGTGTTAACGATGACGGCGTCGGCCTGCGCGGGGTCGTTGGTGATTTCCACGCCGTCCTGGAGCAGCGCGCCGAGCATGATTTCGGCGTCCACCAGATTTTTGGCGCAGCCGAGCGAAATCAGGCCCACCCGCAACGGGCGTTGGCGGTTATTTGCTTTGGTCACAGGCTGGACAATTTACGCGATGCTTCTTCAGGGATGCAACCGTGCAGATGAACCTCGTTCGGCAAGCTGCGCCCCTGTTCATTCGTATTTTAAGCCTTAGAGCTTATCCGTAAATAAAGTTGTGTGATTTTGAAACTGTATTTATGCTCTCGGCATGACCAAAACTCAATCGTGGGAGGTTTCCGATGAACTCTGGCAACACGTTCAGCCCTTGGTACCCAAAGCCCCGGCACGTCCGACACGCCAGCATTATCAACGGCGTCCCGG
>Ga0224553_1000100_pt1 | contig 43996 bp, 35 predicted proteins | sample 714S21014metaG_FD_179897 | JGI IMG/M metagenome (GOLD analysis project Ga0224553, IMG submission 179897) | Peat soil microbial communities from Stordalen Mire, Sweden - 717 S2 10-14 | ecosystem: Environmental > Terrestrial > Soil > Wetlands > Peat | place: Sweden: Norrbotten County, Stordalen... | reverse complement strand
GCCCAAGCGTCGAGGGCGACGGGATCGGTTCCGGCGACCATGGTCTTCTTGAGGACGACGTCTTCAAGGTTGCCGCCGGTGGGGCCGTTGCGGATCAGGATTCGATAGCCGTCGAGGAGGGTGACGGTGGGCAGCATGAAGTTGGCCAGGTCAACAAGGCTCTGATGAATCTGCTGGTGGAGGCGGTTGCGCTGGCCGCCGAGGATGCCGTACCAGTTCTTCATGCCGAGGGTGACGCCAACGAGGCCGTGATGCTTGGCGATGGGCAGGTTGAAGATCTTGTCTGCTTCAAGGAAGGGCGTGAAGACGGGCCAGCTTTTGAGGACCACGCCGCCGAGATCGACCTCGCGGTAAAGCTCGGGGTCGGGAAGAATGACTTCAGCGCCCTCGGCGCGGGCGGCGGCCTGAATGCCGGAGCGCTGAAAGCAGCGGCGGGGCTCGTTGCAGCTCACATCCGTCACAATGACGCGCTTGGCGCCGGCCTGCCAACACTGGCGAACGACCTCGGCGACAACTTCGGGGTTGGTGTTGGCGGCCTGCTCCGGTGTGCGGTCCCAAGCGATGTTGGGCTTGAGGACGACGACATCCTGGCGGCTGACGAAACGGCGGATGCCGCCCAGGTCTTCAAGCGCACGCTGGACGAGGGCGCGCGGTTCCCCGCCCTGCACAACGGTGAGGCGTGGGAGTTGAGGATCGGAAGCAGTGCGATGGTCCCGGCGGGCTTGTTCTGCCTGGGCTGGGACGGGGCGGAAGCTGTGCTCGCTGAGCCAGACGGCTGCGCCTGCCGCGCCTGCGGCTACGCCACCGACGCGGAGCAGTTGCAACATAGCCTCGCGCCGGGTGAGGCCATGCGGCTGTTCCGGTGTTTGATTGGTTTCCCCGGCCATGGTCATCCTCCTCTGCTGCAGGAATATAGGTCTGTCATTTAGGAAGCGTTCCGTCAGGGGCTAAAGCCCACGTTGATTCTGCTGCGATTACGGCACGACTAAAGTCGTGCCCTGACACTAAACCTCCATGAGGTTGATGCGCTTTGGATCGTTGAATCCCAGGTTGTGTTCGGCGTCGGCAGCGGTGGCGATGTAGAGCGGTGGGCGGCCCGCGGCCTCCAGCGTCGGCACACCCACTTCGGCACGCTTGCGCTCAATGATCTGCCACGCGGTGTGATCGACGGCGACGCGATCTTCGCCGACGATGAGTGCGTTGGGCTGCCAGAGATGTTCAGGGTGAAAGCCGGGACCGCCTTCATAGACGGAAGACATGGCGTCGCCAATGGTGAAACGGACCTTGTCGCGCACGACGGGAATGCGATTGAGGTCGGCGACGCCTGGATTGCAGCCTCCAGCATGGAGTTCAAACGGGCGCTGGACGACGCCGTACATGTTCTTCATCGAGAAGGTGACGCCGGACAGATTGTGGTCCTTGAGGATAGGAAGGCCGATGACCATATCGCATTCGCGGGTGAGGATCTTGGAGAATTTGACGCTGGCCGAGCCCCAGGAGATGGGCTGGTCCTCGAAGCCGGACACGTCGGAGCCGAAACAGCGGATGCGGCTGGGGTCAGTATTGATGGTGAGGCCGCACGCCTCAAGATCGCGGGCATTGCGATCCCAGACAAGAATTTCTCCGGGTTTGACGCCGGCCTGCTGAAGGCGCTCCGCGATGGCCAGCACCAGGGCCAGGTGGGTGGATATCCCCTTGCCGCCGAGGCCGTTGGTCTTGAGGCCGATGACTTTGCCAATTGGGACGATGCGCTTCCAGGCTTCGACGGGGTGGTCGCGCCCGGTGTATGCGGCGATAGCCCTGTCGAGGAGATCGATGACGCGCTTGTCGTCGAGTTGGCCGGCTGGGCCGTGGAGAGCCGGATCGCGGGCGACGACGACTTTGGACTTGGCGGCTTCGGCGTGCTGGGCTTTCTGGTCGAGAATGGCAGCCAGCCCAAGGCTGGTCTGCGAGCCAAGGATCAGGGCTCCGGTGGCGGTGGTCTTGATAAATTCGCGGCGGCTATTCATGACGACCTCACAATTCGATTTTGCTTCCCACGTTTCAATCAGCACCAAGGTTCAAGTCAAAAGGTCTACAGTTTCGCTTCAATACCGTGCGCCAGGGCCAGCAGAGCCTGCGGCGTTTCGGGTGTGGAATCAAAGGCCACGATGCGGACCAGATAGGGGCCCTTGCGGAAGATCACGCTCTGCGCGTAGGCGACTCCGGCATCGCCGAGTTGGACGGCTTTGGCGTCCTTGGTCTGTCCGGTTTCGAGAATTTTGCGCGCGCCCGCGGCATCGCCCATGGTGTACACGTCGGCAGTCGCTTCCAACTGGCCCTTGTACTTGTAGTCGGCCGTTGAGGTAGTGACTACGCCGGCGGAGATGTACTGCTCGGCGTCGCCGTCAATGTACTGGTAGAGGTTCTTGGCGTCAAAGACGCGGGTGTCGGCGGTCTTTTCCCAGCCGGCGACAGCGCCCGATGCGGGCATCGGATCGGCTGCTTTTTTCTTGCAGCCTGTGGTGGTCAAAATGGCCACCGTCGCGCCCATAAAAACTGCGAAAATCGAGAACCATATCGGCAACATCCATCTATTGGTTTGGAACTTCACGGGGTGGTCTCCTTTACTTCCTGTTGAGCAGAATCTGGCTGCTGGGGGAGCGGCTTTCGCCGATGCTGGTGACGTAGACGGCGGGGTGCTCCTGGAGCGGGCAGGCGAACTCGCAGGCGCCGCAGCCTACGCAGCGGCTGGGATCGATGCGCGGCTGCTTGAGGGTTTTGGCGTTGCCGGCCGCGTCGATGACCTGGGCTTCCTGGACATAAATGGCCTTGGGCGAGACGGGACACCACTCCTCGCAGACGATGCAGTCGGTGGCCATGGCCCAGGGGAGACAGCGGCCACGGTCGTAAAATGCGGTGCCGAGGCGGACGGGCTGGCTTTGCGTACCAAGACCTTCCACCCAGCCTTTTTCCTTGGGGGTGATCTGCCAGATTGCGCCGGTGGGGCAGACCTCAGAGCAGAGCACGCAACTGGGCTCGCAATAACCGATGCGCGGAACCAAGGTGGGCGTCCAGAGGCCTTCGAGGCCGGCCTGGTCGAGCGTGGGATGGAGCGCGGTGTTGGGGCAGACCTTCATGCACTCGCCGCAGCGGATGCAGCGGGAGAGGAAATCTTCCTCATCGAGCGCGCCGGGCGGGCGGAGAAGGCGTTCATTGCGGCTTTTGCCGAGGCCCGTGTTGGCACGAAAGAGCGGAACCACTGCCGCACCGGCGGCGAGGCCGGCGATGGTACGGCGCCGGCCCAGGTCGGGCGATGCGACTTCCTTTTCATTGCGGAAGAAGCGGAATTGGAGGCTGTCATGAGGGCAACTGCCTATGCAGTTCATGCACATGAGGCACTCGGATTTTCGCCAGGGAAAGCCGCCGATGGGATCGTCTCCGCCCTGGCAACTAAGCAGGCAGCGGTTGCACTTGTCACATGCGGCCGGGTCCTTGTGCAGTCCCAAGACCGACCAGCGGGAGACTGCGCCGAGCAAAGCGCCGAGAGGGCAGATGGCGCGGCACCAAAGGCGGGTGATGCGCAGGCTGGCGACGAGAATGGCCAGGAAGAGGACTCCGAGGATCAGGCCTTGGGCAAAGTGCGGCTGGCGGAAGTCGAGCACGAAAAACAGGAGAATCGAATGGAGGATTTCGCCGGTAGCCTTGATGGCGGCGACGTGGCTGTGCTCGAGGGGCGAGAGAACCGCACGCACGGCGAAGTTGAAGGCGGGCAAAAGCGAGAGGCCGAAAGAACGGACCAGCAGGCTGAACGGGTCAAGCCAGCCGATGGCCGCGGAACCGAAGCAGGCGGCGACGAGTCCTGCGATGAGGACGACGTATTTGCCGGTTTGCCAGCGTTTGTAGCGGTTGGAATCGATGCGCTGCTTGCCGCGTTTGGCCTCGGAGGGCAGATTGCCGACGAAGTGCTGCAGCGTGCCCATGGGGCAGATCCAGCCGCAGAAGAAGCGGCCCAGAAAGAGAGTGGGCAGCAGAATGATCAGGCTCCACAGCAGGCCGCGATAGAGGGCGTGACTGGCGAGGGCGTTGGTGACGGCGACCAGCGGGTCGAGCTCGAAAAACAGACGCACCGGGGCAAGCAAGTGAATGTCGCTCGTGGCGCCGGGGACGGGGCGCAGAGAGGTGAAAATCAGCAGCGCAAGAAACAGCAGCAGAAAGAAGATTTGCGAGATTCTGCGTAATAGTGGCAGCCTGGACCGGACCAAGACACTCCTCCACACGCCGCGCGCGGGCGCAAACCGTACATGGAGAATGATTGACGGTCGGGCAAGGGTGAGGCGGTGACCTGCATCACGGATTGGGGGATTGGGGCTGATTCTTGTCTCCAAGCCCTGCTCCCACAAGCATTCACATCCTATTTCGTGGCGGAGGTCGCGGGAGATGTGTACGGCGTGCCATGAGGCCCTCCGTTCAGAGAGCGTCGCCGACAGGTGCGCATCCTACTGTGTGCAAGTTGATACAGAATTCCCTGGCCGTTGAGTTGAGCTTAGAGGTGAGTCTGTGCCGGCATCAAAGCACAGCCAAAGAGGATCAACCATGTTCGAATCAAGCTTTTCCGTGGGCACCGGACGGATTCTGGCGCTGGTGCTGGTGGCGGGCATCGTTTCGGGATGCGCTTCAAAGCAGGAACAGGCGCTGAACCAGGCCAAGACACAGGCGGCTAAAACGGGTCAGGCGCAGCAAGTGGTTTCTGTAGACAAGAATGGGATCACGACGACGACGGTGGTGCAGCCGCCGGCGCAGGGGCAGACGAACGAGGCGATCACGACAACGGCGACTCCACCAGCGGCTGGAGCGCCGGTTCCCGCAGCCTCGGGACCGACGGTTTCCGTGGCGGCGCCTCCGCCGCCGGTCGACGTGAGTATCCAGGCGGGCACGCCGCTGACGATCCGGATCGATCAACGCATCAGCGTAAAATCCAGCCGCGCGGGGGACACGTTTACGGGCGAGATTGTGGAGCCTGTTTTGGCCAACGACAACAGTGCCCTGGTGCCGAAGGGCGCGCTGGTGGGTGGTGTGGTGGATGTGTCGCATCGGCGGGGACACTTCAAAGGCAGATCGCTTCTGGAACTGCGGCTGACCTCGGTGACACTGAATGGGCAGCAGTATCAGGTAACGACGCGGGACCTGGCGGAAAGCAAGAGGGGCAAGGGCAGACGTTCGTCGGCACTGGTTACCGGAGGGACGGCGGTGGGCATGGTGGTGGGCGGCGTGGCCACCGGGGGCGTGGGGCTGGTGGTGGGCGGCATGGTGGGCGGTGGGGTTGGAACGGCTGTGGCGGGATTGACCGGCAACCGGGACCTGGATATACCGGCGGAGTCGATTGTGCGTTTCACGCTGGCGGACGATCTGGTGATACAACTGGCGCAGTAGTGTGAACAGGCCCTGGAGTTTGTCTGGGCCGGGCGGCGAAGCGGGCAATCAGAGGTGGTTGATGAGGGAGGCGATGCAGGCGGCGCCGAAGCCGTTGTCGATGTTGACGACGGAAACATTCGGCGAGCAGGTGTTCAACATGCCGAGCAGGGCGGCCACTCCGCCAAAGGATGCGCCGTACCCGACGCTGGTGGGAACGGCGAGGACCGGGGCATTCACCAGTCCGCCGACGACCGTGGGTAGTGCGCCTTCCATGCCGGCGCAGACAATGAGCACGCGGGCGGATTGAAGGCCATGCTTTTGCGCAAGCAGGCGGTGAATGCCGGCCACGCCTACGTCGGCGATGAGTTCGACAGTGTTGCCCATGAGGCGGACGGTGACCACGGCTTCTTCGGCAACGGACAGATCGCTGGTGCCGGCGCAGACTACAGCGATGGTTCCCTTGCCGGGAATGGCGGCCGCCTGAGTGAGGGTGATGGCGCGAGCGGTTTCGTGGAACTCGGCGCGGGGTTCGACTGCGAGGACCGCATCGAACATTTCACGAGTAGCGCGAGTGGCGAGGACGTTGCCTCCGGCCTGGGCCATGCGGGCGAAGATGGTTGCTACCTGGGCGGCGGTTTTGCCGGCGGCAAAGATGACCTCGGGCATACCGGTGCGGAGGGCGCGGTGATGATCGATCTTGGCGAAACCGAGATCTTCGAAAGGAAGATCGCGGAGGCGGTCGAGGGCTTCGTTGACAGGCGTGCGGCCCTCGCGGACTTCGTTGAGCAACGATTCGATGCTGGCGCGATTCATTTTTTGGGCGCCTCCAGTTGGCTGCATTTCAAAGAGTCCTTGCGCGCCCAATCGGATACGTCCAGGGCAATGCCTTGCATGCAGGTAGTCAGACCGTTGTGGGGCACACCGGTGAATTCGATTCCGTCTCCAATGCTGGGCTTCGGGTCCTTGATGAACACGTTATAAAGAACGCCGCTCTTGAGGTCTTTGACCATCAGACAGCGGGCCTCGACGCCCGGCTCCACGCAGCCTTCCGCGTGTACAATTTTGGATTGCGGCGCGGGGGCTGCTCCAGACGGTACTGCGACGATCGCAAGCGCCAGTGCCGCACCTGCCAGAACAATTCGTTTCACAGGTGCTCTCCTTTCGCCGATGCCAGGTAAATCTGCATCGCTTCCGCGATCACCTGCTTGAGGGGAACGGAGTGCAGCGTGGCGAGCAAACGGCAGTCTTCATACTCCGGCGATGCGTTGGCGACTTTGCCGTTGGGCCAGCGGGCAATCTTGATGCGGACTTCGCCGCGCGGGGTTTGCACCTTGAGAAATTCGCGCGCCAGGGCCAGCTTGTTTTCCAGCCTCCAGCGGAGGCCGATGGTTGTGGTTTCGCGAAAGAGAATGTCGCGCAGGCGGGGCATGAGATTGGGACGGCAGAGGACGGTGATCTGCACGCCGGCGCGGCCCTTCTTCATCTGCACCGAGGCGCGATAGACATCCCACGCGCCGGCGTCGAGCAGGAGGTCGCTGACATAGGCGAGGACCTGGGGGTTGCAGTCGTCGATGACGGTCTCGATAACCGCGATGGATTCGGATTCAATGGGCTGTGCAGCCTCTTGTTCGCCGACGAGCAGACGCAGGAGGTTGGGCTGGCCGGGGGTTTCACGGCCGCCGGCTCCGTAGCCCGAGGCGACGACGCGCATGGGGGGAAGCGGCTGGTAGTCCACATTCAACATGCGCAAGACCGCCGCGCCGGTGGGGGTGACCCGCTCCATGGGATCGCCAGCGGCGTAGACTGGCGCATCGGCAAGCAGGGCCAGCGTGGCCGGAGCCGGCACAGGGAGCGTTCCGTGCTGGCAGACGACGGTTCCGCTGCCCACGTTGAGGGGCGACGCGAGCCAACGATCGACGCCAAGAGACTCCGCGCCGGCAGCCGAGCAGACGATATCGACGATGGTGTCTACCGCTCCGACTTCGTGGAAATGCACGTTTTCAATGGGGATGGAATGAATGGCGGCTTCGGCCTCGCCAAGCAGTTGAAATGCGCGGATGGAGCGCTCTTTGACAGCAGCGGAGAGTGGGGCGGAGCGAATGATCTCAAGGATCGTGGATAGGGGGCGATGAGCGGCGTGGGTGTGGGCACTGTGTTCATGAGGAGCAGACGAGGAATGCGCTTGATGAGAATGTTCCCCGTGAGCATGTTCTTGATGCGTGTGAGCCGGTTCAATTGCCTGCTGGTCAGGAGTGAGAACGTCGACCTTGGTGGCAGCAAGCCCGCAGCGGCTGACCTTGCGCATCTCCAGGCGCGCACCGACATTGAGCGCGGTTGCTGCTTCCTCAAGACAAGCAAACGGAACGCCCGCATCAACGAGGGCGCCGAGCAGCATGTCGCCGCTGATGCCGGAAAAACACTCTAGATATCCAATACGCATCGCGTTGTGATTTTAAACTGTTGGCTACCCATCATGCTTCATGCGCCACGGCGGGCAAGGACGTCCGCGGGCAGAAGGGCGTTCATGGAACCGGAGCGAAAGCCGGCGCAGTCCAGCGTTCCATACTGGAAGCCGGCCTGTTTGAGGGCCGCGGAGATGGCGTCGAGCATGTCGATTGCCAGGGCGCGAGGCAGCTCAGCGCGAGCAATCTCAACGCGAGCGAGCTCACCGTGATGGCGTACGCGCAGCTCGCGGAAGCCCAACTGGCGCAGGCTCTCCTCGGCTCTCTCCACCTGTTCGAGGACTTCGCGGGTGACGGTGCGACCGTACTCGACGCGCGAAGCCAGGCAAGGGGCCGCGGGACGGTCCCACAGCGGGTAGCCGGCAGCCTTGGCAAGCGCGCGGATTTCGATTTTTGTAAGTCCCGCCTCCGCCAGGGGAGCCAACACAGCGTGCTCCTCGGCGGCGCGCTGGCCGGGACGAAAGTCCTTCGTGTCGTCGGCGTTCATGCCGTAGGCGATGTGGGTAAAGCCTAGCTTGGGGCCCAGCGCTTCCATGGTTGCAAAAAGTTCATCCTTGCAGTGAAAGCAGCGATTGGCGTCGTTGCGCTGGTATTCAGGCCGGTCCAATTCTTCGGTTGCCACGACCTGCAGCGGGATCTGTTGCGCATGGGCAAAGGCGCTGGCCTGCTCCATGTCGCGCCGGGCCAGGCTGGGCGAGTCGGCTAATACTGCAATCATGCGGGAGCCCAGGATACGATGCGCCGCGGCGGCCAGAAATGCGGAGTCCACGCCGCCTGAATAAGCCACCATCAAGCTTCCCAACTGTCGCAAACGATTTTCAAGGGCGAGCAGCTTTGACGCAGTTGCAGAAGCAACGGAAAGGGCGTCGTCCGGAGTATTCTGAGCATGATCGAGTTCGGGGAAATTCGTGTGCGCGCTCGCTGCCATAGGGGAAATTATAGCCCCTTGGCACTGAGAGGGCGCAGGGGCGGCCGGGCGCGCTTTTGCAAGACGAGGCATATCAATTCGACCGCCGCATTCACACATTCACGAATCAAAGCGACAAGCAGGTTGGACACATGCGCCCAGACGACATAGCCTTTCAGGGAGCGGCTCCCCTGCAAAGCCCGCCAGGCCAGGGCGTTGAGCGAGGGCCGAATCACACGGATATGGAAAAAGAAGCGCTTCACCTTTGGTTCGCATACCCGAACGATGTTTTGGCAGATAGGACGGCGCATGCGTGCGAGCTGCTGCTAAGCGAAGACGAGCGTGCCCGCTGGCAGGCGTTCAAGTTTGACAGGCTGCGCCGCGAGTATCTGACGACCCGAGCCCTGGTCCGTACTGCTCTGTCACATTACCATCCGATTCCCCCTCACGCTTGGCGCTTCACTTTGAATGCCTACGGCAAGCCCGCAACTGACCCGGAGTGCGGCCTGCGCTTCAATCTGTCCAATTCACCTGGCCTGGTGGTTTGCCTGATCGGCCAAGAGGGTGAACTGGGTGTGGACGTGGAGCCTCGTGAGCGCGTAAGAGAGATTGCCGAGGTTGCCGCCACGGCGTTTTCGCCGCTGGAATTGGCCCAGCTTGAAGCCCTGCCCAGTTCTGAACAATTGGATCGCGGCCTCTCGTTGTGGACGCTGAAGGAGGCCTACATCAAGGCGCGGGGCATGGGACTTTCGCTGCCGTTAAACAAGTTTTATTTCCTGTTTGGGGGGGCTGAGGGAATTCGCCTGGAACTTGATCCGTGTTTGAACGACGAGCCTGGGCGCTGGCGGTTTTGTCTCCTGGAACGCGCCGGGCACCGCGTTGCGCTCATGGCCGAGAGCGCGGCTGATCCGGAGTTGGAAATGTGGGAAGCGCGACCTTTGCTGGCGGCGCCAACACAGCTGCCAACTGGCGGAGAAGAGTGGTTCCCGCACTCGCAGGCAGTTGGATTCCAAGGAGTCTCCGAACACGTTCTTGCTGGCGACAAACATCCCCTCAGGCGCTAAAGCCCGCGTTGATTTTGCATCATTTGCGGCACGCGACCCAGGGGTGTCCCTGGGTACCCCGGTCGTGCCCTGACACATTTGGACTTGTGCAGAGGCGCCCTGATTGCGTAGATAATTAGACACCGCCGCACTTACGACGGGAAAATCATCTTGAGTTTCTCGGCTATGGTTCCGACATAGGGATCAGAAAGCATTCCAATGTGTCCAGCATCGACGTCGTAAATCTCGAGTCCGCCGCCCGCAAGTCTTCCCCAGCCAAGAGTCGGATCTTCGTGCCTGCCAAGATTCTCCGCACCGCGGTCTATGGCCCGCATGAGCGCGATCTTCCCTGGATAAGGCTGGAAGGTGGCCCGTTCAAAGGCTTGCCAATGTATCTTCTTCACCTGATGAAAGCGAACGGCCGCTGGGAGTTCCCAGCCCGCGAGCCGGCAACCATAGTATGCCGTCTCATGAACGCGGCGCATCAGCCATACGCCCCACTGCTCCTTCGTTTCCGTGGCCTTCCGAAGTAGATAGCGTGCACCCTGCTTTTGAATATTCTCCCAGAAGGTGAGTACTTGATCTTTTGCATCTACGCGTTCTCCGCTTTCTGGAGCAGAGGCATCGAACATGACAACTAACCCAGGCTCCGCACCTTGCGCAACCAGTTGTTGTGCCATCTCAAAGGCAACAGATCCCCCGAAAGATGCCCCTCCCAGCATGTAAGGACCATCCGGGAAGATTGCTCGCATTTCCTTGATGTACATGGCCGCCAGTTCCTTGATGCTAGTTTCGGGAAAGTCCAGCCGAGTTACCAGCGGAGACTGGAACGCGTACAAAGGTTGGTCGGGCCCCAGAGCTTTCGCCAATGGCTCATAAGTAATGGCCTGACCCCCGATGTGATGGACACAGAAAAAGGGGCGTCGTGAACCGTTGGGCTGAATGGGAACCAAGGCCGACCATGCCTTCGATTGCAAACCGGCGGGTTGTTGTGCCTTACGGATCAGTCCCGCAAGCTGGCGCACAGTACGTGCCTCAAAGAGAACGGCAACGTCGAGGTCCACCTGATAAGTCTTCTTGATCTTGGCAAAAAGGCGGACGCCGACCAAGGAATGACCTCCCAGACCAAAAAAGTCGTCATCCAGTCCTACCTGGTCCACTCCGAGCAAGTCCTGCCATAAGCCAGCAAGCGTGGCCTCAATGCCCTCGGTCGGCGCAGAGCTTGCAGTAGTAGAGTTGGTTGCACCTGACGATGGAGTTACATTGCGATCGTTGAGTTCTTCAAGAGGCTGGGAGACGGCAACTACCGCGAGCGGAGTCCTGGCCAGAAGAATGCGGGTCAAAGCTCGTGCGCCTTCAAGCGGCGGTATACCGGAAGGATCGAAGGCCTCAATGGGCTGCTCTCCGCGTGAGAGAGCGGCATCGTGTGCTGACGCATTCTCTTCCGGGGCCTTTGCGGGATCGGCGACACGGCGCATGGAGAAGCCTTCAATCTCCGCCAACACCTGACCCTGCTCATCGAAGAGCGTGATATCAAAGGTTTCAACCTCGCCGTGAAGCAGATTCTCCTTGCGAGGGCGAATGTGGCTGAAGAGCTTGCTGGGCAGTGGGCGGTGGAGACACAGCTTCTTATAAGAGAACGGGAGGTATAAGTCGTCGGATGACTCGTAGCCGTCGGTCAGGTAAAGTGAGCACCCTGTTGCCAGATCGAGCAGTGCGGGGTGCATGCGATACGCGGCACAATCCGCGGAGAATCTATCATCCAACTCTAACTCGGCCAAGCCTTCCTGCTTGCCAATGTGGAGCCGCTTGAGACAGTGCCAGCGTGGGCCAAAATCGAAGTAGCGCTCCTGCTTGGTCCGGTGCTGTTCATCGAAGACGATTTCACGCTGCCGGCACCGAGCTACGATGGCGGCGCGATCAACATGCGTCGCCGGATTCGCCAGACAGGGCGCGATGTTGCCGGTACTATGCTCGACCCACTCGCCGGCACGCGCAAACATGGAGAAGTGGAAAGCGCCTTTCTCCGGCCCGGCTTCCTGTTCGCGCCTGAACTGGACTCGCACCTCCCTGGACTCGGAAGCGTCGAAAGTCAGCGGAGCGAGAAAGAAGACATCCTGGAATTCGATTGCGCCATGGAAAGTGCCGCGCGCGAACGCTCCGGCAGCCATTTCCAAGTAACCAGTTCCTGGAATAAGCGCCATGCCGGTCTTCAATCGATGCTCAGAGAGCAACCACTGCTTCTGTTGCGAAAACTGGCTTGAGTACACAATTTCCCGCGGTGTTGCCAGTAACTTTTCTTCCAGCAAAGGATGCGGAGAGGCAGACCGCGCGCCCATCCCAACCTCGCGCCACGCGCCCCAGTTAATGACGGTTACAGGGTCTTTGCGGCTCAACGCGAAGGCGTCGAGAAATGCGTTGGCTGCCGCGTAGTCCACCTGGCCGGCGGGCGGAAAGATGGAGCTAATCGAGGAGAACAAGACAAAACAACTGAGCGGCGCATCGCGGAGGGCCTCTTCCAGAACCAACGTTCCGCGCACCTTTGGATCCAGGACGCGGGCTGCGCTTTCCGCGGACTTCAGCATTAAAGGACCGTCATCGAGGATGCCCGCAGCATGGAAGACACCGTCGAGTTTGCCGTAGTGCTGTCCAGCCAGGGCAACGGCGTCACGCATTTGATCGAGATTCGTAACATCCGCTTGAGCAACCAAAAGGCCACCAGCGATGGAGCGAATCTCAATAAGCTTTTGAATCTTGCGCTTAGTGGCTTCCGTCTGATGGGAGTCGTTCAGAGAAGATTCCCATTTCGCTTCGGGTGGCAGTTCGGTGCGAGTGACAAGAACAAGCCGAGCGTTGAATTCACGCGCCAGATGCTCGGCAACAACCAATCCTATGCCGCCCAATCCGCCTGTGATGAGGTACACACCTCTCGGCTGCAAACGGCGGCGTTCAGGAACCGCGGACAGATCGAAAGGATCAAGCGTCTCAATAAAGCGCTCACCACCACGAAACGCAACGGTGACACTTTCGCGGACGGAGGACATCTCGGCGACGATCTGGGCCGCACATTCCGAGGCCCTGATGCTTTCTAAGTCCACATCGATGCTGCGGCAAGTGATTCCAGGCAGCTCCTTCGGGATAACTCGCGCCGGGCCGAGCAACACTGCGCGCGCTGGATTGCGGACTGGCTCTTCGGAGACTTGCTGCAAGCGGTTGGAGACCAGGGCAATATCAATGCCTTCCAAGTCCTGCGCGGCTAGCGCCTGGGCAAGATAAAGAGGGCTATAGAAGCTGCGATCCAGAGTATCTGTGAGAAGTGGTTCTGAATCCTCTACGGACCAGAGGTGGAGGATTTTGCTGGGCGAGTATCCGCTCTTGGTAACATCGGCGATCAGGGCATCATAGTCATCCCGCACGCCGGGCCGAACTGTATAGCCATTTCTTTTAGATGGCTTATAACTTGAGCCGGCAGCGACCAGAATGACTTCCTGATTGTTTTTCTTAAGCTTAGCGACGATTTGATCGCCCAGGCCAAGTGAGTCATTGAAAACGATCCAAGCTCCAGCCGCGCTTGCTGGTACAGGTGTTACCTGAGAACGCCTCCAAATGCGTCGATAGAACGACATGTCTCTGGCGTCTTCCGGGCGCGATATGGGCGCAGGGGAAAGCGTCGCCGCGAGCTGCGGCTTATCCGCCGCGATCCAGAACTTTCGATGCTCAAAGGGGTACGTCGGCAAAGGGACTCGACAAGCGGAACCGGACGGATGCAGCTTCGTCCAATTGACATCTACCCCCAAGACCCAAGCCTGGCCTAGCGTTTGCAGCGCGCAACGAAGTCCCGTGATTGTTTCGCGAGGATGCGGTAGGGACTGAAATGCCTTTGCCGTAGCCCCGAGCTGCTGACGGGCCAACGACGTAAGTGCATTGCCCGGTCCGGCCTCGATAAGAATCCGATTTGGCTTAGAGAAAAGTTCAGTCAGAGACTCAGAAAAGCGTACCGTTTTGCGAAGGTGTCGTGCCCAATAGCCTGGATCAGTGGCTTCTTCGGGCTTGATCCACGTTCCGCTCACATTAGAAAGGTAAGGGATACTCGGAGGCTTTAACTCAATGCTTTTTAGGCGCGTTTCAAATGAGGCGAGGATGGGGTCCATCATCGCAGAGTGGAATGCATGCGAGGTGAACAGGCGGCGGCAAGAAACGGATTGCTTTGCTAGAGTCTCTTCCAGCGCCGCGATTTCAGGCGTTGGTCCGGAGACCACGCAGAGGCCTGGATTGTTGATGGCGGCTAATGAAAGATTGCCGCTGAGATGAAGGTCGCTGGCGGCGAGGGGAACCGCAAGCATGGAGCCCGACGGAAGGTCGTACATGATCCGGCCACGAAAGGCGGCGATTGCAAGAGCGTCTTCGAGCGAGAAGACTCCGGCGAGACATGCGGCGACGTATTCACCGATGCTATGACCCACCATTGCTTCGGGCTCGATGCCTGCCGACATCCACCAACGTGCAAGGGCGTACTCAATGGAAAAGAGAGCGGGCTGCGTGAGCCAGGTCTGATTCAGACGTTCGGCCGCAGCGTCCTTGTCTTCTTTCGACGGATAGATCGCTTGGCGCAGGTCGAGCCCGAGAGGCTGCTGGAGTTGTTGAGCGCAGAGGTCGAGAGTTTCACGAAAGACCGGTTCATGCTCATAGAGTTCGCGGCCCATGTTGACATACTGCGATCCTTGCCCAGAAAACATGAAGACGACAGGGGGCGCAGCCTTCGCGGCGAGTCCAGAGGCGAAAGCTTTACGCTCTCCCCCTGCAAGAGAAGTTATTGACTCGCGCGTGCCGTCGACGACCAATGCGCGTCGATGCGGGAACGCGTGCCTGCCAACCTGGCAGGTGAAGGCAACGTCCGCCAGACTTAGCTCGGGATGTGCAGGAATGTAAGCGGCGAGATTGGTAAAGGCCCGGTCGGCAGCGCTCTCGGTCTTGGCGGAAACCGTCAACAATTGATAGGGCCTCGTCTGCCGCGACTCGACAGGGCGCGGGGCTTCCTCGATTACAACGTGCGCGTTTGTGCCGCCTATTCCCAACGCAGTGACACCGGCGCGCCTGGGCGATCCGGTGGACGGCCAATCCGCGAGTTTGCTGTTAACGAAGAACGGACTTCCCTTCAACTCGATGTGCGGGTTCAGGTTCTGAAAGTGCAGGCTTGGAGGGATTTGGCCGTGCTCGATGGCGAGGACGGTCTTGATCAGGCCGGCGACGCCGGCGGCCGCGTCAAGATGACCAACGTTAGTCTTCAGCGATCCGATTCCGCAGTAGCCGCTGCGGTCCGTTGATTTGCGAAAGGCTTGCGTAAGAGCCCTTACCTCGATGGGATCGCCGACTACCGTTCCCGTTCCGTGGGTCTCGACGTAAGAAATGTCCGCGGCGCCGATGCCGGCGAAATCCAGTGCTTCGGCAATGACCTCAGATTGGCCTTCAACACTCGGAGCAAGATAGCCCACTTTGCGCGCGCCATCATTGTTGATTGCGGATCCGAGGATGACGGAGCGGATATGATCCCGGTCTTCGATCGCATCTTCAAGGCGGCGAAGTACGACAATCCCCAGGCCGCTTCCAAAAACAGTGCCGCTGGAAGTTGCATCGAAGGACCGACAGTGGCCATCGCGAGAAAGAATCTCTCCTTCGCGATAGATATAGCCCTGACCATGTGGGATTTCGATGGTAACTCCACCTGCCAGAGCCAGGTCGCACTCATAATTGAGCAGGCTTTGGCAAGCAAGATGCACTGCTACCAGGGAAGTTGAGCAGGCGGTCTGCACGTTAATGCTAGGTCCGCGCAGGTCAAACTGATAGGAAATACGCGTGGCCAGGACATCCTTGTCGTTGCCCGTTTGCTTGAGTTGGAATAAGCCCGCGGTTTCAAGCAGTTTGCGATTGGCGAGCAAGTTATGGATGAGATAGGTGTTCATGCCCGAGCCAGCATAGACACCGATCGAGCCATCAAAGCGTTGGGGAGGGTGGCCGGCGTCTTCAAGCGCCTCCCATGCACACTCAAGGAAATGCCGGTGCTGCGGATCCATGATCGAAGCGTCTCTTGGACTCAGGCCGAAGAAAGAAGCATCAAACATGGGGACGTCGTCGAGCATCGATGCTCGCTTGACGTAGTCCGGGCTCGCCAACTCTTCTTGCGTAACGCCCGCGTCGAGCAGTTCAGCGTCGGAACGGGAGCGAATCGACTCGACGCCATCGTGCAGGTTTCGCCAGAACTCGGAGATGTTGCGGGCACCGGGAAAGCGCCCTGCCATGCCAACGATTGCGATTGAGGACGGCTTCATGGTTTCCCTTTTCAGCGCTGCCGGGCCAACTTGCGGCGCTGCGCACGATCTGAAACCTGGGTCGCCGCAGCGACCGATTGAGTTCCGGCAAGGTGGCTGGCAAGGGCACTCACCGTGGAAAACTGAAAGAGGTCAAGGAGCGCGACGTCGCGCCCCAATGCCTCTTGCAACTTCGCTTGCACTTCAGCGACTGTAAGGGAGTGCGCGCCGAGATCAAAAAAGTTATCGTTAATACCGACGTTGGGAATTCCCAGTGCATCTTGCCACGCTGCTGCCACGATGCGCTCGATTTCATTGCTCGGCGGGGATTCAGGCTGACTGACGGCGGAACCGGCGGCAAGGTTCGGCGGCGGGAGTTTGAGCAGGGCTTTGCGATCAATTTTTCCGTTGTTGGTGAGCGGTAATTCCGGCAGGAAGACGAATGCTGAAGGGACCATGTAATCGGGGAGTTTCAATTCGAGCACACTCCGCAAAGTGCCGACCGCTTCCGGTCCGGTGTCTTCGGCCACCAGATAGGCGATCAAACGCTTGTCACCTTCTCTGTCTTCTCTAACTACGACGACAGCTTGTCTAACTCCATGGCATTGCTCGAGGATGGCTTCAATCTCGCCGGGTTCGATACGGTGGCCGCGAAGCTTGACCTGGTAGTCGGCGCGACCAAGAAACTCGACGTTTCCGTCAGGCAGGAAGCGCGCCAAGTCGCCGGTTCGATAGATGGGTTGGGCTGAGAGTGAAGGGATATTAAGAAAGCGCTCAGCAGTAAGATCGGGCCGATTCCAATAGCCGCGAGCCACACCGTCTCCGCCAATAAAGAGCTCCCCAATCTCACCTACGGGAACAGAGTTAAATTCCGCGTCAAGCATATAGATCTGGGTGTTGGCGATGGGCCGACCGATGGAGACCGTGCTGCCCGGTTCTCGAACGCGATAGGTTGTGGACCAGATGGTGGTCTCTGTCGGACCGTACATGTTATAAATCTCGCCGTTGAAGACCTGGCGGACATGGTGAATAAGGGAAGCAGGCACCGCTTCCCCCCCCAAGAGCATCTGCTTGAGCAGGCCGAGTGCGGCGAAGGCGCGTGCGTCGAGGGTTAATATGCGCGCAAGCGACGGAGTCATTTGCAGATGAGTAACACCATTGCGGATGATCTCATCTGCAATGGTGGCAGCTCCCTCGTCGCCATGAACAACGACCTTGAAACCGCGGGTCAAGGTCCATAGAAGCTCCAACACCGAGATATCGAAAGAGACACTCGTAACGGCGAGCCAGACTCCGGGTTCACAACCGATAGCCCTATCCATGCCGGTGAAGAAGTTGACGACGTTCCGATTTTCAAGCATCACGCCCTTGGGCTTGCCCGTGGAACCGGAGGTGTAGATCACGTATGCAAGGTTGTGACTGGCTGCGCCGCCTTCGACTGCATTCGATTCCTGGAGAGCGGGAGCGGGAATCTGGACATCGAGTACTCCATCGACGTTGAGGACTGCGAGGCAGCTCAAGTGCAATGGAAGCCGTTCGCGCATTTCGGACGTGGTAAGAAGAATCGGTATCCCCGAGTCTTCGATGATCAAGGAGAGGCGCTCCTTGGGGTGCGTGGGGTCCAATGGAACATAGGCTCCGCCGGCTTTGAGAATGGCGAGCAGGCTGATTACGAGAGTCTCCGACCGTCCCATGGCAACGCCAACCAGTGTGTCCGGCTTGACGCCGAGTCTCTGCAGGCGCCTGGCAAGGCGATTGGAACGCGCGTCGAGTTCGCGATAACTCAACTGACGGTCTTTTGCCACAACGGCAAGTGCGTCCGGAGTTTTGGCTACCTGCTGCTTGAACAGTCCAGCGATGGTGCCGTCGCGCGGATAATCGGCTTCGGTTCGATTCCACTCAAGCAACTGAACGGGTAACATGGAAGTTCTCCAGAAATAGGAACTCAATGCCTGTCCCTAAAAATGTCTCGATAGCTTCGTCGGGCGTATTCACGATCGGTTGCCCCTTGACGTTGAAGCTGGTGTTCAACACCATCTGACGGCCTGTGGTCTCTCCGACAGCCAGCAGCAGCGCGTGAAAATCCGGATTGTCGTTGACGGACACGGTCTGGAGGCGAGCTGAACCGTTGACGTGGGTAATGGCAGGAAGCAACGACTGGGCCTCGGGACGCACATCGACCACGCTGATCATGTAAGGGTGTTCCTCGCCCGGAGCTACATCGAACCAGCGATGCGCTTCTTCCACCGAGCATGCGGGCGCAAAAGGGCGGAAGGCTTCGCGCTTTTTGACCATGGCATTGATCCGGTCACGCATTTCCGGGTGCCCAGGATCGGCGAGGATGCTGCGATTGCCCAGCGCCCGCGGGCCGAACTCCATCCGACCGCGAGACCATGCGATGACCCGTCCATCGGCAATGAGCCTGGCTGCGGACGCACAGGTGTCTTCAAGAGAATCGAAGTGCTGCCATTTGATCTTGTCGCCGAAGCGGCGAAGGGCGGCCTCAATATCGCTGGTTGAGTAGCGGGGTCCGAAGAGCGGAGCAGGCAAGCGGCGGTTGGGGACCTCCTCGGCGAGGGAGGTGCGATAAAGCGCGGCTCCGAGAGCGACGCCGTCATCACCGGCCACTGGCTGCACATAGACTTCATCGAACAACCCCGAACGCATCAACTTGCCGTTGGCGGTGCAGTTGAGGGAAACTCCTCCGGCCAGCGCAATTCGGCGCAACCCAGTCTGCTCCGCGAAGTGGCCGCAGACGTGGAGGATCACCCTGTCGAGGCACTCCTGAAGAGCGGCAGCCACGTCCTCATGATCGGATGTAACAGGGTCGGATGGGAGCCTGCGCGGGACCAAGTGTTCATCGAGATATGCGCGCGTGACGGTATAGTTCTCCCGCTCATCGCGAGACTTATTCAATTTCAAAATCGGAATTCGAATGGAGCCATCATCGCGAAGTTCAACGGCCTGCTCAAAGAAGGGACGGAAGCGAGCTGGGTCGCCGTAAGGAGCCAGGCCCATGATCTTGTATTCATCTGAATTGAAGTCGAAGCCTAGATGGAGGGTTACCAACGAATACAGAATTCCGATCGAGTCATTGGCGCCGATGGTGCGGATTTTCTCGAATTCCCCGTCATGAAAATCGTAGACACTGAGGCTCTCGATTTCGCCCATTGCATCATTCACGACGACCAGACACTCATCCCAGCCGGAGGTATAGGCCGCGCTGGCAGCGTGTGCCAGATGGTGACCGACGGAAAACACTTTCTCTTCAGGAAATCCGGGAAGATCCCGGCGCACTTGCGCCAACAGCGCTTCACGGGAGAAGACCTGGTTGTAAAGGCCTGCCGATACCTCGTCTTTGAGATAGAGGTCTCGATACGGAGCATAATCAAACCCGTGGGCAATCTCATCGATTTCGTCGATTGAAATGCCGGCCTCGGCCAGGCAAAACCGGATCGCATGGATTGGGAAGTCGCCTGTGTGCTTTTTCCCACTGAAGCGCTCTTCTTCCGCGGCGGCGACCAGCCGGCCGTCAACCACCAACGCGGCGGCCCCATCCATCCCCTGCGTGATCCGGTATTCGCGCTCCTCCAGACCGGGCCACCTGGCCTGCTTGAACGCAACCGAATTCTCCAATCCGCTAATTCCCAAGACCTTCATCGTCCCCTCATGTGTGCTTATTCAGTACGGGCCCGCGACTTTACGCACTCCGGTAGGCTCAGTCTAACCGAATGCGCCTTTCTTATCTTCGCATTTAATCGAGCGGAGTATCTGCCTTGCATATGGCGCTTTCGTGGGAGCTTATCCCACACAAAAATGGCTTATGCAGGTGGGTGCGGCTTGAATGCCCTGCCGCGAGCGGCAATCAAAGAGCAGACCATGAGTTGGGGCTTGTTAGTCGTTCTTTCTTTATGCTATGCATCCTGAGGTCACCTTCCCCGGCTTCATTTAGTAATGTATCCTCGGGCAGAGCCTTAGGAAGTCCCGTTACATTAGTTTTGAGGAGAACTATCTACAAAGAAGCAAGATTTCGATTGTGCTGCAAGTTGAACAATTCACGCGGAAACAGCGTGTTGGGGCAAAAGCAGCGAGTTAGACCCCGCTGAAGCGGGGATAGCGAGTTAGCTTGGTTAGCGGCAGCATCGCTAGACGCAGTTTCATCCCTCCGTGGGTCGGCGACGCCGGTGGACGACTTTCAATTCGCAGGACATCCCGGCGATGACGCTGCCGTCGATCAAGCTTTTTGGATGTCCTGGCCGGTGCGCGCGGCGATCAGGCGGGCGACCTTCCTGGGGCGGAAAAACGTGTAGGAATTGAATCTAGCCTCGCTCCCGTTCGTTCCCTGAACGAAGTACTGTTGAACATTGCCGACACGTTTATGCTTGATGGCGGCGATCTGGTCCCAGGTTAGAAACAGCTCTTGGGGCTTCTTCTTTGTGCCCAGGATGAAATCCACGCCGCGGCTATCCAGGCGGACCTGGTAATTTGCCATGGTGCGGCCCATCTGCCACAGCCATGGGCACATATAACCCATGGCACAAGCGCTGAGAGCCCATCTAAAAGCGCTCCACCCTTTGTCGCTGTTGAGGTCGCTCAGGGGGAAGACCTGGGTAAGGACCAGAAGCACCATGCACACGGCCATGATCAAGGTGAAGACGCTCCCGGCCAGTGTGACCCAGCACAAGAGCCTGCTGTTGCGCAATACCACCGGCTTGGAACGATTGATTTCGATTTGGGAATTGATGCCCGCACCCGGCCCTGGAGATGGAAACTCTGTCGCACTCACGATGGAACCTCCTCGTTGTTTTCGAACCTTTGCAGTGATCGCGCCGCGGGGAGCAAAAATGCGTCGGAGATTTGCGAAGATGCCGCTCGGCTGCCACCCGGCTGCTTAAGGAATCTCACTGGTGAATCTTGGATTGGACTTCCAGGAGCACCTGGTACGCCTCAGAATCCATTTGCTTTCCACCGGGAGAAACGGCATTGGCGAGGAGTGCAGCCGCGATCTGCGCGTGCGGCAACGCTTCCTGATAGCGATGTTGCCCGAGCAACGCACGGGCCCACATGAGGTGCGATGCGCCAAATCGGCGATCGATCGGCGCAACCTTTCCTTCCTGGACGGCAACCAGCTCCTTGGCGGCCTTTTCACCCTCTGCGAAATGCCCGGTTTCAACATAGGCCTTGGAGAGGTAGTAGAGCGGCTCAGCCAGGTCGGGGCTAGAGCCCAACAACTTTCTCCATGTGGGCATTGCCGTCTCCATCATGGGCAAGGCCTCTTTGCCTCGCCCGAGTTTCATGAGCGCGCCAGCCCAGGCCTCCTGCGCTGTGAGCGCTCCGCGGCTGTCGGCGCCGGAACATGCCTTGTATCCGTCGTACGAGCGGGAATAAAGGGGCAGGCTGGCCTGCACGTTGCCACGCATCTCGATGACATAGGCCAGGTCGCCGTAGACCTCCGATTGATCGCACAGGGCGAGGGGGTCCTGACCGTAAACCTGAAGGGCTTCGTTGAAAGCTCGTTCGGCCTCATCGAGCCGGCCACGCAACTCAAGATCCTCTCCCAGCGTATAGAGAGCATCGGCGGTTTCGCGTTCGGAGAGTTTGTTGTCGCGGGACTCTTTGACGGCGAACTGCAACAAGCGCAGATTCTCGTCGCTGCGATAGCCGTTATTGTCGCGGTTCCAGCCAAAGAAGATCGCGCTCCAGACGCGAACGGCTGGAGGGACGCCGGGCTTGCGCGACAATTCCAGCGCATTTGCGGTGAGCGCTTCCCCGGCGTCCATCTGCCCTTGCAGGTAGGCGATGTTACCTGAGAACGCCTCGGACTCCGCTTCAGCGGGAACGTCTTTTGCGACCTTGGCGCTGGCAATGGTTTGGGTCAGAACTTTTTGTGCGCTGTCCAAGTCGCCATTTTCGTACATCGATTCGGCAAGTCCCATCTGCGCCTCGCGCAGGTCGGAAGGGTCTTTGATGTAGTCGGGGAGCATCTTGACGCCAAGTTCGAGAAACTCCGGCACCGTGGCCGCGGGCTTGCCGGTGTAGTTGGAGTTTGCCAGTTTGAAGAGCCGATACATGAAAGTCTGCATGTGCAGGGCACGCTGGCCTTCGCGGAGCGCCTGCCGCTGCCGCCACTCCCCGTAGGCAAGACTGGCCAGCACGACGATGTGCACCAGCACCGTTGCCGCCACGCCAGCCCGATGGCGGCGCACGTATTTGCCCAACCGGTAGAACGTCGTCTGGGGGCGGGCGAGCACCGGCCTTCCGTCGAGATAACGCTGAATGTCGGCAGTGAGCGAATCGATGGTGGGATAGCGATCTTTGGGCCGCGGATTCAGGCACTTTTGTACGATGGTGGCCAAGTCGCCGGTCAGCGCCTGGCGCAGTCGACTTTCCGAGAGTCCGCGGTTTTCCGCCGCGGCGCCGGTTACCGCTTCGGGCAGACGGTCGGGCTCCTGTTCCCGGATGGCCCTCTCAATCATGGCGGCCACGGATGCTGTTTGGCCAGACCTGGAACCGGCCAGCAATTCAAACAGAATCCCGCCCAGCGCGTAGATGTCGCACAATGTGGTTACGGGTTCATTGCGCAATTGCTCGGGGCTGGCGTAGGCCGGCGTGGCCATGACGGTGGTGGTCAACAGGCTGTCTGGCTGGATGAGTTTCGAGGTGCCAAAGTCCAGCAGCTTGACCGTTCCGTCAGAGGTGACGAGAATATTGGACGGCTTCAGATCGAGATGGACAATCAGGTTGCGATGGGCATAGGCAACGGCATCGCACACGCGCAGAAAGAGTTGCAACCGTTCGTCAATCCCCAGCTTGCGCGCATCGCAATACGCGTCCAGATGGGCGCCGTCCACGTATTCCATGACCAGGTAGGGCTGTCCCCGGTCGCTCAGGCCGGCATCCAACATGCGGGTGATGTTGGGATGATCGAGAGAGGCGAGGATGTGCTGTTCGCGGTGGAAGCGCTCAATAAAGGAGGGGCCGGCCGAGTGGGGCGCCAGCACCTTCAAGGCGGAGCGCTGCAAAGCGCCGCCCACCATGCGTTCCACCAGATAGACGGCGCCGATGCCGCCTGTGCCCACATGACGGATCAGCCTGTAGGGCCCGATCTTGCCTTCAAGAAATTGTGCCTGGGCAGCATCCTGTGCTGGAGCAACCTCCGCTTCTTCGATGCTCGACGCGTTGAAAATGTCCATCGCCCGCCGGCAGAGCTCTGGATCGGGACACTTCTCGGCCAGTACGCGTGCACGGTCCGCTTCAGGCGTTGCTTCGGCGAGATGAAAAAGTTCCTGAAGCAACTGCCAGTTGTCCGCTTCTTTTGTCATGACCGTCTCTTCAGGTTGGCGCGAAAAAGAGGGAAAGTGCATCATGGCCCAGATCGAGTCGAGAGCCCAGGAAGTCTCCGAATGAGTCTTGTTGTGAAGCAGACTTTCCCTCAGGGGCTAAACAGGCTGCGTGAAAAGGCGGGATTTGGAGCAAATGGTGCAACGCCGAACCTCAGGGGCTAAAGCCCGACCTTTATTCTGTTGTATTTGCGGCACGACTGAAGTCGTGCCCTGATACAAGACCCTCCTGAAGCTCTGCTGAACCGAGTTTTTTCGCAGCCTGTAAAGCCCGTCCCCTTCAAAACGTCAACTTATTCAGAGATTTCTTTGGTCGCGTGCAGCCGGTCGCAGAGCCAACCTCGCACGAATCTCAGTTCCCTATCCACGGTGGCCTTTGAAGTATTCAGCAACTCGGCAGTCTCTTCCGCTGTAAATCCGAGGAAGAAGCGAAGTTCGACCATCCTGCATTTGCGCGGGTCGAGTTGGTCCAACTGTTCCAGAACACGGTCCAGGTCCATCATCTCCGCGGGCCTTGCATTGATCCAAGCCATATCCGCGTGGATGGGAACGGGCACACCGCCGTCGCGCTTTTGTCGTCCCTCGGAGCGAGCGTGATCGACCAGAACGCGGCGCATCAGGCGCGCGGAAAGGCTGTAGAAATGTTCGCGGTCTTCAAATCTCAGGCTGCGCTGGCGGATGAGTTTCAGAAAGAGTTCATTCACCACGCTGGTGGGCTGCAACAGGTTCTCCGGGCGCTCGCCTCGAAAAAGTGCGCCGGCAATCTGCCTGAGTTGCGGATAGACAAGCTCGAACAGGTGCTCGATGGCCGCAGGATTCCCCGATGTCCAATCGCGGAGAAGTACCGTGATCTCACCCGCTTCCGGCATGGAGACAAAGCCCTTGAGGGCAGTATAGACAATTCGGAGGGGTTGTTGTAGCAAGAGATGGTCAACCGAGCGAAACAACGCTCGGGAATTCAGACGGTCGTGGTGCAATTGGCGGCGATGGAACCGAACCTGGGGGTCGCCCAGTGAGAGAAGAAGCTGAATGGGTGCAACTTATCGATTGGCCCAGAAAAACCATGCGGCCATGGAGAAGCCGATGAAAATGACCAGCCCGCGAAGGACCGGCTGGGGGATCATGCGGGCAAAGCGGGCAGACGTGTAGCCGCCGATGGCGCAGGTGACCATGGCAAGCAGACAGTAACGCCAGACGACCTGGCCATTGACGACGAAAATGATGAAGGCAATTCCGTTGGCCAGGGTGGTGGAAACTACTTTGAGGGCGTTGATCTCATTCAGGTCCTGGTAGCCGAAGAGCGAGAGCAGGGTGATCATGAGAAATCCCGCGCCGGCGCCGAAGTAGCCGATGTAGAAGCAGACAACGATGGTGGAAAGGAAGACGGGCAGGCGTCGTGGCGGGTGGGAGCCGCTTCCAGCCGTGAATTTGCGGTGTTCAAGCCAGCGGGAGACGGGGCCGGTAAGGGCAAAGATAGTTGCGGCCACGAGCAGCAGCCATGGAACCATGTGCAGGAAGGTCATCTGCGGCGTGTGGAGCAGGACCACGGCGCCGACGGTTCCGCCCAGAAGGCCGGCAAGGCCCATGGGCAGGGCGAGGCGCATGTTCTTGCGGATGTCGTCGCGGTATGCGGCGATGGAGGTAAGCTGGCCGGGCCACAAGGCGACGGTGTTGGTGGCGTTGGCCTGGACGGGCAGCATCTTCATGCTGAGCATGGCGGGGAAGAGCAGAAAAGAGCCTCCGCCGGCCACGGCGTTGAGCACCCCGGCCAGGAACGCAGCCACGGTGAGCCAGAGCCAATGCCAGTCCATATAGGTGGGAAGGCTGGAGAAGCAGGTCATCTGTCCTTGATTGTAAAAGGACGGCGAGAGGGTGACGGAAGAGGGAGCCTGGAACAGGGAACAGAAAGACAGCGAGTCGGCAAGTCAGCAGGCCGCCGGCAGGGCGGCTTTGGCCCGCAGTGCAACTTCGGGCAGGCCAAGGCCATCCTACCAAGCAGCAGGTGCGGGATTTGTAAGCACAGGAGGTGTATGAATGGCAAAACTCACGTACGCACAACGGGAAGATCTGCCCAAGGGCGATTTTGTGTTTCCGAAAACCCGGCGCTATCCGATCGAGGATGCCGCACACGCTCGGGATGCTCTGGCTCGCTCCAGCGGAAAGCCGGAACACGCCGCGGTCCTGGAGGCGGTCACGCGCAAGTTTCCGGGGATCGAGATTGAGAAGTAGATGGACGAAAGAATAGTGAATAGGGAACAGGGAATAGTCTGTCCGGGTTGGCGGTGCGCCCTCGCGGCCCGCTTCTGGTGCGAGTGGGAGAGGCAAAGGTTCAGGCGGACCAGGATTCCCGTGTTCCCTTTCTTCTTCCTTTGTGTAAATTATTGAGATTCCAAAGGATATTTCATCGCTGCAAATATGAGCGCATAATGCGCATATTTTATGCATTCTTTTGTGTTATGTTTTCATCAGATTTATTGACTGGCTACGGAATTCTAGCGCTGACATGTGACAACTGGAGGAATAATGGCTATTCGTTGGGACAAATTGACGGTCAAGTCGCAGCAGGCAATGGCGCAGGCACAGGCGCGGGCTGCGGAACTCGGAAATCCCGAGGTGCAGCCTGTCCATCTGCTGCTGGCGCTGATCGAGGACCGCGAGGGCGTGATCCCTTCCGTGCTGGGAAAGATTGGCGTGCCTACGGAACGGCTGGAGCATGAGCTGCATTCGATTGAGGAGAAACTGCCTCGCGTTGCCGGCTCTGCGAGCCAGCCCGGTGTGAGCCAGGCGCTCAATAAAGTCCTTGACCAGGCGTTTCGCGAGGCTGCGACGTTCAAGGACGAGTACGTTTCGACCGAGCATTTGCTGCTGGGCGCGGCGCACTTGAAGGGTGAAGCTGCGCGCGATGCGCTGGTCGCTCTGGGCGCCACGCATGAGGCGATCCTGAAGGCGCTGACCGCAGTGCGCGGGTCGCAACGCGTGACCGACCAGAATCCGGAGGGCAAGTTTCAGGCGCTGGAGAAATACGCAAAGGACCTGACGGAACTGGCGCGGCGCGGCAAGCTGGATCCGGTGATCGGGCGCGACGAGGAGATTCGCCGCGTCATCCAGGTACTGAGCCGGCGGACGAAAAACAATCCTGTGCTGATTGGCGAGCCGGGCGTGGGCAAGACGGCGATCGTCGAGGGGCTGGCGCGGCGCATTGTTTCAGGCGACGTGCCGGAGAGCCTGCGCGACAAGCGGGTGATCTCACTGGACCTGGGCTCGATGCTGGCTGGCGCGAAATATCGCGGCGAGTTCGAGGACCGGCTCAAGGCGGTGCTGAAAGAGATTGAGGAATCGAACGGCGAGGTAGTGCTTTTTATCGATGAGTTGCACACGATTGTGGGCGCGGGCGCTGCCGAGGGCGCCATCGATGCCAGCAACATGCTCAAGCCTGCCTTGGCGCGTGGCGAGCTGCGGGCCATTGGCGCAACTACGCTGAATGAGTATCGCAAATACATCGAGAAGGACGCGGCGCTGGAGCGGCGATTCCAGATTGTCTACGTGGGCGAGCCGAACGTTGAAGATACGATCGCGATTCTGCGCGGACTGAAGGAGCGCTATGAAGCGCACCACAACGTGCGCATCAAGGACGCGGCGATTGTGGCCGCGGCGACGCTGTCGCATCGCTACATCAGCGATAGATTCTTGCCGGACAAGGCCATCGACCTGGTGGATGAGGCCGCGGCTTCGCTGGCGATTCAGATTGGGTCGGTGCCGACGGAGATCGATCAGTTGGAGCGCGAGAAAACGTCGCTCGAAATTGAACGTGAGGCTCTGAAGCGCGAGACCGACGCCAACAGCATCGAGCGCCGGGACCAGGTGGAGCGCGAGGTAGCTGCGCTGACGGAGCAGATTACCGCGCTGCGGGCGCGCTGGACCAAAGAGCGCGAGGCCATCAGCCGCATCAGCGAGTTGAAGAAGCGGGTTGAGGCGCTGCGCTTCGAGGCCGAAGAGCAGACGCGCAAGGGACAGCTTGAACGCGCCGCGCAGATCCAGTATGGCGAGCTGCCCAAGCTGGAAGCCGAGTTGAAGAAGTTGAGCGCCGCGCAGGATGGGAACGCGGGCGTGGCGCGCATGTTGAAAGAAGAAGTGGATGAGGAAGACATTGCGGGAATCGTGAGCAAGTGGACGGGGATTCCCGTTTCGCGAATGTTGGAAGGCGAGGTCAAGAAGCTGGTCGAGATGGAGGCACGTCTGCGCGAACGTGTGATTGGGCAGGATGCGGCGCTGACCATTGTGGCGAATGCCATCCGACGGTCGAGGGCAGGGTTGAGCGATCCGCGGCGGCCGATCGGGTCGTTTATTTTCCTTGGGCCGACGGGCGTGGGCAAGACCGAAACGGCGCGTGCGCTGGCCGAGTTCTTGTTCGACGATGAGCAGGCCATGATCCGCATCGACATGAGCGAGTACATGGAGAAGCACGCCGTGGCGCGGTTGATTGGCGCGCCGCCGGGGTATGTGGGTTATGACGAGGGCGGCCAGTTGACCGAGGCCGTGCATCGCAGGCCGTACTCGGTGATTCTGTTCGACGAAATCGAGAAGGCGCATCCGGATGTGTTCAACATTCTGCTGCAGGTGATGGACGATGGGCGCTTGACCGACGCAAAGGGCCGGACTGTTGATTTTAAAAACACCGTGCTGATCATGACGTCGAATCTGGGCGCGCATCTGCTGGTTGGGGACACACTCAAGACGGAGCACGACTTCGACATGGCGCGTGAGTCGGTGATGCGGGTGCTGCGCGAGCACTTCAGGCCGGAGTTTTTGAATCGCGTGGACGACATGGTGATCTTCCGCCCGCTGGGGCAGGCGCAGATGAGCAAGATTCTGGAACTGCGGTTGAACGAAGTTCGCAAGTTGCTTGAAGACCGGCAGATTTCGCTGGAGCTGACGGAGCCGGCGCGGCAACTGATTCTGGCTTCTGGGTCGGATGCGGCGTACGGGGCGCGCCCGCTGAAGAGGGCGCTGCAGCGCATGGTGCAGGACCCGCTGGCTATCAAGATTCTCAACGGGGAAGTGCTGCATGGCGCCCACGTCCGCATCGACGTGGATCGCAAATCGAACCAGCTGCACTTTGAGCCAATGGGGCGCGAGGCAATGGCGTGAGAGTGGCAGGTCAGCAAGTTAGCAAGTTGGCGAAAAGGCTCCGCAATGCGGGGCCTTTTCTGTTAGCGAGTTCGGAGCGCAATGTTAGTGGACTGGTTATCCACGAACGTCCTTGATCGATGCAGTACTATCTATACCCTCCGGCGTTGCACGTTTCCGACTCAGGAAATGTATCAGCAGCAGCGTTCCGCCGAGAAAGCCGACCACCGCGTCGGCTGCCGGTAATCCTCGCGTTCCCCAGCGGCCGTAGCCCAACCCGTCCACCGCGATCATGTAGACCACAGGTACATTTCCCATCGAGTTGATGATCGAGTAGCGCGCGCTTCCGCTCTTTCCTGAATCTCCCAGGAATTCGAGCACCACGGCCGTGAACATTGCGTAACATGTGCCGATGGTGAAGAGGTAGAGCGTTGCCCCGATGAAGTACGTCGACGGCCGCAGAGGTCCCAACCACAGGACGACCAGGGTGGCCTCGTTGACCAGGCAGACCAGAATGTAACCGACCGAGGCGCGTACCCTGACCGGGATCAGAGTGGCGGCCAGCGCGCCGAGGGCAGTGAGCGCCGATCCGGCGAGGCCGTTCATCCAGGCAACCTGTTGCCCGCTAATGTGGTAATCCGTCGCAAGACCCGGCAACAGCCCGATCGCCGCGCCGCTGCCCATCGGGAACAGCACCACCAGCGTGTATGGGAGTGCCTTCCAGCGGAAGAAGGTGCCGCGGAACTCCCGGCCGATTCGCTTGAAGATCGCGCTCGCGCTTTCGGCTGTGATGACGTCCTGTTTGGGCGCGGCCAACGCGACAAGGGAGGGCAGAGCAACCATCGCCGCGATGACCCAGCCGAGATGGCCCAGGCTCATGCGTTCGGCGAGCGTGGCAACGGCGTAGATTCCCGCGGCTCCAAAGGCCAGCGATCCACCCTGGTAGAAGCTGCTTGCACGCCGCCGCACAGCCTCGCTGCGCAGAGAACCCATGATGCCGCCGCACGCCGCCACAACCAATTGCGCGAAACATGCGCTGAGAAAGAGCAAAGAGACAGCGGCCGGCGACGCCAGGTTTTTGATCTGGAAAAAGATGACCAAACCTATAGCGCTGGTGGTTGCAGCCAGCATCAACCAGGTCCGCCGCCTGATCCAGAAATCGGTGATCGGACTCCAAAGGAAATAGATGGTCTGAGGCAGGTTCAGCAAAGAAATGATGCTGGCGCTGCGGGCCATGGGGACGCCCTGCTTCGAGAGCAGGAACGAGAGCCCGCCGCTGATTACGCCGTTCGATAGCACGGCCATGGGGACGATCAGGAGCGCGAAGACCCACGGCCGCTCCTTGTTGGCATCGGGGGTTGTGCCGGAAGGATTCAAGATGCCCGCCAAATGGGTCTCCTGATGGTTTGTATCGCGAAAGGCATTTGGTAGCTCAGCGTGGCTGGGCCGGCATGACTATATATGGGAATGAGAAAAGCTGATACTAACTTATACCATGGCGGGCTTGCGGCCAATGCGGCTACGTGGAGATGGCCTTTTCGGAACTCGCGGATATGCGGTCAGACTCCGCGTTGCGCAGCGCCTCGTGAATGATCATTTTTAAGTAAGTCTGGTAGCGCAGGCCGCGCCCGGCGGCTTGCACGCGGGCTTTGGCGATGTCTTCGGGGTCGAGACGGATAGTGGTGGAAGGAAGGGCTGCGCGCTTGGCAACTGTACCGATCCCGACTCGTCCCTCGGCAGTGGCTCTCTTGAACTCATCGAGCAGTTCGTCCTCGTGCGACCTCCACCAAGCCGCTTCCTCTGCCTCACTCGCGAAGCTCATCTGTTTCAGTTCTTCCAACATTGCCATTCCTCTTCAGCGACAAGAACCAACGCCGATAGCTTCTGTTTGCAGGCCAAGCCGTGACGACTCGGACTTTCTTACTAACCAGGGTCGTTACGACAACCAGGATTCGTCCGGCATCCGTTTCCCCGATGTGAGGAACACGCTCCTCGCCATTACGAAGTTCGGACTTGAGATCCACTGGCCGATTGAGTATTACCTGTTCGGCTTCAACTTGCGCGATCTGGTGAATCGCCAGATGGTCGACGTTTTGTTTGTTCCAATCGAACTGGAAAGGTGCCATTACGAATCGTTCTCCTCTTGCTTAGCAAGCAATGAATCATCACGCCTTGCCTTTCCTTTCCGATCCGGGCAAATATCCTGGGATCGCTCTTATTTCAGAGCAGCGACAATCTAAGTGTAGCTACGTTGCAGCTATTTTGCAACTACTATTTTACTGGCGTAACTCCACCAGCGTAGCCCCCTGTCCGCCTTCGTTCTGCGGAGCTTCCGCGATGGTGGCCACGTGCGGATGCCCCTTCAAAAACTCCCGCACCCCGCGGCGAAGGACGCCAGCCCCGTGGCCGTGGATGATGCGCACGCGTTCGAGGCCGGCCAGGAAGGCGCGGTCCAGGTACTGTTCCAGCTCCCCGGTAGCCTCGTCGACGGTGCGGCCGATGAGGTTGATCTCCATGCGGATTTCGTCGGTGTTGGCGCTGGTGACGGTGACGTGGACGTTCTTTTGCTGGCGGGCGGCGGCCAGCGGGTCGGCTCTCTCAGTGAGGCGAATTTCGGCGGGGCGCAGGACTTCGGCGATGTCGTCGCGCTTGACGCGCATCTTGATGGGGCCCAGGGCTACTTCAAAGAGATCCTTCTCGACTTCGCGCTGCACCGTGGCGACTTTGTTCATCGACTTGAGGCGGACCTGGTCGCCGGCTGAGACGTGCTTGACCACATGCGGCTGGGCATTGGCGTCGCCTTGATCGGCGCCAGTGCGGTGGGCGACGACGGTCTGGTTGAAGCTCTCCTGAAATTCGCGGCGCAGGCGGGTGATGCGGCGTTCGGCTTCTTTGGATAGTTTTTGTTGCGCGGCGCGATCTTCAATGGCGCGGACGGTTTCGCGCATCTGGAATTCGAAGTCCTTGAGCAGGGAGGCCAGCTTGGTTTCAAGGTCGCGGGTGCGGTTGCGCAACTCGACGTCGCCCTCGCGGGCCAGCTTGGCGCGTTCTTGATTGAGCGCGTATTGCTGCTCGCGGGCGGCTTTGCGGTCGGCTTCAAGTTGAGTCAGTTCGTTGTGGAGGCGGTCAAGGAAGCGGGCGATATCGACCTGCTGCGAACCTAACCTCTGCCTGGCGGCGGCGACGATGGTCGAGTTGAGGCCGAGGCGCTCGGCTTGCTGAATGCCAGCCGAGGCGCCGGGCACACCGAGGCGAAGCTGATAGTTGGGCGCGAGGGTGACCTCATCTACGCCCGCAGCGGCGTTGAGCACGCCGGGGGTGTTGGCGGCGTAGACCTTGAGCGAGGTGTGGTGGGTGGAGATGAGCGACCATGCGCCAGCGGTGAGGAAGTGGCTGGCGATCGCTACGGCTAATGCCGAGCCTTCCTCGGGATCGGTGGACGAGCCTAGCTCGTCGAGCAGGACCAGAGATTGGTTGCCGGCGAGGCGTGAGAGGCGGTCGAGATTGGTGATGTGCGCGGAAAAGGTGGAAAGCGCTGCCTCAATGGATTGGGCGTCGCCGATGTCGGCAAGGAACGCGGTGAAGATGGGAAAGCTGGCGGCCATAGCGGGGATGGGCAGGCCGGACTGCGCCATCATGGCCAGCAGGGCGGTAATTTTGAGCGTGACGGTTTTGCCGCCGGTGTTGGGGCCGCTGATGATGAGCTGGCGGGTGACGCCAGTTAATTCAAGAGTAAGAGGAACGATGTGACCGCCAGTGGCGCGGAGGCGCTTTTCAAGGAGCGGGTGGCGAGCGGCTACGAGGCGGAGGAGATCCGGAGCGACGGTTGGGGCAACGCAGTCGTAGTCGCGAGCAAAGCGGGCGCGGGCTTGCAGGCTGTCAACGAGGGCAAGGACTCGTGCGCCTTCGACCAAAGATTGAGAATAGCCGCCGACCATGTGGGTGAGCGCGACAAAGATGCGATGAATCTCGGCCTGCTCTTCTTCGATGAGGCGGACCAACTCGTTGTTCTTCTCGATGGTTTCAAGCGGCTCGACGTAGACTGTCTGGCCCGAAGAACTGGCGCCGTGAACCACGCCCGAGACGCGCCGCTTCAACTCGGAGCGGACGGGAATGACGAAGCGGTCGCCGCGAATGGTGATGAGGTCTTCCTGCGTAGCGCCGTCGCTGGAAAGCTTGCGCAGGGCGGCGCGAAGGCTTTCTTCAATGAGGCGCTGTTGGCGCTCCTGATCGCGACGGATGCGGCCGAGTTCGGGGGAGGCGTCGTCGGCGAGGGAGCCGTCGGGCTGGATCTTGCGTTCGATGGATTCGGCTAATGGCCGCAGGCTGGTGGACAACGCGGCAGACAGCGAGGACAAGCCGGGGAGCTTGCCGACAAGGCGCGCAGGGGGCGACTGGAGCAGCGACTGCCAGGAAGCTACGTCGTTGGCCAGGCGGGCAACGGCCTGCAGTTCGTTGGCTTCAAGCGCCGCGCCGGGAATCTGCGCCTTGGCGGCCAGTTGCGTGGGGTCGAAGAGGCCGCCGAGGGGGATGGAAACCTGCTCGGCAAGCAGCAGGCGGAGTTCACCGGTGAGCTGGTGCTGGTGGGCGATCCAGGCTTCGTCAGTCGAAGGCTGGAGATCGAGAATTGCGTAGCGGCCCACCGGCGACGCGGCAAAGCCGGCGACGAGGGCAAGCAGCGGCTCCCACTCGAGGGCGGCAAAGTCGGCGTGTTCGACTGGAGACGGGATGGGATCGAGCAGGGGCATGGAGTCCAGGAACTATCGTAGCGTTCCGGGAGAGCTGGGACGCTACGGAGGACGGTCGACTTAAGAGGTTGAGCCCGGCGTTGTGGAACCGGATGGGTTGCTGGGTGCAGGCGTGGAAGCTGGGGCGCTGGGCGTGCTTTCGCTGGCTGCGGATGGCGCTTTGGCTTCCGCCGGAGCTGCCGGCTTTCCGGATTCGGACCCGGTTCCGGAGGCGGATTCGGAGGCGGGCACAGAACTCTTTGCGTCGTAGTCGTTCACGTACCATCCGGCGCCCTTGAAGTTGAGGCTGGGAGCGGTGGGCGGGCGCTCCAGCACGCCGTGACACTTAGGGCATTTCTTTTCCGGTTCGGCCGAGAAGTTCTGGATTTTCTCAAAACGATGGCCGCACTGGGTGCAGCGATACGCATACAAGGGCAAAGTTTTTATCCCTCCGGGGAGAAATGACCCACTTTGCCTATTGTATCGGCAGAGCGGCGATTGTCCGCAAAAACGCGCCTCTGCTCTCCCACCCCGGCCGCACAAACAAGAGCGCGGGACCCAGAGGGTGCCCCGGCGGGGCACCCATGACTTTGCAGGATCAGTGAAGACGCTCTAATGCACGGCGATGAGAACGGATGCCGAGTGGTTCTCCCATTCAAGGGTGAGCTTGCCGGTGGTGCCGCCGAGACCCGTGAGGGTGTACTTCAGGTTCTCCACCATGGCGAGCGGTTTGCTCATTTTCATCTTCACACTACCCAGATCCTGTGCCTTGTCATAGGCTAGGCCCCACTGGCCGGTCTGTTTGTTTACGATGAGGACCCAGTTGTCGGGATCGGAGATGTCAACGAAGAGGGTGTAGTCGCCCTTGGGGACGGCCAGGCGGCCGATTTCGAGGTCGGCGTCGGTGTGCAGCTTGGTGGCGGCATTGGCGCCGGCGCGCCAGACGGGGTAGTGCTTATCTTTGCTGATGAGTCCGTCTTTGGTGAAGATCTTGCCTTCACGGCCTTTAATCCCGGGGGAGCTGTAGGTGATGGTGATGGTCTTGCCGGCAATGGTGGCCGACTCGGTGGCGGGCGGGCTGGCAGGCGATTTCTGCTGCGCAAACACGGCTGTGGCGGCGATGAGAAGGCCGGTACAGACCAAAAGATGCTTCATGGCGATGTTTCTCCTTTGGGCGGAGTCCCTGTTGTGTTTGGACGGCCCCGACGGGATGATTGTCGCACCGCTTGGGCTGGTTGGGAAACTGGGGCGATAAGACTGTTATGATGCGGCGCAAGGAAGACACATGGTTGAAGCTTCAAATCAGAGCTCGCCGGGGGGCCGGTTTCGTGCCGCTTTGGGACTGGAAAAGCCGCTGCAGGTGGCGGGAGCGATCAACGCCTACACGGCGCGGATGGCCGAGGCAACGGGGTTCAGGGCGGTATATCTTTCCGGCGGCGGCGTGGCGGCTAACTCGCTGGGCATGCCGGACCTTGGGATCAGCACCATGGACGATGTGCTGACTGACGCAAGGCGGATTACCGATGCGACAAACCTGCCGCTGCTGGTGGATATCGATACCGGCTGGGGCGGGGCTTTCAACATTGCACGGACGATACGGTCGATGACGAAGGCGGGGGCGGCGGCGGTTCACATTGAGGATCAGGTGGGCGCCAAGCGCTGCGGTCACCGGCCGGGCAAGGAGCTAGTGGCTGCCGGCGAGATGGTTGACCGCATCAAGGCTGCCGTGGATGCGCGGACCGAGGAGCAGTTTGTGGTAATGGCGCGGACCGATGCGCTGGCCAATGAGGGGCTGGCGGCGGCGATCGAGCGGGCGCAGGCATACGTGGCCGCGGGCGCGGATATGATCTTTGCCGAGGCGGTGACGGAGCTGGGCGTGTACACGGAGTTCCGCGCGGCGGTGGGTGTTCCGATCCTGGCCAACATTACCGAGTTCGGTCAGACGCCGCTGTTTACGCGCGACGAGCTTGCGGGGGCGGGCGTGGACATCATCCTCTATTGCTGCGCGGCTTACAGGGCCATGAATGCGGCGGCGCTGAAGGTGTATGAGGCCATCCGCACAGAGGGAACGCAGAAGAGCGTGGCGCCGCTGATGCAGACGCGCGCGGATCTTTACAAGTATTTGGATTATCACGCGTATGAGGAAAAGCTGGATGAGCTGTTTGCCAAGAGCAAGGGCGAGGAGTAGACATTCTTGATATTTTTCAGTTAGGTTGATGCTCTGCGGAGAATAAACAATGAGTGAAGAGTCCCCCTTCCCCACGGCCTTCAAACCCAAGAAGTCAGTGGCGCTTTCCGGCACGCCCGCCGGCAACACGGCAATCTGCACGGTGGGGCACAGCGGCAACGATCTGCATTATCGCGGCTACGACATCAAAGAACTGGCCGCGCATTGCGAGTATGAGGAAGTGGCCTACCTGCTGGTGCATGGCAAGCTGCCCAACGCGGCGGAGCTGGCCGGGTACAAAGCAAGCCTGCGGCCGTTGCGCAGCCTGCCCGCGGCAGTCAAACAAGCTTTGGAGCTGTTGCCGCCCTCGACGCATCCGATGGACGTGCTGCGAACCGGAGTCTCGGTGTTGGGCTGCGTGCTGCCTGAAGCCGCGGACCACGGCGAGGCGGGAGCGCGCGCGATTGCGGATACGCTGCTGGCGTCGCTGAGTTCGATGCTGCTCTACTGGCACCACTATGCCCGCAATGGGCGGCGGATTGAGGTGGAAGCCTTCAACGACTCGATTGCGGCGCACTTTCTGCATCTGCTGCATGGGGAAGAACCGGGGCCTGAGTGGACGCGGGCGATGCAGACGTCGTTGATTTTGTATGCGGAGCACGAGTTCAATGCGTCCACATTTACGGCGCGGGTAATTGCGGGAACGGGGTCGGATCTGTATTCGACGATTGCCGGGGCGATTGGAGCGCTGAAAGGGCCCAAGCACGGTGGGGCGAATGAAGTGGCGCTGGAGATTCAGAGCCGCTATCGCTCACCCGATGAGGCGGAAGCAGATATTCGGAGGCGAGTTGCCGAACGTGAGGTGATCATCGGTTTTGGTCATCCGGTTTACACCATCAGCGACCCGCGCAGCGAAATTGTGAAGGAAGTGGCGCGGGAGTTGGCGGTTGAGTCTGGCGACATGGGGCTATTTTCGGTCGCGGAGCGCATCGAGAGCGTGATGCACGACGCCAAGCGCATGTTTCCTAATCTGGATTGGTACAGCGCCGTTGCGTACCACCAGATGGGCATTCCCATCGACCTGTTTACACCGCTGTTTGTCATCGCGCGCACGGCGGGATGGTGCGCGCACGTGATCGAGCAGCGGCAGGATGGGAAGATCATTCGGCCTTCGGCGAATTACACGGGGCCCGAGAACTTGCCGTTTGTGCCGATTGATGAGCGGGCCTAGTGCATGTGATATCCCAGGTTTCAGAAGCGAGACCTGGGGCACGCCAGATGAATTAAGACGACCGAAGGAGATCGATTGTCCTCGCAAATAAGTAATGAGCGTCCGGCGCCGGACAAGGTCATAGCGGATATTGCCGACTATGCGCTGAGTTATGAGATCGACAGCGAGTTAGCGTACGCCACAGCCCGCTATTGCCTGATGGATACGCTGGGCTGCGGGTTGGAGGCGCTGGACTATCCGGCATGTACGAAACTGCTGAAGCCGGTTGTGGCGGGGACGGTTGTTCCGCATGGAGCGAAGGTTCCGGGCACGGCGTTCCAGCTTGATCCGGTGCAGGCGGCGTTCAGCATTGGCGCCATGATTCGCTGGCTGGACTTCAACGACACGTGGCTGGCGGCGGAGTGGGGACATCCTTCAGACAATCTGGGCGGCATTCTGGCTACGGCGGACTGGCTTTCGCGCACAGCCGTTGCTGAGGGCAGGCCGCCACTCGCCATGAAGCAGGTATTGACGGCGATGATCAAGGCGCACGAGATACAAGGCTGCATCGCCCTGGAGAACTCGTTCAACAAGGTTGGGTTGGACCATGTTGTTCTGGTGAAGGTGGCGTCGACCGCCGTGGTGAGTCAATTGCTGGGGCTGACGCGCGAGCAGACGATTGCAGCGCTTTCGCTAGCCTGGGTGGATGGGCAGAGCCTGCGCACTTATCGCCACGCGCCTAATACCGGATCGCGCAAAAGCTGGGCCGCGGGCGATGCTACCAGCCGGGCGGTGCGGCTGGCTCTGATGGCGAAGGCGGGTGAGATGGGGTATCCCTCGGCGCTGACGGCGAAAACATGGGGATTTTACGACGTTTCATTCAAGGGGCAGGAATTCCGCTTCCAGCGGAGTTATGGCTCTTATGTGATGGAGAACGTGCTGTTCAAGGTCAGTTACCCGGCGGAGTTTCATGCACAGACGGCTGTTGAGGCTGCGATGGCCTTGCACAAGCGGCTTGAGGAGCTGGGCAAGTCAGCGGAAGACATTCGCGCGATCACGATTCGCACCCACGAAGCCTGCCTGCGCATCATCGATAAAAAGGGGCCGCTCGCGAATCCCGCCGATCGCGACCATTGCGTGCAATATATGATCGCGATTCCGCTGATCTTCGGCAGGTTGACGGCAGCCGATTACGAAGACGAGATTGCCGCGGACCCACGCGTGGATGTCTTGCGCGCCAAGATGAAATGCGTTGAGGAGCCGGCCTTCACGGCGGACTATCACGACCCGGAGAAGCGATCGATCGCCAATTCATTGCGCCTGGAACTGGCCGATAGGACGGTCGTCGAAGAGACGGTCGAATATCCCATCGGCCATCGGCGGCGGCGCGACGAGGGATTGCCGCTGCTGGTTGAGAAGTTCAAGACAAATCTTCGACGACGGTACGCCGAAGACCGCCAGGGAAGAATTCTGGATGCTTCGCTGGACCGGGAGCGGCTGGAAGCGATGCCGGTAAATGAGTATGTGGATCTGTACGCCCTGTAGAGGGCCGACGCATCTTGATCTCAGCAGCGGATGAAGGGTAGGGGCTGCAGAGACTGCGGAAAAAGGCCTGTTCTGGGTCAAATGCGGCAAAAGACATACCTCCGGGGATAAATGGATGGGTTGAAACCCATCCCTACCAGCCCGCGTTGATTCTGCTGATTTTTGCCAGGGATAAATCCCTGGCTTACCGCGCGAACGAGTTTTCCCGCAAGCTGTTTAGCCATACGCAGACCACGCGGCGGGGGGTGCGGTATACTCCAGACGCAACAGGAAAAAAGGGGGGATTACCATGGGTTTCAAGAGAATCTTGAAGACGATAGCGGCTGGGGCGATGGCCGTCGCGGTGATGGCGGCGCCTGGGGCTATGAATGCGCAGGGCGCCAATACGGTTCTGAAGCCGGCGGACACACAAAAGCTGTTGCCGGCGGCCGTGTTTTACCATGGGCAGTCGGCGCCAACGCAGTTGCGCAACTCCGGTGGCGTGAAGTTTGCCGACGGCTCATACATGCTAGCCACGCTGGTGGACACCAGTGGCTACTCGACCGATTTGCAGACGAAGTATCAGGCTTACTTCATCACAGAGGTCCCGATCAAGGTGGGTGGAGCGAACCTGGCGGCGGGCGTCTATGGTGCGGGATTTGTCGGCGACAAGTTCGTGGTAACCGATGTGGGCGGGCATGACGTGCTCACCGTGAACTCGGGAGATGACGCCGGGCTCGTGCGGCCCATGCCGCTGCAGGTAATGGCCGATGCAGCCGGCGGCGGCTTCAGGCTCTACGCCGGGCGCAAGTATGTGAGCTTCAGCCGGTAGAGTTTTAAAGTGGTCAGTGGTTAGTGATCGGTGGACAGAATCCCAGGTCTCAGAGTCGAGGCCTGGGGCGCCCGGCTCTGGGGTACTCGCACGCTTTGACTTTCGTTCCAGTAGCAGGCTGTAACGGAAACGCGATAGACTGAAGTCCTGATCTTGTGTTCGCGATCGATCCTTCCCCTCCCACGGATTTTGGAGCAAACAGATGCCGCTTAAATTGACGGTCAACAATGTGGCCACTACGGTGGACGTGCCGCCGGATACACCGCTCTTGTGGGTGTTGCGCGACGTGCTGAACCTGAAAGGCGCCAAGTACGGGTGCGGAATGGGCATCTGCGGCGCATGCACAGTGCTTTTGGCCGGACGTGCGGTGCGCTCCTGCATGACGCACGTGAGCGCCGCGGTGGGGCAGCCGATCACCACCATTGAGGGGCTTTCACCGGACGGCCTGCATCCGGTGCAGGTGGCGTGGGAGGCGCTGGATGTGCCGCAATGCGGCTACTGCCAGTCTGGCCAGATTCTGGCAGCCACCGCGCTGCTGGCGCACACGCCTCATCCGACAGACGCGGAGATCGATTCCGCGATGAACGGGAACCTATGCCGCTGCGGGACCTATCCGCGGATCCGTCAAGCGATTCACGAAGCCGCACAAGCGGGCGCACCAGCGCAGAAGAGTTAATGGAGGGCCGGCTCATGAATAGGCGATCTTTTTTGCAGATGTCCGCTCTGGCGGGCGGGGGTTTCGCGCTCGGACTGTATGAGATGCCCTGGGCTCAGGCGCAGCGTCGTGGAGTACCACGGAACTTGAAACCGGCTTCGTTCATCCGCATTGCGGGGGACGGCACGGTGACCATCATGGCCAAGTCGCCGGAGATTGGCCAGGGTGTGAAGAACACGCTGCCGATGATGATTGCCGAAGAGCTGGACGTGGAGTGGAAAGCCGTACGCGTGGAGCAGGCGGACCTGGATGAAGCCAGCTACGGCGGCCAATCGGCGGGCGGCAGCACTTCCACGCCGAACAACTGGCAGCCATTGCGCCGCGTGGGCGCGGCAGGGCGGCAGATGCTTGTGGCTGCGGCGGCGTCGAACTGGGGCGTCGATGCGGCTGAGTGCACCACCCAAGCTGGGCGCGTGCTTCATGCGGCTTCAGGCAGGTCGGCGGGATACGGGGAGTTGGCGGTCAAAGCGGCCACCTTGCCCGTGCCGCCGCTTGACCAGGTAAAGCTCAAGGACCCCAAGGACTACCGGATCATTGGCAAGTCGCAACCCGGCGTGGACACGCATGCAATCGTGATGGGCAAGCCGCTGTTTGGCATCGACATGTCTTTGCCGGGTATGTTGAGCGCTGTGATTGCGAAGAACCCCGTTTTTGGCGCAAAGGTCAAGAGCGCGAACGTTGAAGAGATAAAGAAGCTACCCGGCGTGCGGCATGTGCTGGTGATTGACGGGACACTTGAGCTGGGATCCTTCATTGACGGCGAACCGGGGATGGAGCCAGGCGTTGCGATTGTGGCCGATACGTGGTGGCAGGCGCAGTCGGCGCGCAAGAGCCTGAAGGTGGATTGGGATCTGGGACCCGGCGCGGCGCAGAGCACCGAGGGGTTCAAGACGAAGGCGGCGGAGTTGCTGAAGGGGACGCCGGCCAACACCGTGCGCAGTTACGGGGACGTGGATGGCGCGCTGAAAGGCGCCGCCAAGGTGGTCGAGGCCGTCTACGAGTATCCGTTGATTGCGCATGGAACGCTGGAGCCGATGGGTTCGACCGCTGTCTACAAAGACGGCAAGCTGGAGATGTGGGTGACCAGCCAGGCCCCTCCGGGCGGCCGTGCTTTGGTGGCCAAAGCGATGGGGATTCCGGAGAGCGACATTACCGTTCACATGTGCCGGATCGGCGGCGGCTTCGGGCGGCGCCTGATGAACGACTACATGGTGGAAGTGGCGTGGCTGGCCAAGCAGGTGAGGGTGCCTGTGAAGCTGCTTTGGGCGCGCGAGGACGACATTTCTCACGACGCATACCGGCCCGGCGGAACGCATGGGTTGAAGGCGGGGCTGGATGCGCAGGGCAAGCTGGTGGCCTGGAGCCAGCACCTGATCACCTACGGCGACGGCAAGCGGATTGTCTCGGGCGGCGGAATTGGCGGTGACGAATTTCCCTCCGGGTATACGCCAAATTATGGGCTGTTCATGACGGCGATGCCGCTTATCTTGCGGTGCGGTCCGCTGCGTGCACCGGGTGGCAACGCGTACGCGTGGGTGGGGCAGTCGTTCCTTGATGAGCTTGCTGTCGCGGCTGGACGCGATCCGCTGGAGTTTCAACTGGAGATTCTCTCAAACACACCGGTAACCGCCTCGGGGCAGGAGCCTCGGGCGAAGGGGCCTGGCGACCTGAATCCGGAGCGGCTTGCCGGAGTGTTGAAGCTCGTGGCGGAGAAGTCCGGTTGGGTCACTCGCAAGAAGGGCACACCCGGCCATGGATTCGGGATCGCTGCCTACTTCTGCCACCAGGGCTACTTTGCCGAGGTTGCAGAAGTGAGCGTGGACAAGGACAACAAGGTCACGGTGAACCATGTGTGGGCGGCCGGGGACGTGGGCAGCCAGATCATTAATCCGCAAGCCGCCGAGAGCATGGGTTACGGCGGCGTGGTGGACGGACTGAGCCAGATGGCGCAGGAGATTACGCTGGACGGGGGCGTCGTGCAGCAGACGAATTTCCATCAGCATCCGCTGATTCGCATGAGGCAAACGCCGCCGATCGAGGTGTACTGGCGGAAGACGGATTATTCGCCGACCGGGCTGGGCGAGCCGACGCTGCCGCCGATTTTGCCGGCGGTGGGGAATGCGATCTTTGCGGCTACGGGGAAGCGGGTTCGGACACTGCCGCTGGCGCGGAGTGGGTTTAGCTGGGCTTGAGGCAGCGAGTTAGCGAGTCAGCAGGTCAGCGAGTTAGCAAGTCAGCGAGTTAGCGAGTTAGCGAGTTAGCGAGTTGGCGAGTTAGCGAGTTGGCAAGGCTACGCCTGGGACAATTGTAGAAAATCCAATCCTTTCGCTCGGCGGGGAGGGAGCGAAGCCGGCCTTTCGGGGCTGGCTTCCGTGTTTTTGGGGTGAATTTGGGTTGTTTCAGCCGAGATCTCACGGGTTTGCCAGCCGTACACGCAACCTGGACCACCCTCTGCGGCAGTTTGGCATCTGACGTGCGCCTGGGGGGTAGGGGGTGGGGGGGTTATTTTTCTAGTAAACATTTTGGCGGGCTGGGCGGCGATGTGAGGGAACGCGCGGGGTATTCGGACAGAGACAGGGCATGAAGTGATTGTGCGCCTAGTTGGGGTAAAACTCTGCAAACCATCCGCAGTGGGGCAGACGCCTTCGGCGGAGCGTCACCGATGGGCTATTGGGAATCGGGGCTGTCCCACGCATCTTCTGGGGTTGGGGGTTCACCGCCCCGGCGATTGAGGATGCGGCGAAAGGCTTCGCTGTCGGCGCGATTGCGGCGGGTGAGAAAGAACTCTTCGGTTTGCATGGAGGCGATCTTCTCGGCGGCGGCGACTTTGTCGGTCATGGTTTGATTCTCTCCAATCTCGCATGCAACAAATGATCAGGTGCAGTCAGTCATGCCGCTTTGTCGACCCGAAGGGTGACGCGCAGGCCGCCGGCGGTGGCCATCTTGACCAGCATGTCCAGACCGAAGAGGTCGATTTTGCCGTGGATGAGGTTGGAGATGCGCGGCTGGGTTACGCCGAAAACCTTTGCGGCCTGGGCCTGGGTCAAGCCTTTGGTCTTGATATGGCGCGTCAAGGCCAGCATGAGCGAGGAGCGGAGCTTGAGATTCTCCGCTTTGACGGGATTGGGTTCGAGGGCGTCCCATACGTTGTTGTAGCGTACCTGTCTCATCGCTTCATCTCCCGTATCAGTTCTTTGTAACGGCGCTTGGCCAGCTCCTTGTCGCCGGCACTTGTCTGTTGCGTCTTCTTCTGAAAGCAATGCAGGACGAAGATGGCACGCTGGAATGTAGCCACATAGAACACGCGAAACGCTCCGTCCTTCTCGCGAATCCTGATCTCCTTGACGCCGGGACCGACGTCGGACATCGGCTTCCAGTCGTCGGGATCTTCGCCTTGCTGCACCAGAAACAGTTGAAAGCCCGCTTTGCGCCGAGCCGCCGCAGGGAACCTGGACAGATCCTGCAAAGAGCTGCCTCGGAACTCGATGGGCCTTGCGGGGCTTTCCACGGAGACAGTATACAGAATTTTGCATAACCTTAACAGCGAATAATTCTGAATCCCGACCGAGGCGGTCTATTGGAGTCGTCTCCCACCCTTCGCTAGAAAAAAGCGAAGGATGGGCACCCGACAATTGGTGGGGCATGTTCTCGTCGAGCAGGACTCTCAAGGCTGTAGCAGGGGCGTGTGGGAATGACCGTATGCCCTGATGCTACGGATCGTGTCGAGTGAGAGGCTTGGGAAGCTCTCGTGCGTCTCCTCGACCGTCGCGCCGAGCTCTTCGTCGGTGAGAATCGTGTCGGCAGGGATGCGCGTGCCCTTGACGACAGGCTTTCCGCCTACCTTCCCGGCAACACTTTCAACCAGATCGCATTCCGACCAGTCTACGGTCATTTTCGCCTCCGCGGCTGGTTCCATGGTAGGCTGCGCTGTTTGGCGAGTCAACAGACTGCCGATCGGGTCTCGCGGGGTTTGGTGGTATTTTGGGTATAGGCGTTGCCGCCGAAGGCCTATGTGGAGGCGCAATCGGTATGAATGAGATCGTATTTGAAGTTGCGCAGGAGTCCGATGGTGGTTACACCGCCGAGGCCATTGGTGAGAGCATCTTCACGCAGGCAGACAATTGGGACGAGTTGCGCGCGAACGTGAAGGAAGCGGTGCAGGCGTTCTATTTCGATTCCACTCCGCCGGCTTCGATCCGGTTGCGTCTGGTTCGCGATGAAGTGCTGGCGGTGGCATGAAGCT
>Ga0224553_1000093_pt1 | contig 44654 bp, 32 predicted proteins | sample 714S21014metaG_FD_179897 | JGI IMG/M metagenome (GOLD analysis project Ga0224553, IMG submission 179897) | Peat soil microbial communities from Stordalen Mire, Sweden - 717 S2 10-14 | ecosystem: Environmental > Terrestrial > Soil > Wetlands > Peat | place: Sweden: Norrbotten County, Stordalen... | reverse complement strand
GCAAGCCCTCTTCAACGAAGCTGCCGCCGGCGTTCACATTGTTGATGGCCAACTGGCTCTCCACCTGGCTGATGCTTAAACCGTAGGAGATGAGCTTGTTCGGGTCGATGCGCACCTGATATTCGCGCGCCGTGCCGCCGAAGTCGCTCACGTCCACAACATTCCCAACTTTCCTGAATTCCTTGTACAGAGTCCAGTCTTCAATGCTCCTCAAATTCATCAGGTCATACGCCGGATTGTTGCTCCGGATTGTGTACCAGTAGATCTGGCCCGTCATGCTCCAGTCAGTGCCCATTTGAGGCACCACGCCCGCCGGCATATTAACCTGCGTGATCCTTTCAAGCACCTTCTGGCGGTTCCAATCGTTGACCGATTGGTCGTCGAAGATCAGCGTAACCAGGGAGAGGCCAAAAATCGATTCCGACCGCACCGTCGTGAGATGCGGAATCCCAAACATCTGAATTTCCACGGGAACCGATACTTGCTGTTCCATTTCTTCAGCGGAGTGCCCGGGCCACTGACTGATGATATTCACGTAATTATCGGCAATGTCCGGATAGGCCTCGACAGGCATGTTATGAAACGACACCGCCCCCCAACCGAGCAATAGCAACCCAATCGCCAGCACCACGTACCGATTATTGAGAGAAAAATCTACAAGATTGCGAATCATGGCTTCTTCCTCGAGTCCAGGAGTTGAACGTCATTCATTGTCGATTGCATTTTGGAGATTGATCGCGTTTGTCACAACCTGCTGGCCAGGCTGCAACCCGGATAGAATCTCCTGCATATTGTTCGGCAACTGTTCGCCACTGGTGACCTGAATCCGCTTGAACTTCTCTTGCGCAGGGACGTAGACCCAATCGCGGTCATGCATATGCACGATCGCGGAGGCCGGGACAGACGTGTAGTTCCGCTTCTCCTTACCGAACAAAGTAGCCGTGGCGAACATGCCCGGCCGCATCATCTCGCCAGGATTGGCCACTTCAATACGGACCTTCGCGGTTCGGATATTCGGATCAAGAATCGAGCCGATGTTGCTGATCGTGCCCTTGAGAACTTTGTCCGGATAGGCGTTCAGCTTGATCTCGGTGGGTTCTCCGACGCGCACGTTGGCCATGTCGCTTTCGAAAACGTCACAGACGATCCACACGGTGGTCAGGTCCGAAATTGTGAATGGGTTCGGCGTAGAGTAGGCCTGAACCGCCGCCCCGTTCGTAACTTCCTGATCGGTGATCACGCCGGAAACCGGGGCGAAGATATCGACAATCCCCTTCGGATTATCGGGATCGCTGCCGAGCAGGTGAAGATGCTCCGTAGCGGTATCGAGGGTGGTCTTGGCGTCGTCCTCGGTGTCTTGCGAGACCTCCAGGTCTCCCAGCGCTATGGCCCCGTGCTCGTACAGCACTTTTGCTCGATCCAGTTGCTTGCGCGCAAGGAGCTCATCGGAGATGGCCTTGTGGTAGGCGTCGAAGCCTCCCGAAATGTCGTCGCTGCGAACACGCAGTAAGATCTGGCCCTTCTTTACCGTGTCGCCGAGGCGAGCGCGGATGTCCACAATGCGCCCGGAGGCAAGCGAAATCACCGGAACCGTTCGCGCGATATCCGGAAATACAGTGCCGGTCACAAACAATTGCGACGGGGCCTGGTATTCGGTCGCTGTTACGATCGGATACAACTCCGGATGGTCGACCGCAAAATTGGAGACGTCTACCCCGGAGACCACCTTGGCCGGCGGTGGCGCCTCTGCGTCCGCATTGACCTTTTCGCTCTTGCAGCCGTTGATAACGAGAGTTGCGATCAGCACTATCGGCAGCAATGCAAATCCCATAGCTTTGCTTTTCATAACGATTCCAGCCCCCTTGTGCCTTTAGGCCATCTAGACACCCGGATACCTTCAAATAGCGGTAGCTGTTGTTAACATGGCCGGATTGTGGAACAAATCTCTTTCTGAAGTGGCCTCTGCGCATTGCTATGCGCAGTAGCTGCAGGAAGTAAACCTGCCTGGAGCTTGATCGAATGAGAGGAGTGGATCAGGCCGCGGGAGGGGGGCGATTCTGAATGGAGAAGAGCGCGGGAACCTTCACAGTTGGGACAAGGAGGCTGCCCGGCACAGCAACGCGAAACGTGTTGAAAGGAAGCTCCGCGGCAAGCGTGGGAATCGATGCCACAACCGGATGAAGTTGTGCATGCTCATGCGCGCCTAAATCATCCTCGCGCTGGAAACAGCGTGTCTCAGCAGGATTCTGCGCCGTTGCCATATCGTCATAAATTCCAATAACAACGAACATGATGAAGAGGACTAACCCCAGAGAAACGAATTGAGTCCAGCGTCCCCGGCCCTCGCGCCGCGCATGGCGCACCCACAGCCAGCACATCGCTATGGCCAACGCCGTCCAGCCGAGATTGAGGGCCAACTCCATCAGTGATTGCCTTTCAATTCCACTTTCATTCGGAAACAATCCCGGTGCTGTTACTTGCAAGATTCAATAGTGATATTTCAAGTGTGCATCGATTCTTGTCGGATTCGCATAATCAATTCCTCAAGAAATCGTAGTGATTGCGATTTATCCAGTTAGCAGGTCTGGCCTCACATTCGAAGACCAGACCTGGTTGAACCGGACAGCTAGAACCTGACCATGATGGCCAGCGTGCTGACGGTTTGGTTGGTGCGCATGTCAGGCCACCAAATCGAATTAAGACCTGCGGGTGTACCTACGACGGCTGGGGTTGCACCGCAGAAGGATTCGGCGGCCAACAACCCAGCAGTGCCATAGGTTTGGCCGGAGGCAGCGCCACTGGCACAGGCATATTGTGCCGGAGAGCCGTTGTTGCCGCCCGGAGGAGTGATGCCGCCGTGACCTGTCCAGTAAGGCACATCGGAGTAACGATAGCCGGTCTCCGCGCGGAAGGTGATGTACTGGCTAGGCATATAATCGTAGGTGAAGGTCATGTCGTGCATCACGGCCCGATCTCCTGCGTTCTCGGTAAAATAGGGAGAACCGCTAGTCGCCGTAGCTCCATTGATGGGCGGCAGAAGAGTCAGGTAACGGCCCGGGTTGTTCATGATACCGCCGCCCAGGGTTATTGCATACCGGTCCTTCTTGAACCAGAAGCGGTTGTAGGCCATCCAGCCCATGAAGGCCTGCTTGGGCATACCGTTCTTGGAGTTGTGGCAGTTCACGCCGCCGTTGTAGGTGTCGGTGGTACCTGTCAGCGGAGAGAGGCCCTTTTGATTCAATGCACCGTCCGGAGTTGCGAATGAGACTGGTCCGCCGCCCATTTCGCAACCCAGGTCGCCGGTGAAGGTGAAGGCTATCTTGTCCAGCGTCTTCTTCGGATTGTCATAGAGTTTGATCTGCACGCTGTCGTCGGTGTGGATGCGCGAGCGTCCGGGGAAGCCGGCGGCGTCTTCGCCCAGGCCGTAGTTGTTAGCCACGAAGTCCAGATAGGGCTTGGGGCGCCAGAGAATCTGTCCGCCCAATCCTGGCTTGCTGTTATACCTCGCATACGACTGCCAGCCGTTGATGAACCATGGCTCGATCTTCAGGTTCTTCGTCGGGAACCACTGCACGCGAAGGCCATTGAAGAACCAGGGCGTATTGGAGGAGACAAACGAGGGCTGATAGGTCCAGTTGTCGGCGTTGTAGTAGCTGAAGAGGCCGATGTAGGAGACGAAGATTCCGCCGTCCAGGTTGAGGCCGTGGTTCACATCCCAGTGATAACCGCCCCACGCTTCGGAGACGTATTTATACGCGTCGGTTAGATCCCACTGGCCGCGATTCGGGCTGGAGTCGTTGCGCGGTGTGGTCGTGGCGAACATACCATACATGGTTAGAAATCTGCCCCGGACATTATCGATGCGAATGTCGCCACCGAAGCTTAATTGCTCAACCTGAACCTCATCGGAGCGGAAGGTCTCTGTCGAGCCACCGAGCGTGTCGTCCTTGGGGTGGTTGTAATCCAGCGTGTAGTTGATGTCGGCGCGGAACTCCGGCGTGAAGTACTTGGTGCTCATCGGGCTGTCCACCACGCGCCCGTTGCTGTTCAGCCAAGTCCAATCGCCGGGGAATGGCGCTTCCTTGGTGGTTCTCTCGGCGCTGATCTCCGGGGGCGCAGGAGTCGCCGCTGGGGGTGGAGCAGGCGCTGGAGTCGCAGCCTGTGTCACCGAAGTACTGGAAGCGCCGCTTGCCTTCTGTTCTGCTTCAAGTTGCGCAATTCGCGCCTTCATCTCCGCGAGTTCTTTGATAACCGCATCGTTGTTGGGCGGCGTCGCGCTTGCGCTCGGTGGCGTCGTGGCGTTATCGGGGATTGAAGTTGCGCTTTGGGCTTGACCCGCAAGCTGCATAACAAGACCACAGATTGCGACCCCCAACGTTATGGTGGCTTTGAAATTTGTCTTCATGGTATCTGACCTCCTCGACGTCTTGCGTCGCTTGGCTGAAATGCGTTGGCTCTCGCTGAAGTATGGCTAGCCTGTCGCTTCCACCTACCTCACCCCAATTGTTATGCAAAGCGACATAAGGGAGTCGCAAAGAATATGCAATGATTTCAGAAATACTAAGTAGTCTGGCGTCTTATGACGAGCGCTTTTTGGAAATACTTGCACCGCTCCAGCCTCAAGCTGGAGTGGCTTACATAGACATTAAAGCTAGGTCTATAAAGAGTCCGTATGTGTTTTTCGGAAAGTTATAAGTAATACATGAGACTTGCATGATGAAGTCGTGAAGATTAACTATTTAAGTTAATTCATGACGATATTTCCAGATTTTAGCCAATTAAAAATGGCGGACTATAAACTTGCCTGGCGGCTCGTTGTCTTTATCTTATCTTTATCTTTTTGTCTCTAGCATGGAGGCTAGTCGCCGCGGCTGCCGGATCGGCCCTGGCGCGAATCCTGACTCGGCAAGACACAAGACAACATCTGCCGGCCAGCCTGTGTAGCCAGCCGAGCGATCCAGGGAATCAAAGCGACAGATAGGAGAATCGAATGCGGCAAGCGAAACAAGCATGGATTCTATTGGCGCTGACGGCCATTGCCGTTCGGGCGCAGGATGCAATGATTGCGAGTCGGCAGGTTCATCAGGCTCCTGACAAAGATGGCGTGTACTACACAGGCCCCGAAGTCACTGCGCCCCGACTGCTGAGCACCGTATATGTTCCATACCCTACTGACGTACCCGCGAAAGAAATTCAAGGCATGACCGTGCTGGCCATGGTCATTGACGCCAATGGCATTCCTGCTCACATTCAGGTGTTGCACAGGCATGGGGAGGCATTCGATCAGGCCGCTATCGCCGCTGTGAAACAGTCGAAGTTTGAGCCGGGCAAGCTCGGAGATAAACCTGTGCCCGTCTGGATCGATGTGCGGGTTGTCTTCCGCGCCAACCGCAGCCAGGCTGTTCCTCAGGTTCTTATTGCCGAGAGAGATCTGCCTCTGCCGGACGAATCGCAATTTGTAAACAAGCATCACAATCCTCTCCCGTACACACCGCCCATCCCCATCCACACGGTTGACGCGGACTTCGCCGACTCGTTTGCGACGCATCCGTATGTGCAAGTGGCCATCGTCGATGTGCTGGTGGGCGAAGACGGATTGCCGAAGGAGGTTCGCGTTAGGCGCGGCCTCGGGTTCGGATTGGACAAAAAGGCCGAGGCCGCCGTCTGGCAATACAGGTTTTTTCCCGCCACCAAAAAAGGCCAGCCCATTGCCGCGCGCAGAAACGTCATGGTCGATTTCACCAAGTTTTAATTGAATTGTTCGTCCATTCGGGGAGCGGCTGTGCGCCAAACGAAGTTCACGTTTGGCGCTTGCCGTGGCATAGTTCATGCCGGGATTATTGCTCTGACCCGTTGCGCGGTCTCTGGCCAGTTCTCTTTTCTCCATCCCCTTCACGGTTCGATTTGTTGCGGTTCATTCGGCTTCCTCACTTCCATGCAATGAATCCACTACACCCCGGCGTTCCTCTCACGTGAACTCTTTTGATTACTAACGGTTAGCGCATTGTCTTCCAAGAGCATACACATATGTTTTAAGAGACATCACAACGAGGAACCGGATGCCCATTGCAAAGAAGGCCACGACCCGACCGAAGCGCAGAGTCGTTGCTCCCGTGTACCCGCAACATCGGGGTGCCCTACAGAGATCGATTGGTGATTCCGGCAATGTTCTCGACACATCTTCGAGAAGGACTGTGAAGATGATCGCGGCAACCATATGGAGGAACCTCGTTCGTTTCCGGCTCAAGACACGACATAACCGTCCACGCAGCCTCCGGCTTCTTGCGTTGCCGGAATGAGAAAACAGGCTGACATGGAAACAGAATGGCTTACCGCAAATGAGGCTGCCCAATACCTGAAGGTGAAGCCGCGCACACTGCTCCAGTGGGTACGCGAAAGGAAGATTCCTGCTCACCGGCTGTCCGGCGTGCGGCGGTGTGTCTGAAGATTCCGCAAGCACGAGCTGGATGCTATCCTGTGTTCGTCATCCGCTGACCCTGCTGAATGGAGGCAGCAATGAGGGCCCAGCGACACGCAAGCGGGTCTGTGCGCTACGACAAACGGCGCAAGACCTGGAATTACCTCTGGTATGACGGACCAACTCGCCGGTCAAAGCGAATTGGGACGAAGCAAGAATTTCCAACCAAGGCCGCCGCATGGAAGAAAGTTGAAAGCCTTGAGATCCAGCAACCAAAAACACAGGACGGAGACACGGTGCGGAGCGTGATTACACGGTATGAAGCGGAGCGGATGCCCTCACGTCAATCGACGGCGCGGGTGTATCGCTCTTTCCTGAATAACCACGTTCTGCCGAAGTGGGCCGATACGCGGATTCAGGAAGTACAACCGCGTCCGGTTGAATTGTGGCTCCGTGAACTGCCCTTATCGCCAAAGTCCAAGACGCACTTGCGGTCACTCATGCACGTGCTTGTGGAGTTTGCGATGTGGTCCGGCCTGTTGGACATCAGCCGCAATCCCGTCTCCCTCGTCTGCAATATCGGGGCAACGCGGAAGGTGCGGAAAGCCCGGAGCCTCACATCGGAGCAGTTCCACGCTCTGTTGCGAGAGCTGCAAGAACCATTCGGGACGATGGCGTTGCTCTCTGTGTGCTTGGGCCTTCGCTTCAGTGAGGCGCTTGCGCTTCGATGGGGTGACGTGGATTGGCTTGGCTCACAGTTGAGTGTCCGGCGTGGCATCGTGGAGCAGGTTGTGGCCGATGTGAAAACGGAAGGCTTCGCCCGGACCTTCAATCTTACGGGCGAAATGCTGGAACGCCTGAACAGGCTGCGGAAAAACCCCTGATTCCGGGTAATATGTGCGAAAATCGTCCCTCCGTGGCTAAAGCCACGACTGATTCTAATGGCTTTACACGGGGGTTAAAACCCCCGTCTCCCTCCGAATTGAGTTTTTCCGCAGCCTGTGAAGTCCTGCAAGCAGCGGTCCGACTTTTCGGGATCTGAGGACTGGATTTTCGCAAGTCCTATCAAACTCGGCAGGCTCCCGTATTCCTACACGGGCGTGTGGCGGGAACTTGAGCGGGCGGCGGAGGCCGCGAAGGTCGGGCACATCGGGACGCACTCTTTCCGGCACACTCATCGCTCATGGCTTGACGCTGTGGACACGTCAGTGGCCGTCCAGCAAAAGATGATGCGCCATGCGGACATCAGAACCACAATGAACATTTACGGGGACGTTGTAACGGAAGAGATGACTGCTGCGGGAATCAAAGTCGCTCAGATGGCTTTTCAGGGAAACGGAGAGCAAGCAGAGCGCAAATGGAGCTAAGTTATTGATTCTTTGGCTCCTCAGGTAGGACTCGAACCTACAACCCTTCGGTTAACAGCCGAATGCTCTGCCATTGAGCTACTGAGGAGTGTTTTGCAAAAAAACTCCTCTATCAAGGTAGCAGAGCACGCGGGGCGCGTCAAAATTCCGCTGGATAAAGCGGGTTTGAGCCTGAGGTCTGGTCCTGGTCACGAGCGCGCTGGAGCGCTGGAAGGGAGTTCAGCCGTCCGGGAAGCGTGCCGAGGCCGGCGCAGGCGATACGATAGTAGAAACGATAAGGAGAACCCGATGTCCCGGATTTCCCGGCTGGATTGCAGCGAAGTGAGCGCAGAAATGGCGGCGCTCTATGACAAAATCTTTGCCCTGCGCGGTAATGTGCCCAATATGTTCCGGGTGATGGCCCACCGGCCAGAGATTTTCACGACCATGCAGGCGCATTTTGCCGCCGTGCTCACGACCGGCACGCTCTCGCCCAGGCTGAAGGAGCTGATCATCGTGCGCACCAGCCAGGTGAATGTGACGCCCTATTGCCTGGCCAGCCACACCATTCTCGCAAAGAACCTGGGATGGAGCGACGACCAGCTCGCCCACCTGGCTGAGTGGCCCGCGCGCGAGGATTTTACCCCCGCCGAAAAGGCCGCCCTGCGCCTGGCCGAGACCGTTACCCGCGACGCCAACACTGTTTCGGATGAGCAGTTTGCCGAGCTGCGCGGCTTCTACTCGGAAGGAGAGATTGTGGAGCTGCTCTGCGCCATCGGCCTCTTCAACTACTTCAACCGCTTCAACAACGCTCTCAAGATGGAGCCAACCAAATCCGGCGAGGGTGGACCCGGCGAAGGCGGTTGCACAGCATGAAACTTCAACTCCCCGCCGGCGACTTCCGCGCCTATCTCTTCGACTGCGACGGCACCATTGTTGATTCGATGCCGCTGCATTACATCGCCTGGAAGACGGCCTTTGCGGAGTGGAATTGCCCCTTTCCCGAAGATCTTTTTTACTCGTGGGGCGGCAAGCCCACACGCGAGATCATCGCCACGCTGAATGAGATGCACGGCCTCGCAATGCCCGTCGAATCTCTCGCCGAACACAAAGAGGAACTCTACTTCGAGTTGCTCCCGCAGCTCAAGGCGATCCCGGAGGTTCTGGAGCTGATCGAGGCCGAGCAGGGCCGGATTCCCTTCGCCGTGGTCTCAGGCGGCAGGCGGATTTCTGTCACCAAGGCTCTCAGCGCGCTGCATCTGATGGACAAGTTCGAGACCATCGTCGGCTCAGAGGATTACGTCAACAGCAAGCCGGCCCCGGATGCATTTCTGGTCGCTGCTGAGCGGCTCGGCGTTGCGCCCGCCGATTGCCTGGCCTTTGAAGATACGGAACTGGGCATTGCGGCGGCAACCGCTGCGGGGATGGCCACCGTCAAAATCGCCTCGCCGCAGGAGCGCGCCGAACGCGAGGCCGTCCGTACGGGAACCAAAGCGTAGCGCAAGGCGTAGAACTCCAGAGGAGCGAAGAAGATTGGCCTCTACTGGCAGAGCACCCATAGAAATAATACCGAGTTCCGAGTCGTCCAATGCCCCGCGCAGGGCAGAGTGGACGATCCTGCTCTCGATCGCCGCCGCCGTCACGCTCGTTCATCTGGCCACCAACGGCCGCTACGGCTTCCACCGCGACGAGCTCCAGTTTCTCAGCGACGCCCGCCATCTCGACTGGGGATTCGTGGCCTATCCGCCGCTGACGCCTTTTGTTGAACGCATCGGTTTGGAGATCTTCGGCCTCTCGATGGTGGGGCTGCGCCTTTTTTCGGTTCTTGCGCAGGCGGCGGCCATCATCGTCACCGGGCTGATGGCGCGCGAACTGGGCGGCGGACGGCTGGCGCAGGGCACGGCTGCTCTTGCGGTGGCGCTTTCGCCGCTGCCGCTCTTCGAGGGCACGGAGTTCCAATACACCTCCTTCGATTTCCTGTGGTGGGTGCTGATTGCGTACTTCACCATTCGCCTGCTGAAGACGGAGAACCCGCGCTGGTGGCTGGCCATCGGAGCGGCTGTTGGCCTGGGACTGCTCACCAAATATTCGATCCTGTTTTTGATTGCCGGCATTCTGGGCGGAATGTTGCTGTCACGCGCGCGGCGATTTCTCGCGAGCGGCTGGTTCTGGGCCGGCATCGCTCTCGCGCTACTGATTTTTCTGCCCAACTTCCTGTGGCTCGTGCGCCACGACTTCATCTCCTACCACTTTCTCCAGCACATCCACGTGCGCGACGTGGGCGAAGGCCGCGCGGATGGCTTCCTCCAAGATCAGTTTCTGATCTGCGTCAATCTCTATGCCGCGCCACTCTGCATCGCTGGTCTGGTCGCCATTCTACGCGACCGCCGCTACCGGATGCTGGCCTGGATGTACCTGATCCCGCTGGCCCTCTTCTTCTTCGCCAAGGGGCGAGGATATTACATGGCCGCCGCGTACCCCATGCTGATTGCGATGGGTGCGGCGGAGGGCGAGCGATGGGTGGCGACGTTGTCGAACTTGTGGCGCTGGGTGGTGATGATTGTTTTCTTCCAGGGGATCGCTGGATCTGGAGCATATGCTGGCGCATTGATCCTGCCACTGGCGTCAACAGGTCCGCTCAAGGAGTTTGCGTTCCAGCGCAACCCTGACCTGCGGGAGGAAATAGGCTGGCCCGAACTGGTAAAAACTGTCGCCGGCATCCGCGATTCCCTCACCCTTGAGCAACAGGCAAGCATAGGCATCATTGTGGGCAACTACGGCGAGCAGGGCGCAATCGAGATGCTCGGCCCGGCTTATCACCTGCCGCCCCCCATCAGCCTGACCAACTCCGCCTGGTTGCGTGACTATCCTGCCTCGCCGCCTACAACGTTGATTGTGGTGGGTGTTTCGCCCGAATGGGCGGAAAAAATATTTACCGGCTGTCATCTGGCCGGGCACAACGGAAATTCGGAGGGCGTGAAGAACGAAGAGAACCAGTATCACCCGGATATCTTTGTCTGCGGCGCTCCGCGGCTACCCTGGCCGCAGTTCTGGATTCAATATCAGTCTTTTGGATGAAATCATCCAAAATAATCAGTAGTAAAGCAGCACCGCCATCCGGTAGGCCGTGAACGCGCCTTCCTGGCTCTGTGGCGAGCAACTGCCCACTGCCGCCTGATGATACTTTCCCGTCGCCAGCCTCTCCACCAGCGCCTGCGGCAGTTGGTTCAGGTCAGCGTTCAGCCAGCGCATCACAAAGCGGGGTTGCGGGCCGGAAGCCGCGTGCGGCATCCCGCCGTCCATCGCGCAAGCGGTGCGGGCCAGCGCCGCATCGCGCAGAACGCCCACTCCGCTGGACTGCAACAGCGCGGCAATAGCGCCTTCCTCTTGCTCCTGCGTCAGCACGGGCACGGCGCGCTCATAGTCGGCCACGGCATAAAGCGAGCCGCCGCTAGCTACCACGGCTATACCCACGCGGTCCACGGCGGGGTTCAGCAGGTTGGTGCGGTGGTGCGGCGAGTGCATCCACGCATTGTGAATCGTGGCCGGATTGGGGCCAACCGCCACGTTCTCCTCGACCAGGCTGAAGTGCGCTCCGGCCTGTTTGGCGCGCTCGCTCACATCCGGCTCGCCCACATACTGATGCGAGATTGACCTATCGGCGGCCATGCGCTGGCAGTGCTGGCGGGCAGCCGTGGCCAATGCAGCGTCCCACCGGAGCGGCGCGGCCCCGGCTTGAGCGCGCGCCTGATTGGCCAGCAAAACAAGCTGCCAGGCCTCCGCCTGAATCGCGTGTGAGCTTTCAACCCGCGAAGAGCGAGGCGCCTGCGCAAAAACCACGGGCGCAACCAGCGCTAAGGATAAAACCAAACCCTGCCGCAAAACGTTCATAATCGATTAAACCCCGCTTCAGTGCCTCTGTCGCGGTATTCTTGCTGTGCCGATGCCTTTTTTCTCCGCCAACACGATTCCTGCCCTCCGCAACCGCATCCGCCGCCAGCCGCTGGCCGTGGCGGGTGTGCTGCTGCTGGCGGCCTTTGTGTTGGGCGGGTTGACCGCGCCCTGGCTCGCGCCCGCGAATCCTGCCGCCATCAACCTCGCGCATCGCCTGGAAAGCCCATCCGTCGCGCACTGGGCCGGAACCGACGAGCTGGGCCGCGACACGCTCTCGCGCCTGCTTTACGGAGCGCGTCTCTCGCTGGCCGTCTCCGTCACCGTGGTCGCGATCTCGCTGGCGCTGGGTCTCGCTGTCGGCGGCCTCGCCGGCTACCTGGGCGGCTGGATCGATATTGCCCTGACTACCTTTGCGATGAACACCTTTCTCGCACTGCCGGGCATTCTGCTGGCCATCGCCTTTGCCGCCTTCCTGGGGCCCGGCTTCTCCAACCTGGTGCTGGCTCTGGCCATCGGCGGCTGGGCCGGCTACGCCCGCCTGGTGCGTGCGCAGGTCATGTCTGTGCGCGACCGTGAGTACGTGGACGCGGCCCGAGCTCTGGGCGCCAGCGGCCTGCGCATCTTCTTCCGCCACATCCTGCCGAATATCGTCCAGCCCATACTGGTGCAGGCCGCCATCGGCATGGCCGGCGTGATCCTGGCCGAGGCCACGCTCTCCTTTCTCGGCCTGGGCATTCCCGCCCCCGCGCCCAGTTGGGGAGCGATGCTGAACGACGCGCGGCTGCACTTGTTCGACTCGCCGCACATGGTGCTCTTTCCCGCCGCCGCGGTGGCCGGCGCGGTGCTGGGCTTCAACTTCATAGGCGACGCGCTGCGCGACCAACTCGACCCGCGCACCCGGCTGGAGATGGGGCTTTAGATGAAGATCGGCGTAGTCAGCGACACCCACGGCCTCTTCCGCCCCGAGATCAAGCGCGCTCTGAAAGGCGTCGAGCGTATCCTCCATCTGGGCGACGTGGGCGACTTTTCGGTGCTCAAGGAGTTGGGCAAGATTGCGCCGGTCACCGCAGTGCGCGGAAACACCGACCGCGAAGGCCCGTCGAGCGAGCTGCCGGAGACCGAAGTGGTGCTCATCGCGGACAGCTACGTTTATATGCTGCACGATCTGAAGCTGTTGCACCTGGACCCGGCGGCGGGAAAGTTTGCCGCCGTGCTCTTCGGCCACACGCATCTACCCAACTACGACGTTCGCAAGGGTGTGCTCTACTTCAATCCCGGCTCCTGCGGGCCAAAGCGCTTCAAACTGCCGGTCACGGTGGGAGTGCTCAAAGTCAACAAGGACGGCGAGTTCAAAGTCAAGATCATCAAGCTCGATTGCTAGGAGCTACCTTTACCGCATCCGCGGATTGACCCAGCGATAGACTACATCGGTCAGCAGGTTGACCAGCACGTAAGTCAGCCCAATCGACAGCAGGCAGCCCTGCACTAAAGCATAGTCGCGATTGGAGATCGCACTCACCGTGAGGCGGCCGAGGCCGGGCCAACTGAAGATGGTTTCGGTCACAATCGCGCCGGCCAGCAACGCGCCGAATTGCAAGCCGACAACGGTGATGATGGGGACCAGCGCGTTGGGCAGGGCGTGGCGGCAGACGACAGCGGTCTCGGAAAGGCCTTTGGCCCTGGCTGTCCGGATGTAATCCTGGCTCAGTTCTTCCAGCATCGCGGTGCGCACCATGCGCGTGAGAATCGCGGCCAGCGATGCGCCCATCGCAATCGAGGGCAGCACAAGATAACGCCAATCGATAGAGGCGCTTCCGCCGGAGTTCGCGCCGGAGACCGGGAGCCAGCCGAGGCTGATCGAGAAGACCAGAATCAGCACCGGACCCAGCACCAGGCCGGGAACGGAGAGGCCAAAGAGACTCACGACCGAGAGCAGTTGGTCGAGCCAGCGGCCACGGTTGACAGCGGCCAGAATGCCGGCGGGCAGAGCCAGAAGCAGACCTAACCCCAATGCCGTCAATGTCAAAGCCAGCGTATAAGGGTAGCGGGCGGCGATCAGGTGGGCGACCGTGTCGTGCAGGCGAATCGAGTTGCCCAGATCGCCATGCAGCACGCCTGCCCAGTAGCGCAGGTACTGCTGAGGGAGGGGCAGGTCGAGGAAATACTGATGGCGCAAAGTCGCTGTGTCGGTCGGAGTTGCACCATCGCCGAGCATCTGCTGGATGGGGTCGCCGGGAACCAGGTGAATGAGTAGAAAGACCAACGAAACCACCAGCCATACGACCGGAAGCGTGAGCGCGAGGCGGGTGAGGATCGACTTCATGGGGCTGGTTCAACGATAAATCAGGGACCAGGGTTCAGGGGTCAGGGATCAGTTTGGGCAACTGAAAACGGAAGCTACAGGTGATCTGTTTTTCAGAAGTGTGAAGCTATCTGTAGCCGGTTTACCCCCAAAATGAGCAGCTACAGGTTACTGGTTTCGGAGAATGTGGTGTTCAGCAACTGTCCGGTTTTTTGGAATCGGTGATCTACAGCTCACCACTTTCAGTGAATCGGCTGCAAATCCCTCATTAAAAAGAGGAGTATCGGGGGAAAGAAGTCAGAAACAAGGGTCCGACGCGAATTTTTCACGAAGATTTCTGACTATCATTGGTCAGTTGTCAGGGGGAGTCGCCGGGCACGGTTCGTGGCATCCCAGATCCCAAAGGCGGGACCGGGGGCACCCGCATGGTGTCATTTGCCAGTGGGAGGCGGTGCTTCCTCCACCGGCTCGACGCGGATTTTGGCGATGCGGCGGGCATCCATTTCTACCACCGTCAGGCGCCGGCCATCGTGGGTAATGAATTCGCCTTCCTTGGGGATGTGGCCGAGGCGCATCAGAACGAAGCCGGCCAGGGTTTCCACGCCGCCGTCGCGGGGAAGATCCCATTGCATCTGGGTTTCCAGGTCGCGCAGGTTGACACCGCCATCCATCAGTAGCGCGCCGCTCGTGGTGGTCAGGACGGGCAGCGCGGGCGAGTCGAACTCGTCTTGCAGTTCGCCGGCCAACTGCTCGATGGCGTCCTCGGCGGTGACCAGGCCGACCGTGGAGCCGTACTCGTCGACGACGATGGCCATCTGGCGGCGGCGCTGCTGGAAGTCGCGGATCAGGTCGAGGACGCTCTTGGTCTCCGGGACGACCAGCACGTCGCGCATGATTTGGCGGAGATTGAGTTTTACGAGATGAACTGGGAGTGGGTTCTTCGATTCCCAGGTCTGAAAATCCACATCTGGGCCACCCATTTTTTGCGGGTGACTCTGAAGGCCTGACCGGTAGAAGATCAGGCGGGCGAGATCCTTGGAGTAGACGACGCCGACGATGTGCTCGGGGCCGCGGGTTTCGTCGTAGACGGGAACACGGGAGTGGAGGCGCTCGATGACCTGGGCGCTGGCCGCTTCGATGGGCAGATTCGAAGGCAGGGAAAAAATCTTCTGGCGCGGGGTCATGATTTCGCGGACGGGCACATCATCCAGTTCGAGGGCGCGGTGAATGAGCGTCTCCTGAAAGCGGGGCAGTACGCCCATGCGGCGGGCGGCGGTGGCGATGAGCTTGAGTTCCTCGGGGGAGTGGACCTGGGCGCGCTCGGTCATGGGAATGTCGAAGCCGCGCAGGATGATGGCGGCCGAGCCCTTGAGGAGGCGCACGGCGGGGCGGGCCAGGGCCATGAAGAAGAGCATGGGCGGCGCCACGGCGACGGCGAGGGCCTCGGCGCGGCGCAGGGCGAGCGACTTGGGCACCAGCTCGCCGATCACCACGTGGAAGTAGGTGATGACGGCGAAGCCGATGACGACGGCGGCGATGGCGGCCACGTGGGCATAGGCATGGGCATGGGCCGGGGGCTGGGGCAGAGCGGCGATCCAGCCGAGAAAGACGGAGGCGGCCAGCGGTTCGCCGATCCAGCCCAGAGCCAGCGAGCAGAGCGTGACGCCGAGCTGCACGGCGGGGAGAAAGTCGTCCAGATCGCGCTGCAGGCGGCGAACGGCGCGCGCTCCGGGGATCTGGGCGGCGAGCATCTGCTCAATGCGGGTGTCGCGGATGGAGACCAGGGCGAACTCGGCGGCCACAAAGAAGGCGTTGGCCAGAATGAGCAAGGCCACGGCGACAAATTCGAGCAGGGAGAGACCGTGCATTACGCTGTGAGGATAGCACTTCGGCGGGGCAGCTTGTCAGCGGAGCTAGCGGAGTTAGCGGGGTTAGCGGGTTCGCGGAGGCTCAATCGTTCAGCAAGCGCTCGACCTCGGCGTGGAGGCGCTCGGTGATGGCCGCTTCGGTCTCCTCCGGGGCAAAGCGAATGGGCTGGCCTATATGAATCTCGATTCTGCCGGAGCGGAACCAGCCACGGCGCGCGGCCTTCAGCTCGCCCAGCCCGCGCAGGCCTACCGGCAACACACGGGCTCCCGACTGCTTGACCAGCAGGCCGATTCCGCCACGGAAGCGCGCCAGAGTGCCCTCGGCCGAGCGTGTGCCTTCGGGGAAGACCAGTGCGTTGTATCCGCGGTCCAGCGCTGCCCCGGCGTGGGCAAAGCTGCGCTGGAAGTTGCGCCGCCGCGGCAAGGGGAAGACGTTGAAGAGCGCCGTCAGCAACAGCCAGATCAGCGGGCCGGGCAGATAGAAGCCCCGCCGCCCCGGCGCGCGCTCGGGATTGCGGAAGTGCCGGTAGTCCTCGAGCATATCGCCAGCCATCGCCACGGCAATCCGCCTCCGGAGCGGACCGGGCAGAGCGTACTGGAGCAACGGCCCGTCGTAGGCTGTTACGTGGTTGGCAACGATCAGCAGCGGCTCGGCGTCCTCCGGCAACTCGGGCGCGACGACGCGCGGCGCGGCGAGCAGCCAGACCAGTGGTCGCTCGACCGCCTCGATAAAAGCCACGCGGAGCCATTGGAAGGGCGCGAGCCATGGCCAGCGCGGGTAGAGGTAGCCGGTAGATGCGGATTCGGATGGATCGGAAGCGGAAGAATTCGAGGTTTGGAGTGAATTTGACGAAAAGAATGCCTCCGGGGCTAAAGCCCTCCCTGATTCGGCAGGCATTTCGCGGGGGTTGAAACCCTCGCCTCCCTCCGAATCGCGTTGACTCGAAGCCTCGATAGTGCCGTCGGAATTCACTCCTGGCGCTCTTAAGCGCGTTTGTTCGTCTGTTATCGTCTCCTTGGCCTCACCGGCCACCAGGCTGCGCAGCTCGCCCAGCGTGCGCGCCTCTTCCAGCAGGCCGCCCTGCGGCTGCGGCGCAATCCCCAGCCGCTCTTCCAGAGCCGCCGCCAGTTGCACCCGGCCCAGGCTGTCGAGGAGCAGATCTTCGCTCAGCCGCAGTTCGTCTCCGACGCCGTGCGGCGCTTCGCCGGAGATTTCGGCGATCAGCGCCAGCAGCCAGTCCGAAGAAGCTCCAAAAGCGCCGGCGCTGGCCGCAGCGGCCTCACCGTTACGGGCCGAGTCCTGAATTCCGGCCAGCCACGCCGAGACTGCCTTGCGCCTGACTTTGCCGGTCGAGGTTCGCGGCAGGTCCGGCTCAGGCCACAAAATCCAGCGGCGCAACTGCTGAAACTCCGCCAGCCTCTGGTTGGCGCGCTCGATGGCCGCCGCAGCCCCATCGCCGTGGCCGCGCATGGCCAGTATCGCGCAGGGCTCCGGCCCGGAGGCAGTCTCCATCGCCACCACCGCGCAGGCCGTCACGCCCGGCTCCTGCTCGATGGCCGCTTCCAGATCTTCGGGGTGCAGGTTCATCCCCGCGGCGGTCACGATCACCTCGCTCTTGCGCCCCAGGAAGCGCAGCTCGCCGCCCGGCCCGCTCTCGGCCAGGTCGCCGGTAGCCAGCCACTCGTTCGCGCGCGGGCGCATGGCTCCGCCGGACCAGGAGGCGGCGGAGATCGACTCACCGCGCACCAGCACTTCGCCGTCCGGTCCCAGCTTCACCTCGCGCCCCGGCATTGGCTTGCCGATCGTACCGCGGGCCACATGGAAGGGGTGATTCAGCGTGATCAGCGCCGAAGTCTCCGTCATTCCATAGCCCTGCACCACCACCAGCCCCAGCGCGTTCCAGAACTGTTCCAGCGGCCCCGGCAACGCGCCGCCGCCGGAGATCACCGCCCAGAACTTCAGGCCGAAGGCGCTGTGTACATCGCGGAAGCGCCACCAGCGCTTCCATGCTCGAATGCCCGTGGAGGCGGCAATCCGCTCGGTCAGGCCGGGATGGCTGGCTTCCAGATGCGTCTTCAGGAGCGCCAACACGCGCGGCACCGCGGCCAGCACGCTGATACGCTCGCGCTTGATCGTCTCGATCAGCCGCCCGGCCACCAGACGGCTCTCGAAGTGAACCTGTGCGGTAAAGATCGGTGGCACCCAGAGGCCCATCGTCTGGCCGAAGACGTGGCTCAGCGGCAGCGTCTCCAGAATGCGCAGCGGGTGCGCCAGCAGCCGCTCCCAGCGCATATAGGGCTGCGCGCCCGCCTCGATCGGTTCCACGCTGGCCAGCACGTTGCCGTGGGTCAGCACCACGCCCTTGGGGTCGCCGGTGGTGCCGGAGGTGAAGAGAATTTGCAGCGGAGTCTGGCGCGAGAGCCCCGCAATGGGACCGGCCTCTTCCGCGGGCAGCGCGCTGAGCCAGTCGTCAAAAGAGAGACGCAGCCATTCCGAAGGCAGTTGATGAAGCAGCACCGCATCGCCGACCGCCAGTTTGGGGCGCACGTCGGCGGACACGCGCTGGGCAAACTCGGCGCTTCCATAGGCGTCCAGCGGCACCGCCAGCACGCCGCGCAGCAGGCAGCCATAAAAGGCGGCGATCCACTCGGCGCTGTTTTCTCCCCACAGCAGAACCCGGTCGCCCAAGCCGATCTCGCGCTGAGCCAGAAGTGCGGCAAAGCGCCCCGCCAGCAGCGCCAGCTCTCCGTAGGTGGTCGCGCGCCGCCGGTTGCCCTGAAAGTGAACGACCGCGATCTGGCGGTCGTAGCGGCGGAAATCGTCGAGCAGTGTAGCCAGGTGGTCGCGCATATTTCTCCGGCAAAGTTATGGTAAGCGATCAGGCTCGGCCCGCGCCGATCTCCCCCATCCCCGCGCCAAGTAAAATAGACGCATGGGATTTGCAAGCGTGAAGAAGATTGCCGAGGCAGATTTTCCCACCCGCTGGGGAGCCTTCCGCATTCTGGGCTTTGAAGGCGTGCTGACCGCGACGCGCCCCGGCGATGATGCTGACGCAACGCCGGAGCGGAATGGGGACGGCAGCTCGTCCAGTGGGGCAAGCGTCTACGAAATCAAGAACAGCGAGGCCGAGGGGCTGGTGGCGCTGGTGATGGGTGACATTCACTCCGCGCCGCCGCTGGTGCGCATCCACTCGCAGTGCCTCACCGGGGATGTTTTTGGCTCGCTGCGCTGCGATTGCCGGCTGCAACTGGAGCAGGCCATGCGGCAGATCGCCGCCGAGGGCGCGGGCATTCTGCTCTACGAGCAGCAGGAGGGGCGCGGCATCGGCTTGATGGCCAAACTGCGCGCGTATGAATTGCAGGATCAGGGCCGGGATACGGTCGAGGCCAACGTCGAGCTGGGCTATGCCGCCGATTGCCGCGCCTATGAACTGCCCGCCGAGGTGCTCAAGCTGATGGGCGTGAAGGCGGTCCGGTTGATCACCAACAACCCGGAGAAGGTGGCGGCGCTGGAGACCGCTGGGATAGCAGTGGTGGAGCGCGTGTCGGCTGAGGTTGAACCGCAAGAGAGCTTCGCGGACTACGTGCGCACCAAGCAGGAGAAGATGGGGCACATCCAAGACTCGCTCGTTTCCGGAGAACAGGCCGGTTAACCTCGCAATGCCTTCAGAACTTTGGCTGTCGTCACTACCTGGCCCACGTGGCGCTGGGTGTGGTCGGCCACATGAATCAGCGCGCCGCCAATCGATGTCGGCAACTGCTTGCGGCCCACGCCACGGAAGGCGTCGAAGTCAGCCAAAGCCAACTTCCGCACCCGTCCGGCGGCATTGTTGACAGAGGTTTCCACTTCGGCCATCAGTTCGGCCAATGTCTCCTCACCGGCTTGCTCGGTTTTGAGCGCAGCCAACTGTTCTGCCGAAAGCTGTTTCCCTTCCGCATAGCTCAGCAGCCGGTCCGTTGAGCGAGCCATGTGCTTGAGATGGAAGGCAATGGAGGGTAGGCCGTGCGGCTGGGCATGAACCTCGGCATCGGTCAGTCCGGTGGTCCACTTGGTTATGTCTTCGAGGGCCAGATCGAGCGCGTGCAGCACCGCGCGGCCCACCGCCGGAACCTCGGCATGGGTTCCGCGCAGCCACGGTTCGATATACGGTAAGTGCACTGGGGAGGTGCTCATGGGTAAATAGTCCTTTACCCCGCGCTCTTCACGCGCACCACGGTGATCTTGGCAAAGCCCTCTTCGAAGACCGGCGGCTTGAGCTTTTCGGCCATCTTGCGCATCACGTCCTCGCTGACTGAGCGGTCGCGCTTACTATTGCGCTCCAGGCAGACCTCCAGCGGCACGTCGAAGAAGACCGCCTGCACCTCGTAACCGAAGCTCTTGGCCATCTTGATCCACTGGCTGCGCTCGTGGCTGCTGAGGTTAGTGGCGTCCACGTAGTTCAACGGCATGCGGGCGATGAGCCTTGCCCGCAACAGCGAACGCAGCGTGGAAAAGACCAGCCCCTGATAGCGCTGCTCCTCGACATCGTCAAACAAAATGTTGCGCAGCAGATCGCTCGACAGCGGGGTGACGCCGCGCCGCCGGAACCAGGTGGTTTTGCCGGAGCCGGGCAGGCCGATGGCCAGCACCACGAAGCCTTTGGGAGCCAGGGGCGAGCGCTCGGCTTCCTCCGGCTCTGGAGAAACTGCGGAGGCGGTATCCGGCTGGGTCTCCAGTTCCAAGCGCCCGGAGTCTGCCGGTTCATTCCACTCCGGCCTGGGGCGCTGCTGTTTGGCGGGCGCGTCGGGCCTTGGCTGCCGTTCCTGCCGTGCGGGACGCGGCTCGACGGGGCGCGCCTCCGCCTGCAACTGAACGGAAGCGGCTGGCTGACGCCGTGCTTCCGCTGGCCGCGGCGCGCGTGCTGGCTGGGCATCCTCAGGATAGAGCGGAACCAAGGGACGCAGTTGATTCGATGGGAGTTCCTGGCCGATTTTGCCGGTGGATTCGGAGGTATTGGGATTGTGCCTGGACCGTCTGCTCATGAGCCCTTCAACAAAACGTATTGATACCGGGATACCACAGTTGCCGAGGTTGGGGCAAATATAGCAAAACCAGGGATGAACTTTCTTGGAGCCGGAGCATTCAAGTCGACGCGACCAACAGGCCGGGGTCCCCAGCGACAGGTCTTCGTCGCTGGGGTGGAGGGAGCGGCGACCTCGAAAGATGCAGAACAGGACATGAGATCCCTGGTTTTGCTCTGGTGTGCACTGCGTCACATACGATCCTGTACCGGGAAGGGCACACTATCGGTGCGAGAGGTTCCGCAAAAACGGGGCGAAACGCATTAGATTTCGTCTTCGGGTCCCTGCAATGTTACGATCATGAGTTTGGTGGAATTGCCCGCCAGGCGGTTTTCAGCCGGCGACTCGAAGACGCCACTCGAAGAATCCTCAACAAGCTCAAAACCATAGCCGCACCGGCTACGAAGGAGAACACAGACATGGCAGTTAAGGTTGGCATCAACGGCTTCGGCCGCATTGGCCGCAACGTATTACGCGCCGCGCTAGGCAATCCAGAGATTGATTTTGTCGCCGTCAACGACTTGACCAGCCCGGCGACGCTGGCGCACCTGCTCAAGTACGACTCGATCCTGGGCAACCTGAAGAACGAGATCACGGCGGGCGAAGATTTCATCTCCGTGGACGGCAAGAAGATCAAGGTCTGGGCCGAGCGCGACCCCGCCAAGCTGGATTGGGCTTCCGTCGGCGCGCAGATCGTCATCGAATCCACCGGCCACTTTACCGACGGCGCCAAGGCGAAGGCGCACCTGGGCGCAACCGTGAAGAAGGTCATCATCTCCGCTCCGGCCACCAACGAAGACATCACCCTCGTTCTCGGCGTCAATCAGGACAAGTACGACGCGGCCAAGCACAACATCATCTCCAACGCCAGTTGCACCACCAACTGCCTTGCGCCTGTCGTCAAGGTCATTCTGGAGACCACCGGCCTGGTCAGCGGCATCATGACCACCATCCACAGCTACACCAACGACCAGGTTATCCTCGACTTTCCGCACAAGGACCTGCGCCGCGCCCGCGCCGCCGCTCTGAGCATGATTCCCAGCTCCACCGGCGCCGCCAAGGCCCTCAAGCTGGTCATTCCGGAGACCGCCGGCAAGCTGGACGGCTTCTCCATGCGCGTCCCCACACCCAACGTCTCCATCGTTGACCTCACCTACGTCACCGAGAAGCCCACCACCGTCGAGGCCCTGAACGCCGCCTTCACGGCAGCTTCCAAGGGCGAGCTCAAGGGAATTCTCGGCGTTGACTCCAACCTGCTGGTCAGCTCCGACTACAAAGGCAACCCGCTCTCCTCCATCGTCGATCTTCCGCTGACCAAGGTGGTGGGCAACAGCGTCAAGGTGCTGAGCTGGTACGACAACGAGTGGGGCTACTCCAGCCGCGTCGTTGACCTGATTGGCTTCCTGGTCAAGAAGGGACTGTAAGCAGTCGTCAGTTCTCAGTTGTCAGTTCTCAGATTTACGACAACTGAGTGCTGATTCTATGTTTTGAAACTGGGTGCCCCAGGTTCCGCTTTTGGAACCTGGGGCACCATAACACCTGCACATTCTTATGATTAAACCATGAGAAAAAACATTCCCGGCACTTCTCCCTACGAACCTATCATTGGCTTCTCCCGCGCCGTGCGCGTGGGAAACACCGTTCACCTCTCCGGAACCGGCCCGGTTGGCGCCGACGATCTGGACCCAGCAGGCCAGACCCGCCGCATCTTCGAGATCGCAGCGGCTGCATTAGCCGAGGCCGGCGCTTCCTACAAGGACGTCGTCCGCACTAGAATCTATCTGGCGCACGCCGAGGACTGGGAGGCCGTGGGCCGTGTTCATGGCGAGTTCTTCGGCACCATCCGCCCCGCCTCCACCATGATCGTCGCCGCGCTGCTCAATCCGAAGTGGTGCGCGGAGATCGAGATGGAAGCCGTGATCGCGGAAACCTCCGCCAGTACATAGCTCTTCACTTCTTCACTCTTTCACTTCTTCACTTTTTGACTTTTTCACTTCTTCACCGTGTTCACTGTTCAATGTAGAAAGGTTCACGCCATGCCCAAGCTCTCCATTCGCGACATCGAACTGGCCAACAAGCGGCTCTTCATCCGCGTCGATTTCAACGTCCCGCTCACCGAAGACGGCGCGACCATCACCGACGACACGCGCATTGTGGCCACGCTGCCCACCATCATTTACGCCCTGCGGCACAAGGCCAAGGTGATTCTGGCCTCGCACCTGGGCCGCCCCAAGGGCAAACCGAATCCCAAGTATTCGCTGCGCCCGGTCGTCGACCGCCTGCGCGAACTGCTCGATAAGGAGCTGGGCGAGGAAGTGAACGTGGCCTTCGCGCCGGATTGCATTGGCGAAGTCGCCAGCGAAATGGCTAGACAGCTTGAATCCGGCCAGGTGCTGCTGCTGGAAAACCTGCGCTTTCATCCCGAAGAGGAAGCCAACGATCCGGCCTTTTCCAAGGCGCTGGCTTCGCTGGCGGACGTCTATGTCAACGACGCCTTCGGAAGCGCGCATCGCGCCCACGCCTCCACCGAGGGCATCACTCATTTCCTGAAGCCAGCCGTCGCCGGCCTGCTGATGGAAAAGGAGATCACTTATCTCGGCAAAGCCCTGGAAAACCCCGAAAAACCTTTTGTGGCGATCATTGGCGGCTCCAAGATCAGCGGCAAGATCGATGTCATCGATAACTTGCTCGACAAGGTCGATACTTTAGTCATTGTCGGCGGCATGGCTTATACCTTCCAACGCGCGCTGGGAGTTACAACCGGTAAGTCGCTCGTCGAAGAAGACAAGATCGAGATGGCCAAGGCCGCGCTCGATAAAGCCAAGGCCAAGGGCGTCAACTTGCTGCTGCCTGTCGATAACATCCTGGCCGATAAGTTCGCCGCGGACGCTAACACGCAGCCGTGGGACTGCTCGGTCAACTTCCCCGCTGACTGGCAGGGGCTGGACATCGGTCCCAAGTCGATCGCGGCCATTGAGGAAGTAGTTTCGACCGCACGCACCATCGTCTGGAACGGCCCTGCCGGCGTCTTCGAGTTTCCCCGCTTCGCCGTGGGCACCAACGCCATTGCCCACGCTGTAGCGGCCAACCGCGCGGCTATCTCCATCATCGGCGGCGGCGACTCGGTGAGTGCGATCAACCAGGCCGGCGTAGCCGACCAGATCACGCACATCTCCACCGGCGGCGGCGCTTCGCTGGAGTTTCTGGAGGGGAAGAAACTGCCGGGCGTGGAGGCGCTGACGGATAAGTAAGATAGGAAACAGGGTTCAGCGAACGGTTATCCCCGTATTCGGTGGAAGTATTGTGCCGGATACGGGGATCTCATTTTGATCGACAACAGACTCAATAGGGAACATATGCCGGGTGCCCCATCCTTGAATTGTTCTTTGATTCAAGGGTAGGAGGCCACGAACCCCGTGGCGCGCAAGCGCCGTCCGCCTAAACCGTTGCGTCCAGCGCCTTGAAGTGGCCATTCTTTGCCATCCCCAGCAAGGCTCCGTCCGCGGTGACCAGCGTAGCGCCCAGACTCCGCGCCGTGGCCACCAGAATGCGATCAGCGGGGTCGGGATGCATCTCCCACGGCAACCGCGTGCTGGCTACGGCGATCTCAGGTTCTAAAGGAATCAATCGCACGCCTGGCACGGCCAGCGCCGTATGAATCCATGACAGCACATCCTGGTCCAGAGTGAGGCGTTTCTTGCAGACAAGAAGGGCTATCTCCCACGGAGTAATCGCCGAGACAGCGGCCCGATCCTCGCGATAGGCAAGGCGAATTACCTCTCTAGCCCGTACGCCCAACTTTTGGTTCCCGTCGGTCAAATGCACCAGAACGTGTGTGTCAAGCAGTAGCGGCGGTTGTTCCTCCGAAACTAGTACAGTAGAGGCCATCACTGCGCGGCCTCCCACTCATTTTCTAACGGCGAAATGATATCGCCTTCGTAAAGAACGCTGCCGCGCATAGAGCCGAAAGGATCAACCTTGGGCGGCATCGGCACCACCTGTGCCACGGCGCGGCCATGTTTGGTGATGACCAGCGTCTGGCGCTCGGTGGCAACCTGGTCGAGCAGTTTGAGGCACTTCGACTTGAATTCCCCGGCGGCTATCGTGGCTTGCATGGCAATTTCTCCCATAGTCACTGACTATGGTCATATTCTAGCGCAAATGCATAATCTCTGCGCTGACCACGCAAACAAGCGTGAGCAGGAAGAGGCGGATTCCCAATTTATCCGCCAACCCGCAGCCTGACCTATATGTGCACAATAAAAATGGCCTGGGCTGATCCGCGCGGGTCAGCCCAGGCTATTCCTCCCGGTTAACGAAGGCTTACCTTGGTCTCCTTGCCATCGTAGGTGATCTCCTTGTCAGCCTTGCCCGTCACTTCAACGCCGGTCCCGTGCGCGCTTCCCACCAGGACAATCCGGAACGCGCGCGTCTCGACCATTCCGGGATAAGAGCCTTCGCGCGTGCCGATGGTGAGGACGCTGGCTCTGTCGTTCCAGCGAAGGGGAATCACGGAATGCTGGCCCTTCTCGTAGTCGTAGCTGTCGCCCGCATCGTCGTACAGGTTGAATTGGCCGTCGGCTCCGCGATAAATGCGGAGTTCGATGGGGCCGCCGGGATTCTGCGCGGCGTATTCAATCTCCGGTCCCATCGGAAGGATGGATCCGGCGCGCACGTAGAGCGGCATGCGATCAAGCGGCGCTTCCGCTTCGATTTCCTGTCCGCCGGGCGTCGCCGCTCCGGTCCAGAAGTCGTACCATGCGGGCGATGGGGGCAGATAGACGCCGCGATGCGTGACGTCGGCCTTCAGCACCGGATTGACCAGGATGGCGGAACCGAACATAAACTCGTCGCCGATATTCCACGTTTTTTCGTCAGAGCGAAAATCCATAACCAGCGGGCGCTGGATGGTGTAATCCTCGTTCGTGACCTTCCATGCCAGCGAGTAGATATACGGCATGAGGCGATAGCGAAGCTTGTCGTAGCGGATGAGCGTGGGCTCGACCTTGTCGTAGGTCCAAAGCTCGTTGTTGGGGCGATGGCCGTGCGTGCGGAAGATAGGACAGAATGTTCCGAACTCGAACCAGCGCGCATAGAGTTCCTGGTAGGCAGGCTGTTCGATAACGCCGGGGAAGGCAGGCCAGTAGCCGCCGATATCGGTTGTCCAATACGGATAGCCGCTGAGAGCGAAATTCAGCCCGGCGGGAACTTGATGCGAGAGCGCCCAATAGCTGGTGTACACGTCGCCAGACCACACTGTTGCGCCGACACGCTGTTGGCCGAGAAAAGCCGAGCGCGTAAGCAGAAAGACGCGCTTGCCGCCGTTTTCAGCCTTCCAATGATCTTGTACGCCGAGGGTATGAAGCAACGGAAAGACATTGGTGTACTCCGCGCCGTTGCCGATAGCAAGCTGCTTGTTGCGCAGGATGGCGTCGCCCATGTGCGGCCAAAACTCTTCCGGCTCGGCGCTGTCGAGCCAGAAGGCATCCCATCCCTGCGCAAGCAGCTTGCCGGGCAGCCGGTTCCAATAGATGTCGCGCGCCTGCTGGCTGCTGGGATCATAGACATGCGCGCCGGGAATGAGGAGTTTTTGCGCGTCAAGCGTCTTGAAGGTTTCGGAGGCGGGATCGAGCAGGCCCCAGACGGAGATCATGGTATGCACATTCTCTTTATGCAGAGCATCGAGGTCTTTCGGCACATCGTGGAAGTTGGCGTTGAAATCCGGATCTCCCTCGTTCTTCCACCAGAACCAGTCCTGCACCATTGCATCCAGCGGAATGTGCTCCGCGCGGTAGCGTTGCGCGATCTTCTGAATCTCGTCGAGCGATATATACCGATCCTTCGATTGAAAGAAGCCGTAGGCCCACTTGGGCAGCATCGGCGCGTGCCCGGTCATGCTCCGGTATTCGTGGATGATCGTATCCATCTCCGGACCATAGATGAAGTAGTAGTCAATCGACTTACCGGCCATGGCGCTGAATGTGAGTTCGCTGGGAAAGCGATTGTCGACGTAGGTGAATGAGGCGGTGTTCCACATCAGCGCATAGCCTTTGCTAGAGAGCAGCAGAGGAATGGCGACGTCGGTGTTGTTCTGGCCCAATTCGACGGTCGCGCCGCGGTAGTTCATCATGCCGTTCTGATGCTGCCCGAGTCCGTAAAGCGCCTCGGTCGGCGATGGAGAGAAGCGATCGGTGACCCGGTAGGTGCTTTCGCCATTCAGTTGCACCGGCTCGTATGTGCGCGGCAAGCTGTTGCCTTCCCGCAGCAGCGCATCTCCATTCGCCGCGCGAAAAGATAGATTGCCGCGCTCAAGTCCGAAGGTAACTTCGAGCTTATCCGTTTTGAGCGTAGCCGACTTCGCATCCTGCGCGAACTGAAAGGGAGCGCCCGCGCAGGATTGGCTTGCATCGAGCATCCAGGGCTTCGGCCCGCTCTGCGCCGCCGCGTCGGGCTTGGCCAGAACGTGGATCACCGAAGCGCCGCAAACGGTAACGTCGAGCACCTCGGAACCCACCGTGGCATGAAATCCATGCTCGGACTGTTGCGCCGCAACGGGCGCCAGGCCTGGACGTTCCTGGCCGGGCATCTGAGCCACGGCGCTGTGTGCGGTTGAAAAAAGAACCAACAGGACCGGGATAGAAAGGATGCGAAAGACGGCAGGCGTCGTAAAGTGCGTGGGAAGCAAAGCAGAAAAACGGACCATGGTTGGGTATTTCCCCTTTCTTTGCGCGGTACTACGCGCGGAGTTCGACTTCAGGTTGATCGAGTCACTGCACTCCAAATGAAACATAGTTGAAGCGTCAGCGGAAAGCAATCACATACGACGTTCCGCTTACAAAGCGGATCGCGCCGTCTTTTCCTACGAGCAACGGTTTACCTGCCGGAGTGTGGATGCCGGCAACAGCCTGCCCCCGCGGTGGAATCAGCCGGATCGCTCCGTCACTCTTCGCGTGCACTTCCATGGAGATGATCTTTCCCGCCTTCCATCGCATATCGATCATTGCGCCTCCGCGGACGTGGACTCCTTCGATGGAGCCCTCGGACCACTGCTCGGGCAGGGCTGGAAGGAGTTCGACCTCAACGGCATCCGGCATCCAACGCGACTGAACCAAGGCTTCCAGCATTCCGTTTGCCGCGCCGAGGTTGCCGTCGATCTGGAAGATACCCGGCGGATGCGTATCCATCAGGTTGGGAAATGTGGACTGCCGGAACATCACTTGCAGGCTTTCGTATGCCTGCTTGCCGTCGTGCAGATGATCCCAGTAATTCACAACCCAGGCTCGCGACCATCCCGTCTGTCCGCCCCTGTTTGAGAGACGCCGCTCCAGCGACACACGCGCCGCCATGGCCAGGTCGGGCGTGTGCTCAAGGGAGATCTGCGTGCCGGGAAAAAGCGCCCAGAGATGCGAGATATGGCGGTGCCCAGGTTCAGGCTCGTCATAGTCCCGCTGCCATTCCTGCAGTTGACCCAGCTTGCCGATTGCAAACGGAGGGAGCTTGCCGCGCGCGTCCTCCACCTGCTTCAGGAAGGCGGCGTCTTCGCCCAGGATTCTTCCCGCATCCAGCGTGCGTGTGAACAGCTCGCGCAGGATCTCGATATCCATTGTGGGAGCCATTGTTACCGAATGTACGCTCCCATCCGGCAGACGGTAGCTGTTCTCCGGCGAGATCGACGGTCCAGTGACCAGATGCCCCGAGCCGTCGTCAACGAGGTAATCAAGAAAGAACTGGGAAGCATCGTGCAGAATGGGCCACGCACGATTACGCAAAAACTTTTTGTCCAGTGTGAATGCATAGTGATCCCACGCATCGAGTGAAAGCCACGCGCCGCCCATCGGCCAGATGCCCCACTGATACCCATCGATCGGTTCGGCGTCGCCCCACAGGTCGGTGTTGTGATGAATCACAAAGCCGCGCGCTCCATAGTAGTCCTGCGCCACCTTCATTCCCGTGCCGCTCGCGGGTGTGCGCACCATGTCGATCAGGTTGATCAGGGGCAGCATGGCTTCCCCGAGTCCGGCGGGTTCCGCGAGCCAGTAATTCATCTCGGTGTTGATATTGATGGTCCACTTCGATCCCCAGGGATTATCGACGCCACCGGCCCAGATTCCCTGTAGATTCGCGGGTAATCCGTCGGGACGCGAGGAGCTGATGAGCAGGTAGCGAGCGAATTGAAAATAGAGTTCCTGCAAGCCGAGGTCGTCTGCACCTGCGCTGACACGCTTGACTCTCTTGTCCGTAGGGAGGTCTTCGTTTGCGCTGGACGCGGCTCCAAGATGAAGCGCCATGTTGCGGAACAACGGCTGGTAGACGGCCTCTTGCCGGGCAAGAATCTGCTCCGCGTTGCGGGTCCGCGCCTGCGCCAACACGCGCTCGCATTGCGCCTCGGGATCGCCGCCTGCGAAGGGTCCGCCTTTGTAGTCCGTGGCTGCCGCTATCAGGATTGTTACTGAGTCTGCATCGGCGATCACAAGCTCGGAGCCTTCCGCATGGACGCTGCCGCCGGTGGGCAAGACGAGTGCTTCGCCGGCGAAGCGAATCTGGTCCTTGTGATCCGACCCTTCGCGCAGCACAAGTGTATCCTGGCCGCGCGTGTGGACACTGAAGTCCGCGGGCCGGTCCATGCTGAGCCGGTAACTGATGGCGCCCTTCTTGCCGGCGCTGAGGCGCACGACAATCACTTCGTCGGGCACGGATGCGAAGACTTCGCGCGTATAGCGCACGCCATTCATCGCGTAGGTCACTCGCACGACGCCGGAGTCAAGATCAAGCTGGTGGCGGTACTCGCTGATGGTTCCATTGTTCGCGCGGTGCAGATAGAGATCGCCCAATGTGCTGTAGCTGGGCATTCCCGGAGGGATGCCGATCATGTCGTCCTGAACGAGCTTTTCAGCGGCAGAGATCTTCGCGCCGTCGAGCCCTTGCGACTCGAGCAGAAGCTTGCGAATCTCCGGCACTGCTTCGTGAGCCCGCGGATTCAGGCGGTTCGCGCGGCTGCCCTGCCACAAAGAGGTTTCGTTCAGTTGCAGGTGTTCATCCGCGCCCGAGGTCCGCGACCCATCCAGCAGGGAAGCGTTCTGACGGGAAAACTGCTCGTCTCCATTGTTCTTGCCGGAGTTTGCTCCGCCAAAGACCATGGCGCCCAGGCGGCCGTTTCCTACGGGAAGAGCATGATCCCAGATGGGAGCGGGAGAGCGGTACCAGAGCACATCACGTGAGCTTTGAGCAGCCGCCTGCCCCAGCAGATCGGAGTGCGCGAACAGGATTGTGATGCCTGCAAGCGCGCTCAGTTTTATGATTCGGTTCATTCTCACCTTATCCACCCAGTCAGTAAGGTCTCTGGCTTTCTGTGATGCCGGGCCATGTATCGGTCCGGAAGGGACCGGCCGGCAGTCCGGCTCCGTTGAACAGGGTCGCCGCGGGATTTGATTGCCAGGCATAGCGAACCTCCTTCGGGCTGGGCACCAAAGGAGAGGAGACAAGTATTGTTTTGCCCTTGATTTGCGCATCGGCCCAGTACCACTTCCGGTCCTCTCCGGCGATGGCGAACTCTTCCAACTTCGTTCCCTTCACCACCAGGCCGCCGTCCGTGTGCGCAAAGTGCAATCGGATTGCGCCGGGATGCCGGTCGACCGATTTCAGAGTCGGACCCGAATCAACAACCTTCTTGCCATAGTGGTTTGCCAGCGCGCACAGGGCCAGACGCTCGCCCACGGGCTGCTTGTCCTTGGCGTGAATGTTGTCCGCGTCGCCGGTGTCGATCGTGACGGCCAGGCAGGAGTTGGGCACACTGGCCGCCGTGAGCGCCTGCGACTCGCGCGTCTCGGTCCACTCATCTCCGTCAACTGGCGTCGCACTGCGCGGCTTGAAGGCAGGAAGGCTGACGATGTAGAACGGAAAATCTCCCTGGCCGAAGAGCTTTCGCCAGTCGGCGATCATCACCGGAAGAATTCTCCGGTACTGAAAGCCGCGTGGCGAGTTCTGCTCGCCCTGGTACCAGAGTGCGCCGGTGATGGAAAGCGGCGCGATGGGCTTCAGCATCCCTTCGTAAAGAACGGCGGGCATGACGGGCCAGTTCTCGTAGGCGATGGGTAGGGGCTGCGGCGGGCGTGCATCCAAGCTGAGCTTGCCCTTCCATTTGCCCGCCAGCGGGATGATCGACTTGTCTCCCAGCATCAGGTGAAATTCATCCGGCTTGCCAAGGAATCCGCCGTCCGGCTTGGTCTTCAGCACGCGAATCGCGATGACGTTCGTTCCGGGCTTGAGCACCGCGCCAAAGAGGGGATAGACGCGCGGGTTCTCCACCCATGCGCTGCCGCCGACAAACTTCCCGTTGACGTACACCGTATCCATCCGCTCGATGGAGCCGAGGAAGAGCAGAGGCATTCCCGCGGGCAGCGGGTCCGGCAGGACAATCTCCCTGCGGAACCAGGCCAAAGCGGGCGTCTCGGGCACGCCTAGTTCTTTGAAGCCGCCGGGGATATCAACAGTCTTCCAACTCGAGTCGTCCAGATCGGGGGCAGCCCAGTTTCCCTTGAGCCCGATGTCGTACCGGTCATACCAATGCATCACATAGTTGCCGTACTCGGGCGCGCCCTCGGAAGCCAGCCTCTGCAGCTCCGCCAACGGAATATCGAAATCGTGAAGAGGGCGAAGAGCCGCGGCGCTCGTCCACGACTCGGCGGGCGTTCCGCCCAGCGCGTCCACGACCAGGCCGATGGGAACATGAATCTCGTTCTGGACCTTGCGAGCGAAGTAATACCCGACCGCTGAGAGCCTGCCCGCGGTCTCCGGAGAGACAGCCTTCCAGCTTCCTGCGATCACGTCGCTATGCCGGTAGACAGGATGCCCCTCCACGGAGAAAAACCGTATCTCCGGGTAGTTGGCCGTCTTCACATCTTCCGCCCCGTTGCGCGCAAACTGGAGCGGCAGGCCCATGTTGGACTGGCCGCCGCACAGCCATACGTCGCCGACCAGGACGTTGCGCAGTTCCACGGTCTCATGGCCGGTGATCTTGATGGTGTAAGGGCCGCCTGCGGGAGGAGGCTGAATCGTCACCTGCCAGCGGCGGTCGGCTCCCGTGACGGCAGATGCGGCTTGCTCGCCAATCTGTACTTGAACGTGGTCGCCCGGTTCAGACCAGCCCCAGATGATATTGGCTTTGCCGCGCTGCAAGACCATGTTGTCGCCGAAGATCGGACTGACGAAGGGCTGCGTCTTGAGCACCTGTGGTGGCATCGGCGACATGCCCGGTGTGTTCTGGGCCGAAGCGCTGCCACTCAGCGCAAGCAGGATGATTGTTGCAGAAGCCGCAAGGCGTAGATATTTTGAAACCATGAGTTCAACTCCCTTTCCAGCAACGCACTTCAAAGTGAAATATCGAAGGCACTACTACTGCGCGGCCTTCATCCTCTAATCCCCGCTCCAGTCCCTCAAACGCTCTGGTTTGTAATGGATGTCGGAGAAGGTAGCTGTTAAGCCGCCGCCGGTTGGCGACTGCGATGAAAACCCGAATTGCAGATCCTGCTCTGGGCCGAGGTTGAGGGCGCGAGTCAGCGACCATCTCTTGCCGTCCGCCGAGTAATACAAGAAGATCGTCTGCCCCGCCTTGACGACTTTCATGTAGACGCTGTTGCCCTCGATCGCCGCGCCCGTACAGTCGTCCGAGAGTCCGCGCGTGACAACCGTGACGATCGACGGCTTCATTTCGTTCGACATCTCGAAGGCGAATTTGACCCAGTTCTTGTCGTTTGCATAAAGGGCGAGCACGCCCGCGTCGAATCGCGACTTGAAATCGACTGTGACTCTCGCGCTGAACCAGAAATCCTTTGGGCCAGGAAACAGCAGGATTGGCGACTTTTCTGCATCCTCACCGTTGGTCGGCGCAACATACCAGTCTGTTTTCTCCGCCGACTTGATGGTCAATACTCCATCCTTCACCGTCCAGTCGGCAGGATTGTTGCGCCAATGGGAGGTTGGGGGAAATCCCGGGAAAAGTGGAACGTTAGCAGGTGGAGCCTGCGCAATCGCAGCACACGAGAAAACTGCCGCGATGAAGAAAAGAAAACAATTCCGCATATGTCACTTCCTCACGTTGTTCGCTGGTTCTGAAAAAGCCTGTGCGGCTGGTAAAGGCTACACAAGTCCTTCGCCAAACCGCGTCGCGGCGTTCCTACTCAGGCAGCGTCTTCGTCCCCGTTACCTGGAAGGTTCCCGTCACAGCCGGCGCACCTATATCCGGCTGGCCTCCACCAATTGATACCGCATAAGCGCCTTCCGCAATGATCGGCTCGCCCGCTTCGCTCACCATGCTCAGATCACGATCCTTCAGTTCGAAGCTCACCTTCCGCGATTCACCTGGGTTTAGGTGTACGCGCTTGAATCCGCGCAGTGCGCGCAACGGAGCACCAGGCACGCTCGGGAAGCTGAGGTAAAGCTGCGCGACTTCATCGCCCTCGCGCTTTCCGGTATTTGTCACCGTCACTTCTGCCGTCAGCGGGTCGCCGGCGTGGATCGCAGCCTTCGGGAGCATCAAATTCGTGTACGAGAAAGTTGTGTAGCTCAAGCCATAGCCAAACGGGTAGAGAGGCTTGCCCTTGAAGTAGCGATAGGTGCGGTTCTGCATCGAATAATCTTCGAAGGCCGGCAATTGCTCTAATCCGGTGTAGAACGTCACCGGGAGCCGGCCCGCGGGATTATTCTTCCCCGATAGAGTTTCCGCAACTGCCGCGCCGCCCTCTTCGCCCGCGTACCATGAATCGAGAATCGCGTTCACGTGCGCATTGGCCCAGTTCACGGCGAGCGCGCTTCCGTTCGCCAGCACCAGGACCACGGGCTTTCCCGCCGCCGTCACGGCTTCCAGCAACTCCTCTTCCGGTTTGGGAAGATCGATGCTGGTGCGGTCGCCGCCCTTGAATCCCTCCTCGCTGACCGGCATATTTTCCCCTTCGAGATCGCTGGTAATGCCGAGGACCGCAAGGACAACATCCGCGTTCTTCGCCGCGGTGACCGCCTCCGGGCTGGGCCTGGGATCGTACTTTGCCCAGAACATCTGCGCCTCGACAGGCCCCTTCTCGTTCAGCTCATACCTGACTCTTACGGCCGTTTTTTTGCCTTGCTCCAGTTGAATGTGGCCGGCTTTTGCCTGCGCGTGTTCACTGTCGAGGTACTCCATTGCAAGTGGTTTGCCATCGGCCATGACCATCACGGAATTGCCCTTCGCGCGCGCGCTGATACTGTACTCGCCGGTTTCGGGAGCGGTAAGAAAGCCCTCCCACGTGACGGTAAGCGGAAACTTGCCCGCGGCTGCCTGAGGAACGTCCTCCGTCTTCAAATCGACGGTGCTCACCTGTTTCGTTGCCAGCACGGTGCCCTTATCCATGAACCCGCCTCCGGTGGAGAACGTGACTGTCAGTCCCGGTTTTCCCTCAGACGTGGTCAGCGCGGACTCCGGCACGATATCCCCATCGGTGCGCAGAAACTGCGTTCCAGGCACAAAGGTGATCTGCGCTTGAGGGAACTCCGCCTTGAGACCTTCGAGCACAGAGACCGTGTGCGACGGAGAGCCGTTGTAGTTGCCGAGCAGATACTTCGTCTGGTCCGCCAGTGGCCCCACCACTGCGATCTTGATTGCGCCCTGCTTTAGCGGAAGAGTGCCGTCATTCTTGAGCAGCACCATGGACTCGTTGGCTAGAACGCGCGCCAGCGAGCGATGCTCGGCGCTGTCAAGTTCCTTTTCATCGATCTTCGAATACGGAACCATCTCCGGCGGATCGAACATGCCCAGCTTCATCCGCGCGGTGAAGAGCCGGATCAGCGCCGTATCGATCTCGCTCTCCTTCAAAAGGCCTTGCTTGTAGGCATCGTAGTACGCTTTGTAATCGTGGTCGTCATTGACCTTGGCGAAATCGACGCACTCGTTATCCAGGCCGCGCTGAATGGCCAATGCGGAAGCCTCGGGCTGCGTCTTCGTAAAATGATGATCGCGAAAAATATTGACCACGGCGTCGCAATCGGAGACCACGTAGCCCTGGAAGTTCCACTTGCCGCGCAACTGGTCCTGTAGCAGAAACTCGTTTGCGCAGGCGGGCTGCCCGTTAATGCTGTTGTAGGCGCACATGACGGAGCCGGCTTTGCCCTCGGTGACGGCTGCGCGGAATGCCGGCAGGTAGGTGTCCAGTTCGTCATGCTTGCTCACCTTCACGTCCGCCGTATGGCGCGTCGGCTCGGGTCCGCTGTGCACCGCGTAGTGTTTCGGCGTTGAAATCACGCGATAGTATTTCGGATCGTCTCCCTGCATTCCGGTGACGAAGGCGACGCCCATGCGCGCAGACAGAAATGGGTCTTCGCCGTAAGTCTCCTGGCCGCGTCCCCAGCGAGGATCGCGAAAGAGGTTGAGGTTCGGCGCCCAAAAATCAAGGCCTTCGAAAACATTGCTAAGCCCGTCGCGCATAGCCTGGGCGTGCTTGATTCTTCCTTCAGTCCCGATCGCCGTGCCCATTCGATGAACTGAATCCGGATCGAAGGTTGCGGCCAAACCAACCGGCTCGGGAAACTCCGTGACTCCGGGCCTTTGCACGCCATGCAGGGCCTCGCTCCACCAGTCGTATGCTGGAACATTCAGCCGCGGCACCGCACGCGACTGATTCACCAGTTGCGAGACCTTCTCTTCCACGGTCATGCGGTGAACAAGATCGGCAGCGCGCTGTTCCGCGGAGAGCGCGGGGTTCAAATACGCCGGGTGATCAGAGTTTTGGGAGTACAGACTGCCCGCGCACAAGAGGGCAATTATCGCAACTGGAATTCGGAAGTCAGCTTTTCGCACATTTCTCCTAAAAGACCAAATTTGCATATTTCAGATCAGATGAAAGGTCATGCTTCATGGAAAACCGGCCTTGGATTTTCCACAAATCATCCTAGTCCTTAGCGCTCAGAGGAGCATTACTGAAAGAGCCTGGGCGCGAAGTCCTTCAGATCGCGGCGCCAGGTCTGCCACTCATGCGACGTGCCCGGCGATTCATAGAAGATGTGCGTGACCTTCGCCTCATCCAGCGCAGCATGCAGCTTGACGATGCCGGCATGCATCATCGCCGGCTCCTCGGTGCCCACGCCGATCCACAGCAGATGCACCCGCTTGGCGAAGGCCGCGGGATCGGCGAGCGCCCCGTTGAAGGCTGTCTTCGTGTCGAACTTCTGATCGCCCCGCATCATCGACATCCCGCCCGCCCCGCTGAATCCTCCGATGTAAGAGAAGAGATCGAGGTGGTCGAAGGTAACCTGGAAGGTTTGCATTCCGCCCATCGAAAGGCCGGCCATGGCGCGATGATCGCGGTCCGCGATGGTCCTGAAATTCGCATCGACGAAGGGGATCAGAACCAGCGTCAGATCGTCCTCAAACGTCTGAGACATCTCCTGCATAGCCTTCATCATCTCAGGCGAGCCGAAGGGTTTGCCGGTCAGGTCCGGATCGACGTGTCCGGCGCGCCGGGCGTAGCCGTAGGCCATTACGATAATCATCGGCTTCGTGCTTTTGCTCGCGATCAGGTTGTCGAGAATGAAGTTGGCGTGGCCCTGCTTGATCCATCCCGTCTCGTCTTCGCCGCCTCCGTGCTGCAAATAAAGCACTGGATAGCGTTCCTTGGTCTGCGCATCGTAATTCGGCGGCAGATAGACAAGAGCATGCCGCCAGCTGCCGGTGACCTTCGAGAAATACCAGATCTCGCGGACCGCGCCGTGGGGAACGTCCTGCGGCAGATAGTAGGTTGATCCCGGCTCGGGGATCTCGATTCCGCTCGCGTCCTTGCCGCCGCCAAAGAAACTATGGCTGCCGGGGTCGCTCACTTCCACGCCGTCGATGATGAGCGTGTAGTAGTGGAATCCGGGAACCAGGGCTGGAGTGGTGGCCGTCCAGAATCCATCGGGCTGCTTCACCATGTCCATCTTCGGGTTGCTCCAGAAGTTGAGCTTCACCGTTGTTGCGTCCGGTGCCTTCAGCCGGAATTCGGCCCGGCCGCTCGCGTCGACGCGTGGATACTCCGCGCCCCACACATTGGTGGAAGCGGGCACGAAGCCGACGGGGTTCTGCGCAAAACAAAAGCTCGACAGCAAAAGTACTGCCATTCCGATTCTCTTCATCGAATTCCTCTCCATCTTGAAATTCCTGCCCTGAAAGCTCGCAGCCAGGGAGATGGCCAGCGGAGCAACGGTCGAAAGCGCTTGCGGGGAATCGTTTACCGATCCGCTTCCAACAATCTCTTCAGCCAGCATCATGATAAGGGACGGAGGTTCTCCTCGAATAGCCGCATTTTTTCCACCGGGTATTCGGCGCCTCGAATGCGATTGCGGCGCGAGCGAAGATTCATCGACAAATCCCATCCGAATTGAGCATTGATTTTGACTTGCTCACCGCCGCAGCGGTTCTGTATAGTCCTTATCTGAGAGAACGTTTTCGCGGATTGATCATCGGGCCGGGAGGTTGTTGGCCATCCGGAACGACGAGAATCCTTCTTCGCCGATCCGCGGCATTCTCTCTGGGAGCCGTCATGAACTTCGCCGGTATTCGCTTCATCCATCGCATCTTCCTTCCTCTTCTGCTGATTTCCACCGTGCCCATGATGGCCCAGGAGAAGGCTCTTTTGTCCATCGACGCATCCAAGGCCGGAGCGAAGATCGACCGCAACCTCTTCGGCCAGTTCGCGGAGAATCTCGGACACGGCTTGTACGAAGGCATCTGGGTTGGCCCGGATTCCCCGATTCCGAACACGCGCGGCATCCGCAAGGACGTTGTGACCGCCCTTCAAGCGTTGAAGGTGCCCGACGTCCGCTGGCCGGGCGGCTGCTTTGCCGACGAGTACCATTGGCGCAAAGGAGTCGGCCCAGCCGGGCAGCGGCCGGCCACGCTCAACTCCACATGGGGAGGCGTGGTCGACACGAATGCCTTCGGCACCGACGAATTCATGGATTTCATCCAGCAGATCGGCAGCCAGGCCTACGTCTCGGTCAACGTCGGAAGCGGGACTCCGCAGGAAGCGGCCGAATGGCTGGAGTACATGACCGCCGCCGCTCCCACGGCGCTGGCCAAAGAGCGCGCCGCCAACGGTCATCCCGACCCGTACAAGGTCGGCATGATGGGGATCGGCAACGAGAGCTGGAGTTGCGGCGGCGACATGACGGCGGACTACTATCTGAGCCAGCTCAAGATCTACAGCCACTTCGTCAGGAACATGAATCCGGCCCAGCAGGACAAGAACCAGATGCTCAAGATTGCTGTCGGCCCGGGCTTTCCCGAGACCGAGTGGACCGAGGCCGTGATGAAGGCCTGGAAGCAGCACGACTGGAGCTGGGACATCGACGGTCTGTCGGTGCACTGGTATACAACTCCCGGTGGCTGGCCGCTCTCCATGCCTTCAACCGGCTTCAGCGTTGACGATTACGCCAGGACCCTCAAGTCCACGCTCTTCATGGATGAGTTCCTGCACAAGCAGGAGAGTGTGATGGACAGGTACGACCCTGAGAAGAAAATTGCGCTGGTGGTGGATGAGTGGGGCGGATGGTATAAAGCGCTGCCCGGCACGAACGAGCACTTTCTTGTCCAGCAGAACAGCCTGAGAGACGCGATTCTGGCGTCGCTGAACCTGAACATCTTTGCGCGCCATGCCGACCGCGTGCGCATGGCGAACATCGCCCAGATGATCAACGTAATACAAGCGATGATCCTGACCGACAAAGAAAAAATGGTCCTGACGCCGACCTATTTCGTCTTCAAGATGTATGTGCCGTTCCAGGATGCGACGTTTGTTCAGGTCGATTTCGATCCCGGCTCGCTCCATCGTGACGGCATCACCCTGCCGCGCGTCGATGCTCTCGCCGCCAAAGACGCGTCGGGCAAGCTCTGGCTTGAAATCACGAACCTCGATCCGGAAAAGCCGGTTGAAATCGATGCGGAGATCGCCGGCATGACGGTCAAGACGGCGAAGGGAGAGACGCTGACCGCGCCTGCTGTTGACAGCGTGAACACATTTACCGCGCCCAACACTGTTGTGCCGAAGCCCATTTCCGCAACGGTGAAAGGCGGCAGGCTGGCGCTGACGGTTGAGCCAAAGTCGGTGACAGTCCTCTCGCTGGAGCCATAACGACAGATCGTATGCCGCTTCCGCGGCGGGAGATATCGAACCATGCAATCGGCAATAAGAATATCCGCTTTGAAGATGCCGGCGTTGTTGCTAGCGGCACTTTTTCTCTCCATGGTGTGTGCCGCTCAGACATCACCAGTGAATGTCGCGATCGACGCCTCAAAGACCGGCGCGCCCATCTCCAAGTACATCTACGGGCAGTTTCTGGAGCATGGCGGCGACATCGTCAACACCGGTGTCTGGGCCGAGCTGCTGGCCGACCGCAAGTTCTTCTATCCGGTCTCGGCAACCGCGCCCCAGCCGCAGCAGCCGATGGGCAATGCGGCGGGCAATCCCCGGTTCCGGCGTCCGATCGCGCGTTGGTGGGCTCCAATCGGCGGCGATGGAGTCGTCACCATGGATACGAAAGCCCCCTACACCGGCGACCAGACGCCGCTGGTGAAGCTCAATGCGAAGACGCCGCGCGGCATTGCGGAGTCGGGCATTGTTGTGCGCAAGGGTAAGGCCTACACCGGCCGCATCGTGCTGGCGGGCAGCCCCGGCGCGGTGGTGAAGGTCACGCTGATCTGGGGCAAGGAGGCCGCTGACCGCCAGACGGTCACGCTGGCCGCGGTCTCCTCCGCCTACCGCAAGTTTCCGTTCAAATTTCAGGCGCAGGGCGACACGGACGACGCACGCATCGAGATCACCGCAACCGGCACGGGTTCCTTCCACATTGGCGCGGTCTCGCTGATGCCGGCTGACAACATCGAGGGCTTCCGCACGGAAGTGATTGCCGCTCTCAAGCAGTTGCGCTTCGGCGTCCTTCGTTTTCCCGGCGGCAACTTTGTCTCCGCCTACGAGTGGCGCAATGGCGTCGGCGAGATGGACAAGCGCCCGCCCATCTTCGATCCGGTCTGGCAGGCCGTTCAGCCCAACGACGTGGGCACGGACGAGTTCCTCACCCTCTGCCGCCTGCTCGGCGTCGATCCTTACATCACCGTCAATGCCGGCTTTGGCGATGCCTGGTCGGCGCGCGAGCTGGTCGAATACACCAACGGACCCGTCACTACGCCAATGGGAAAATGGCGCGCCGCCAACGGCCACCCGCAGCCGTACAACGTCAAGCTGTGGGGCGTCGGCAACGAGCCCTGGGGCGACTACCAGATGGGCTCCATGTCGACCGAGCAGTTCGCCCTCAAGCACAATCTCTTCGCCAAGGCAATGAAGCAGGTTGACCCGACGATCAAGCTCATCGCCGGCGGAGCCATGCCCGACGTGATGGAGGGCGCCGATCAGTCCAAGCGCATCGGCGGCAAGTACGTTCCCGACTATCTGACGCCGGCCGACTGGAGCGGCTATTTGCTGGCGCACGACCTGGACAACATCGACATGCTCAGCGAGCACTACTATGCGTCCGGCACGGAGCACACGGACATGAAGCTCGGCAAGAAAGTGCCGATCAACCCGCCGCTGTCGCAGATCGAGTGGATGCGCGCCCCGGCCGTTCAGGTCCGCGCCAAATACGAGCACTACCAGAAATACCTGGAACTGATCCCCGGCCTCAAAGATAAACCGGTCCCGATTGCCATCGACGAATGGGCGTACTTCGGCGGCGGACCGGGTTCCTACAAGACCGTCCCCGCCTATGCCTGGGCCTTCCACGAGATGTTCCGCCACTCGGATATCTTCCAAATGGGCTGCTTCACCTTTGCGACGGCGATGATGAGTTCGAACCGCACCGAAGCAATTCTCAATCCCACCGGGATGCTTTTCAAGATGTATCGCGATCACTTCGGCGTGATTCCGGTCGAGGTCTCCGGCGACTCGCCGCAGCCCAAGGTGACCTTCCCAGTTGGCGGCGATCAGCCTGCGGTGAATCCAGGCAGCGATACTTATCCGCTCGATGTGAGCGCCGCGCTCAGCGAGGATCGCAAGACGCTCACCTTCGCCGTGCTGAACCCATCGGACGCCAGGCACAGCATGAAGCTCTCGATCAACGGCGTGAAGCTCGCCAGCGCGGGCAAGATGTGGCAGATGGCTCCCTCCAAGCTGGATGCGGTCGTGGCGCTCGGAAAGACGCCGGAAGTCGCGGTGGAGGAATATGCGCTCGGCGCGGTTCCGGAGACGATTGATGCGCCTCCGTTCAGCGTCAGCATCTATTCGTATCCGCTGCAATAGCTTGTCTTGCAATGGCAGGAATGCAATAGAAACCTGTTTTCGAATGAGGACAATGATGAAAATTCCGAAGTTATGTTGTGCAGTGTTGCTGGGGATGGCCACTTCATTGGGGACCATGCTCATGGCTCAGGTCCAGACGATCGTGCCGCCGGTGATTCCGGGCGCAAAGCCGGTTGCTGTCGAGCACATCAAGATTCACGGCGCGGCGCTGGAAGGCAACCTGGAAGGCGACGCCGTTGATCGGGACGTGATCGTCTTCCTGCCGCCCAGCTACGAGAAGGAGAAGCATCGCCGCTATCCCGTCGTGTATGCGCTACACGGCTATTCGATCGGGGCGGAGCAGTGGACGCATGAGATCCATGTGCCGCAGACGATTGAGGGAGCCATTGCCCAGGGCGCAAACGAGATGATTGTCGTGCTGCCCGACTCGAAGACCATCTACAACGGTTCGATGTATTCGAGCTCGGAGACGACAGGCGACTTTGAGAAGTTCATCGCGCACGACGTGGTTGCGTATATCGACGCGCACTACCGCACCATTCCCGAACGTACGAGCCGCGGCCTGGTCGGACACTCCATGGGCGGCTACGGCGCCAGCCGCATCGGCATGAAGCATTCCGATGTCTTCGGCGCGCTCTACATCATGAGCCCCTGCTGCATGTCGCCCATGACCGGCGGAGGTTTTGGACCTCCGGAGAAGATGAAGGAGATGGCCATTGCCCAGGAAAAGAAGGCCGCCACCGCCAAATCGCCAGCCGATCTTGCGGCACAATCGCCGGGCTTCGGCTCCGCGCAGTTTGCTACGGCTGCTGCATGGGCGCCCGATCCGACAAATCCGCCGCTATATTTTGACCTGCCGACGAAGGACGGAGTTCCGGTGCCGGAGGTACAGGCAAAATTCACGGCCAATGCGCCCCTGGTCTTCGTCGATCAGTACATCGGGAACCTCAAGCAGTATCGAGCGATCGCCATGGATGTGGGAGATCAGGACGGCTTGCGCATCGATGCCGGCAAGCTGCATGATATTTTCGACAAGTACGAAATCGCGAACAGCTTTGAAATCTATCCGGGCACGCACACCAGCGCCGTGGCTGACCGCTTTCAGAACCACGTGCTTCCGTTCTTCAGCAAGAATCTCTGTTTCCAGGCGGGCTGCAAGTAGGCAGTTCGAGCAAGGAGTATCGCCATGATGGATCGTTCGCGCCGCAACTTCCTCAAGACTTCCGCCGGGGCCGCCGGCCTGTGCCTGATCGGTCCCTCGGCAGCCGTTCATGCCTTGGCTGGCGATGAGCCCGAGCATCCCGCGGGCAGGCTCGTGCCCTTCCCGCTGGCCTCGGTCCGTCTCGCCCCCGGCATCTTCAGGGAGCAGGCCGAGATCAACTCCGGCTACCTCGACTCGCTCGCTGTCGATCGGCTTCTGCATTCCTTCCGCATCACGGCCGGCATTGCCTCCAGCGCCACTCCCTATAAAGGCTGGGAGGATCCCACCTGCGAACTGCGCGGCCATTTCACCGGCGGGCACTATCTCTCCGCCGTTGCGCTCTCTTCGGCCGCTTCGGGCAACACCGTTCTCAAAAGCCGAGGCGATGAGCTTGTCGCTGGACTCGACGCCTGCCAGAAAAAAATCGGAACCCGCTATCTGAGCGCCTATCCCACGGAACTCTTCGAACACCTGGCGCAGGGCAAGCCGGTTTGGGCGCCCTTCTACACCTATCACAAGATCATGGCCGGTCTGCTGGATATGTATCTGCTTGCGGGCAACGCTGACGCATTGCAGATCGCCGAAGGCATGGGCCAATGGGCGCAAGAGTATTTCATGGGCATCAGCGCCGATCAGCGCCTGCGCATACTGCGCACCGAGTACGGCGGCATGAATGAGGTGCTCGTCAATCTTGCGGCCGTCACCAAAAAAGACCGCTATATCGACGCCGCTCACCTCTTCGAGCAGCCCGGCTTCCTCGACCCGCTGGCCGAGCGCCGCGACGAGCTGGAGGGCCTGCACGCGAACACGCACGTCCCCAAGATCATCGGCGCGGCCCGTATGTATGAGGTCACCGGCGACCGCCGCTACCGGCAGATTGCCGAATACTTCCTCGAAGAAGTGCTCACCGCGCGCAATTACGTCATCGGAAACACCAGCCTCGATGAACATTGGAAGACTCCGCCGGGACAGCTCAAAGGCACTCTCGGCTGGACCAACGCCGAGTGCTGCGTGGCCTACAACCTGATGAAGCTGGAGAGGCTGGTCTTCGGCTGGACAGCCGACGCGCGCTGCATGGACGCCTATGAGCGCGCTCTCTTCAACTGCAGGCTGGGCACACAGAATGCGCAAGGCCTGAAGCAGTACTTCTTCCCGCTCGCCGCCGGCTACTGGCGCGCCTACAACTCGCCCGAGGAATCGTTCTGGTGCTGCACCGGAACCGGCGCTGAGGAGTTCGCCAAGTTCACGGACACAATCTTCTTCCATCGCGGCGGTGACGTTTATGTGAACCAGTTCATCGCGGCGACGCTCGACTGGAAAGACGAAGGCCTCGTCATCGAGCAGGCCACGCAATTCCCGCAAGAGCAAGGTACGACGCTCAAGATCAAATCCTCGCGCCCCGCTGCCCGCACCATCCATGTGCGCATTCCTGGCTGGACAACGCAAGAGGCGGCGGTCAAGGTCAACGGCCGGCCGTTGGAGGCTGTTGCCGATCCGGGATCGTATCTTGCCATACGGAGAGTCTGGCAGGACGGCGACACGATCAGCGTCAGCCTTCCGATGCAACTGCGCCAGGAGCCGCTGCCAGGCGACGACTCCGTCACTGCCGCGCTCTACGGCCCGCTCGTCCTCGCCGCCGATCTCGGCGCAGGCCCGACGGACACGCCCAACAGAGTGATTCACAGCGGCGATACTGTTCCCAAGAATCTGCCCGCGGCGTCTCCGCTGCCGAAGGCCGCCGCGGTGCCGGATGCAAACGCGAAGCAATGGATTCAGGTTGAATCCGCGCCGGAACTGCGATTCACCGCGACCGGAGAAGGCGCGAAATTTCCGATGATGCCCATGTACCGGATCGCCGATCAGCGCTACTCGGTGTACTGGCAGATGCAAAGCCCGAAGAAGCAGAGCTAACGCGCGGAAGCAATCGCGCACACAAGCAGGGCCCAGCGCGCATCCCAGGGCTTATCTCGGATCGATGCTTCGCGCTCCGGACTCCGTCCCAGTATCCGCGAACGGTCCCGGCATTCTGTCACCGGTCACCGGCCGGCCGAAGAAGTCCGTGTCGATCCCCTTGTAGGCAGGGGCGCGTTTCACATCGCCCTTCACGCTCAGCGTCAGTTCCAGCTTGTCCGGGTCCAGAGCCGCATTAGAGCATATCACTAATAGGTGTACACTGTAATTGCTCTGGCCTTCGCGATAAAGAAGATGGCAAAGGCCTATTCAAATGATCTTCGATGCAAGCTTTTGACGGCCTATGATTGCGGGCAGGGATC